>Ga0194126_10006075_pt1 | contig 17402 bp, 14 predicted proteins | sample TA2KigC150mmetaG_FD_148641 | JGI IMG/M metagenome (GOLD analysis project Ga0194126, IMG submission 148641) | Freshwater microbial communities from Lake Tanganyika, Tanzania - TA2015035 Kigoma Deep Cast 150m | ecosystem: Environmental > Aquatic > Freshwater > Lake | place: Tanzania: Lake... | reverse complement strand
CGCAGCGCCCGGCTCGGATGCCGAAACGCACGTCGCGGCGCTCATCCGCTGCGAGGGCGGCGCGACCATCACCTACGAACGCGGGGAATTCGTGGCCGGCCGCAGCGAGTCCGCGTGGCAGATCGTCGGCAGCCGCGGTTCGCTCCACCTGCACATGACCACGACCCGCAGCAAAACGATTATCTTCGATGCGGCCGACAGTGAGCACGGCGTCGTGCCGCAGGTGATCTGGCAAGGCGAAGAGGACGCGACGCTGGTCCATGATGGGCCGGTGCAGGACTTCTGCGCGGCGATCCGAGAAGGCCGCCAGCCGAAGACCAGCCTGGAGCAGGCGCTTGTCGTCCAACAGATCAGCGATGCAATCTACCAATCCGCGCAACACGCGCAAACCGTGGAGGTTCTTTGACGATGAAATACGCATTCATGAGCTTCTCTTGTCCGCAGCTCGCCCTCGACGAGATGCTGGCGCTGGCCGAAGAGCTGGGCTATGACGGCATCGAGCCGCGCCTGGCAGCCGGGCATCGGCACGGCATCGAGACGACCATCGCCGCGGCCGAACGCCTCGCGATCCGCCAGCAAGTCGCAGACAGCCCCATCGCCCTCGCTTGCCTGGCTACTTCCTGCCAGTATGCCAACCCCGAGAAGGTTGCCGCGAACATCGAGGAAACCCGCCGCTGCATTGACCTGGCAGGCGACCTGGGCTGCAAGCGGCTGCGCGTGTTCGGCGGCGCGCTGCCCGCAGGCGTGAGCCGCGAACAGGCGCTCGACCTGCTGACCGATGCGCTGCGCCAGGCGGCCGATCGGGCCGAGGCGCGCGGTGTGACGGTCTGCGTCGAGACGCACGACGATTGGTCACACCCGGCCCACCTGGCAGAGGTGATGCGCCGCGTCGATCATCCCGCGATCGGCATCAACTGGGATCTCATGCACCCCGTCCGCCAGGGCCAGATCACGATGGACGAAGCTTTCGCCATCGTCAAGCCGTGGATTCGCCACGTCCACTTCCATGACGGAACGGTTGGGCTGAACACGCTCGAACTGCGGCCCATCGGCAAGGGCGGCATTGACCATGGCCGAGCCGTAGAACTGCTTCAGGCCCTGCCATACACCGGCTATCTGAGCGGCGAATGGATCAACTGGGAGTCCTATGAAACGCATCTGCCGCGCGAGTTGGCCGCGATGAAGGCCTACGAAGGCACAGGCTGATAGACAGCACCATGACGAACCGCGATCTCAACATCTCGCCGTCAGAGCGAAGCTATCTGCGTGAGCTGGCCAGAAAGCAGGCCGGATATGCCCAGCTCCCAATCATGCGCCAGCGCACCGCGCTCTGGTACGCGCACAATGCGCTGAAGGCCAACCGCCCAGTGATCGTCATGGAGATGGGGACCTTCGAGCGCGACATGCTCCCGGCCCCCAGATGCACGTCGCCCGCTGCGATCGAGATCGAGCGCAGCTTGCTGCGCCCCATCGTCAGCCACGAGGAGATTGACGACGACAAAGTCGTCCCGGACCACTTCACTGTCTACTGGCGCATTCACCTGGACGAGTTCGGCGTCGAAATCCCCACCGACCGCGGGGTGGATCAGGAGGGCCGGATGGTCGGCTACCACTGGCAGCACCCCATCCGCACCCTCCGGGAGGACTTCCACATCTTGAGGCCCGCCGCCTTCCGTGTGGACCGCGAAGGGACGCTGGCATGGAAAGCGTTCGTCGAGGAGGTCCTGGGCGACATCTTGCCGGTGCAGGTGAAAAACAACTCCTTGAACTGGCACGCAGCCCTCTGCGCCAAGACGGTGCGGCTGATGAGCCTCGAGAAGATGATGCTCGCCATGCTGGATGAGCCGGACGAGTTGCACGCGCTGATGCGCTACCTGCGGGACAACGTCCTGGCCTATGCGAAGTGGCAGGAGCAAGAGGGGCTATTGGCGCTGAACAACGCCAACGACTACGCTGGCGCGGGCAGCTATGGCTTCACGACCGAGCTGCCCACAGAGCGTTACAAGCGGACCGGCCAGGTGACGACGCACGATTTGTGGCTCAACCTCAACTCGCAGGAGACGGTGAGCATCTCCCCGCGCATGTACGGCGAGTACGTCTTTCCCTACTATCGTGATCTGGCGGAACCATTCGGTCTGGTATACTACGGGTGCTGTGAGCCGGTCCACACCATCTGGAAGGACTATGTCAGCAAGCTGCCTCACCTGCGCAAGGTGTCAGTATCAGCCTGGTGCAACGAGGAGTACATGGGCGAGGCGTTGCAGGGCGCTGGCGTCATCTACTCTCGCAAGCCCAGCCCGAACTACGTGGGAGTGGGCGTCTCTTTCGATGCCGAAGGATTCAGGGCGCACATCGCCCGAACGCTGAAGGCCGCGCAGGGATGCAGCCTCGAGATCATCTTCCGGGACATCTACGCCCTGTCAGGCGACAGGACCAAGCCCGGCCAGGCGGTCCGAATCACGCGCGAGCTCATCGAGAAGCTGTGGTAGCAGTAGAGACGCGACATTGACGCAGATCTCCGCAGGGGACGCCTGCCCATGCAGGCGCTGACCGCTATGGAGGCGATATGAAACCAGCGTTAACCGGGCGGGTTGGCCTGCCTGACGCGCTCACGTTCCCCGGCATTGCCGGGTCGCTTGCGCTGCGCCTGCCGGATGAAATCGTGGCGTTGCGCGAGGCGGCGCTCGATTTCCACCAACGCATCGGCGTGACCATGCCCCCCATCCCCGAACTGATCCTGAGCGACGCGGCCGCCTGGGCTGCCCACGGCGATGACGAGGATTGGCTCATCTGGCGGGCGCGCTGGTGCGCGGAGCGACTGCGTAACATGCCGCTGGAGCTGGCGCCGGGCGAGCGCATCGTCGGCCGGCCGCGCTTTCGTGACCCGACCGAGGCCGAGGCGCCGGCGCTGGCCGCGGCCCGCCAGACCCTGGCATCTGCGCCCCCCTTCCCCGGCGGCGATGCGGGCCACTTGCACCCCGACTATGCCAAACTGCTGCGCGTGGGCATGACCGGCCTCCTGGCGGAGATCGAGACGAGACGCCAACAGTCCGCAGCCGATCCTGAGAAGCAGACGTTCTACGCCGCGTGTCGCATCGCGCTGGAGGGCATGGCCGCCTACATCCGCCGCGTTGCAGACGCGTGCGAAAGCGCGGCGCACGCAAGCCAGGAGACTGGCCGTGACCGCTGGTTGGAAATGGCCGCGATCTGTCGCCGCGTGGCCGCCGAGCCGCCGGCCACCTTCCACGAAGCGATTCAATTGCTCTTTCTGGCGCTCGTGGCCCTCTGGCAGGGCGAAGGCCACTACCTGACCTCGCCGGGACGACTCGATCGGACGTTGCGCGGCCACTACGAGACCGATCTCGCCGCAGGTCGCATCACCCCGCAGACAGCCTTCGAGTTGATCGCAACCCTCTTCATCCAGGTGAATCGCATCATGAGCACCGGGCTGGCGCTGGCAGTGATGGTCGGCGGCCGCGACGCGGACGGACGCGATGTCACGAATGATTTGACCTATCTCTGTCTGGCTGCACGGCTGGCGACAGGGCTTGGCTATCCCACCGTAGGCCTGGCCTGGCATCGCGACCTCCCCTCCGAGCTGATGGATTTCGCCGTGGAAATGCTCGCCTATGGCCGCGGTGATCCCGCGTTCTTCAACGATGAATTGATCGTCGCGGGCCTGCGCGACCACGACGTGTGTGACGCAGACGCAGCGAACTACATGAACTCGACCTGCGTCGAGATCAAACCGGTGGGCGCCTCCAACATCTGGGTCACAGCGCCCTACTTCAACCTGCCGCAGGGCCTCCTCGACGTGATGGAGGCCCTGGGGCAGTTGCCAGGGCCAGCCCTGGGGCAGTTGCCAGGGCCAGCCCTGGGGCAGTTGCCAGGGCCAGCCCTGGGGCAGTTGCCAGGGGAGGAGCCGGCCACCTTCGAGGAGCTGGAAGGCCGCGTGCGAGACAACCTGGCCGCCAGGGTGCGCGGCGCAGCGCAGCAACTCGACCAGGTCTGGCGGGACCGCGCGCGCACGGGCGGCTTCCCCCTGGCCAGTTGCCTGACGCACGACTGTCTGGAGCTCGGCCGCGACTTCGACCGGGGCGGCGCGCGCTACAACTGGGTCGAAAACTCCTTTGTGGGTCTGGCCAACCTGGCCGACAGCCTGACAGCCGTCCGCCGGCTCGTGTACCAGGAGCGCAAGCTGACCCTGGCCGAGTTCGCCGCCATCCTGCATCGGGATTACCAGGGACACGAGGCGCTGCGTCAACGCATCGTCAACAAGCTGCCGAAATACGGCAACGACCTCCATGAGCCAGACGAGATCGCCCGGCGCTGGGCCGAATTCCTGATCCAAACGAGCGAGGCGCAGAGGGTTGGCCCCCATCGCTATGTGCCCGGCTTTTTCTGCTGGATTCAGCATGAACGGCTGGGCGCGCAGACGGCCGCCACACCCGACGGCCGGCGCGCGGGCTGGCCCCTGGCCGATGCGGCTGGCGCGGCCCAGGGCCGGGAAACTCGCGGCCCGACCGCCTCTGTGCTCTCCACGACCCGCTGGTCGCACCGGCCGGCCCTGGGTGGGCTGGTGCACAACGCCAAGTTTTCCAGCAACCTGTTCGAGTCCGCTGCCGACCGCGCGGCGTTGCGCCGGCTGATCGAAACCTACCTGCTGGCCGGCGGATTCGAGATGCAAGTCAACGTCGTCAGCCGCGATACTCTGCTCGCTGCCCAGGCCCACCCAGAGCAGCACCGCGACCTGCTGGTGCGCGTGGCGGGCTATTCCGACTATTTCGTCAAGCTCAGCCCCAAGATGCAAGAGGAGATCATCGCACGGACCGAGCACGAGTTGTGACAGGGGCTGGTTAAAAGACTAAAAGGAGCGGAGCGATGCCTGATCCCCTATCTTCGCTGGCCATCGCCGGGCTGATCGCTGGCGTGCTGGCGCTGTTGTTCTGGCCAGAAGGCGGCCTCTTCTGGCGCGGGCGGCGCACGCGGCAGATGACCGAGCGCGTGCTGGTAGAGGATGCGCTCAAGCATCTCTACGAAAGCCAGATGGAAGGCCAGTGTCCGACGCGCTCGCGCCTGGCCGCTGCGCTCCAGATTGCCGAGGGCCAGGCGAGCGAACTGCTGGCGGCCATGGCGGCGCGTGAACTGGTCGAGACCGCTGACGACCAGATCTGCCTGACCGCGGCCGGGACCGACCATGCGCTGCACATTCTGCGAGCGCATCGCCTGTGGGAGCGCTATCTGGCCGAAGAGACCGGCTTCCATGAGCGAGAGTGGCACGAGCGCGCCCACCGGCAGGAGCATCTGCTCTCGCAGGCTGATCTGGAGAAACTGGCCGCGCTCCTGAACAACCCGACCCACGACCCTCACGGCGACCCCATCCCGACGGCCAACGGCCAGATGGCTGCGCAGGAGCGCCGCAGCCTGACTGACGTGAAGGTCGGCGCTGCCGCGCGCATCGTGCACCTGGAGGATGAGCCGGCGGCTGTCTATGCGCAACTGGCGGCGGAAGGAATCGCGCCGGGCATGACCGTGCGCGTGCTGGAACGCACGGCCCAACGCATCCGCTTTTGGGCCGAGGGGGAAGAGCACGTGCTGGCCCCGGTGATCGCCGACAACGTCAGCGTCGCGCCTGAGCTGCCGGACCATGAACCCGCGGCCGGACCGACCGCGCGGCTCACCGCGCTGCAGATGGGCGAGCGGGCGATCGTCGCAGGCCTCACGCCGACCTGTCGCGGGGCCGAGCGCCGGCGCTTCCTCGACCTGGGCATCCTCCCCGGCACCGAGATCGAGGCGGCGCTCTTCAGCCCCAGCGGCAACCCGGTCGCGTACCGCGTGCGCGGTAGCCTCATCGCGCTGCGCCGCGACCAGGCCGAACAGATCCAAATCCGCCGCAGTCAGGAGGTTCCCGCATGACTGTTCGCATAGATCCCCCGTCCGCCACGGCCGAAGGCTGCGCGTCCTGCTCGATGGCGAATCTGGCGACCTTGCGCAAGTTGGGCATCACCATGGACGATTGGGATTACGTGGCGGCCCTGGCGGGCAATCCCAATGTCGGCAAGAGCACCGTGTTCAATGCGCTGACGGGGCTGCGCCAACACACCGGCAACTGGCCCGGCAAGACCGTGGCCCGCGCCGAAGGCGGATTCCAGTACGCTGGCAGTCGCTACAAGATCGTTGACCTGCCTGGTACCTATTCCCTTCTTTCCACCAGCCTTGACGAGGAGATCGCGCGAAACTTCATTCTGTTCGGACGGCCCGACGTGACAGTGGTGGTGGTGGATGCCACGCGGCTGGAGCGCAACCTCAACCTGGTGCTGCAGGTGCTGGAGATCACCGACCGCGCGGTGGTTTGCCTGAACCTGATGGACGAGGCGCGGCGGCTCAAACTGACGATTGACGAGCGCCGCCTGGCGCGCGACCTGGGCGTGCCGGTCGTCCCCACCGCGGCGCGGCAGGGGGAAGGGCTGCCGCTCCTGCTCCAGATGATTGACGAAGTCGCGACCGGCAAGACGATCTGCCGGCCGCGACGCATCCAGAGCGAGCCGCCCGCGCTGAAGGCCGCGGTCGCGCACCTGACGGAGCAGATCACGCACGCCTTTCCCGGCTTGCCCAATGCCCGCTGGATTGCGCTGCGCCTGCTCGACGGCGACGAGCGCATGGCCGAGGCGCTGCGCACCGGCGAGCTGGCCGAGTTGGGCCAAGTGTCTGCGGGCGATGGACGAGGCGACGGAGCGGAGTCCGCGTCCTCAGATGCGGACTCTGGCGAGCCCAAACGACCCGCGGAGAGGCCGGCGAGAAGCCAGGGACGGTCATTGCAAGTGGAGAGCCTCCGATGAGCGCCACAACGACCTTCACCCCCGAACAGATCCTGAAGACCGCGGAGGCGCTGCGTTGGCAGGTGGGCGGCGCGTTCCACGAGAGCCTGATGGAGGCGCTCTACACCGACGCGGCGCAGATCGCCGATCGCGCGGTGGCGCGGCCCGACAAGCCGCCGCGCTTCGACCTGGATCGCACCCTCGATCGGCTGGTCACCAGCCGCACGTGGGGCTTCCCGCTCATGCTCCTACTGCTGGCTGTGGTCTTCTGGATCACCATCACCGGCGCCAATGTGCCATCGGGGCTGTTGGCGCAACTGTTGATAGACACGATCCTGCCGTTCCTGAAGGCAGGCGCGGCCGCCATCGGCCTGCCGTGGTGGCTCAGCGGCTTTTTGCTCGATGGCGTCTACCTGGCGACCGCCTGGGTGGTCAGCGTGATGCTGCCGCCGATGGCGATCTTCTTCCCGCTCTTCACCTTGCTGGAGGACTTCGGCTATCTGCCGCGCGTCGCGTTCAACCTGGACAATCTGTTTCGCCGCGCGGGCGCACACGGCAAGCAGGCGCTCACGATGTCTATGGGCTTCGGCTGCAACGCGGCCGGCGTAGTCGCCACGCGCATCATTGACAGCCCGCGCGAGCGGCTGATCGCCATCATCACCAACAACTTCTCGCTGTGCAATGGCCGCTGGCCCACGCAAATCCTCATCGCCAGCATTTTCCTGGGCGCGCTGGCGCCGGCCTACCTGGCCGGGTTGATCTCGGCCCTGGGGGTGCTGATCATCGCGCTGTTGGGGGTCTTCCTGGCGTTTGCGGTGTCGTGGGGGCTTTCGCACACCGTGCTGCGCGGCGAGGTTTCGACTTTCCACCTGGAACTGCCGCCCTATCGGCCCCCGCGCATCTGGCAGACGATCTACACCTCGGTGATCGATCGCACGCTGATCGTCCTGTGGCGCGCAGTGGTGTTCGCTGCGCCGGCCGGCGCGATCATCTGGCTGTCGGCGAACCTGACCATCGCTGGCGCCAGCATCGCCGAGCACCTGATCAACTTCCTGAACCCATTTGGGCTGCTGATCGGGCTGAACGGCGTCATTCTCGTAGCCTATATCGTGGCCATCCCTGCCAACGAGATCGTGATCCCGACCGTGCTGATGTTGACGGTGCTGGCGACCGGCATGACCGGGGTTGGGGCCGGCGCAGGCGTGATGTTCGAGCTGGACTCGGCCGGCGACGTGCTGGCGGTCTTGCGCGGCGGCGGCTGGACCCTGCTGACCGCGGTGAATCTGATGCTCTTCAGCCTGATCCACAACCCGTGCAGCACGACCATCTACACCATCTACAGGGAAACCGGCAGCAAGAGATGGACGGCCGTGGCCGCGCTCTTGCCCCTGGCGATGGGCTTCATCGTGACCTTCTTCGTGGCGCAGTTCTGGCGGCTGATCGCCAGCCTGTGAAGGAAATCTGGAGTTCTCATGTCCCAACCCAACATCATCCTCATCAACTGCGACGACCTGGGCTATGGCGACCTCGGCTGCTACGGCTCGCAAGCCAACAAGACCCCTCACCTTGATCGCATGGCCGCGGAAGGGATCCGCTTCAGCGATTTCTACATGGCATCATCGGTCTGCTCGCCATCGCGCGGGGCCATGATGACCGGCTGCTACCCGCGGCGGATCGGCTTCGGGACGTTCGAAGGGTTTGGCGTGCTCTTCCCAGGCCAGGGCATCGGGCTGCATCCGGACGAGATCACGGTGGCCGAAATCCTGAAGGGACAGGGCTACGCCACGAAGATCGTGGGCAAGTGGCACTGCGGCGACCAGCCGGCGTTCCTGCCCACCCGCCACGGTTTCGACAGCTACTACGGTCTGCCCTACAGCAACGACATGGGCATCCAGGCCAGCCCCCTCGCCACGCCTGCGCCGCCGCTGCCCCTCCTGCGCGACGAGGAGGTGATCGAAGAGCAGCCGGACCAGGCTTCGCTCACCTCACGCTATGTGGAGGAGAGCGTGCGCTTCATCCGCGATCAGCGCAACAGGCCGTTCTTCCTCTACTTCGCGCACATGCACGTCCACCTGCCGCACTACGTCGCGTGGCGTTTCCTCAAGACCGCGATCAACGGCCCGTACGGCGCAGCGGTCGAGTGCATTGACTGGAGCGTGGGCGTGCTGCTGCATGAGATCAAGCGACTGGGGCTGGACGAGAAGACGCTCGTGATCTTCACATCCGACAACGGCTCGCGCGGGGATCGTGGGGGCAGCAATCGTCCCCTGCGAGGCGGCAAGTTCACCACCTGGGAAGGAGGGCTGCGCTTGCCCTGCATCATGCGCTGGCCGGGCGCCATCCCCGCGGGCGCGGTCTGTCACGAGATCGCCACTGCGATGGACTTCTTGCCCACGCTGGCGCGGCTGGCCGGCGCTGCGCCGCCTGCCGATCGGATCATCGACGGCAAGGACATCCGGCCGCTCATGGTCGGCGCCCCAGGCGCGACCAGCCCGCACGAGGCGTTCTTCTACTACCTGGGAGACCGTCTGCAAGCCGTGCGCTCCGGACCATGGAAGCTGCACGTCTGGCGCGACAGCGCCACGGTGCAGGAGCTCTACAACCTGGCCCATGATTTGGGCGAGACGCGCAACGTGGCGGCCGATCATCCAGACGTCGTGGCTGACCTGGAAGCGAAGGCCGCAGCGATGCGGAAGGACGTCGGCGACGCCGCGACCGGCGCCGAGGGCTCCAATTGCCGCCCCGCCGGCCGCGTCGAGAATCCGCAGACGCTGACGCACCACGATCCAGAACACCCGTATCTGATGGCGATGTACGACCTGCCGGACCGCGGGTGACAGACACACAATGAGGATGCCATGAACTCACGTGAGATCATTTTGGCCAACATCAATCACACCAACCCACCACGCTGCGGCATGACCTTCGACCGCGGCCGGCGCAACGACATGCTGGGCTGCGGCCTGGCGCCGCACGGCTATCAGCAGAAGCGTTGGGTCGAGGGCAAGCTGGAATACTACGACGACGAATGGGGCAACCTCTGGGTGCGGATGAAGGATGGCAGCATCAAGGGGGAGATCTTCAAGCCCGCCATCGAGGACTGGCGGCAGCTCGACGACCTGCCGACGCCCGACTACAGCCATGGCGATTGCGCCGCGGCCATGAACGCGATCTTCAGCCAGCCGACCGACAAGTTCAAGCTGGCCCACATCGGCGGCTGGATCTTCGACAACGCACGCTATCTGCGCAAGATGGAGGTCTACTTCGCGGACCTGGCGCTCTACCCGGAGGAAGTGCGGAGGATGCACGACAAGGTGGCTGCGGTGTACGAGCGCAAGATCCACCTGGCAGGCCGGGCCGGCGCAGACGGCATCATGATCGGCGAGGACATGGGCACGCAGACCGGGTTGCTCTTCAGCCCGAAGATGTTTCGCTTCTACTTCAAAGAGCTATACAGCCGGCTGCTGGGCATCGCGCATGACTACGGCATGAAGGTTCTGATGCACTCTTGCGGCCAGAACTGGGCGATCGTGCCCGACCTGCTCGATGTCGGCGTAGACGTCTTCCAATTCGACCAGCCTGCGCTCTATGACATGCCGAAGCTGGCTGCGCTGCTGCGGGAACGCAAAGCCGCGCTCTGGAGTCCTGTAGACATCCAGAAGATTCTGCCCACGGGGGATCGCGCCGCGATCGAGGCCGGCGCGCGCCAGATGTACGATCTGTTCGAGGGCGGGCTGATCTGCAAGAACTACGGCGACCTGGCCGGCATCGGCGTGGCCGAAGAGTGGGACGGTTGGGCGTACCAGGCGATCTGCGCCCGCGCGGGACTGCAATAGCCATCCATTGGAGAACAGACTACCATGCCAGACATCACGATGCGTGACCGTATTCTGGCCGTCGTCCAGGGCCGCTCCCTCGATCGCGTCCCCTTTGTTATGTACGACGGCATGTTGCCGCTGGACGATGTGTTCGGGTGTCTCGGACCCGATCGCATCGGGTTGATGCGGTGGTGCCCCACCCATCGCATCGAGCATCCGCATTGCCGCTTCGAGTCGGAAGACTACTTCGTGGACGGAGCCAAATGGCGGCGCAACACGCTCCACACGCCGGCCGGCGCAATCTATGAGGAGCGCGCGTTCGAGCCGGTCTACGAGAGCAGCTCGATCCGCAAGCACTACGTCGAAACGGCCGCGGACTACCAGGTGTTGTGGAGCTACCTGGCGGACTCGATCATCCTCGACAATCTGGATGAGTATTACAGCGACTGCGCTGAGCTGGGTGAGCGCGGGGTGCCGTTGGTGGCGGTAGAGCGCAGCCCCTATCAGCAGTTGTGGGTGCAGTGGGTCGGGCTGGACAACCTCTCCTATCACTTCGCCGACTACCCCGACCACGTATCGCACACGGTGGAATTGCTGCGTCGCCGCGCGCGGCGGATTTTCGAGATTGCCCGGCGTCACCCATCCCCCTTCATTGACTTCCCCGACAACATCACAGCCAAGACAATCGGCCCGCGACGCTTTCAGGAGTATTGCGCGCCGCTCTACAACGAGCTGGCCGACATCCTGGCCGAGCGCGGCGCGCTGGTCTTCGTCCACATGGATGGCGACCTGAAGCCGCTCTGGTCGGTCATCGGCGACTCCGGCGTGCGCGGGATAGACTCCCTCTCGCCGGCGCCCGACAACGACACCACCGTGGCGGATGCCGTGCGGCTGTGGCCGGAAATGCGCCTGTTCGTGAACTTCCCGTCGTCGGTGCACCTGAGCCCGGCCGATGCGGTGCGCGATGAGGCCGAAGCGATCCTCGCGGCCGCAGGTCACACCGGCCGGCTGCAGATTCAGCTCTCCGAGAACGTGCCTTATTTCGCCTGGCGCACGAGCCTGCCTGCCATCGCGGATGCGATTGCTGCGTTTGGGAAACCGTGAGACGCCAATGATGATCTCAGCGCCGCTTTCCGAGCAAATTCGCCGGGTCATCGGACGCTGTCACGCCTTCTACGGCGCGAGCGAGCCGGGCCACTTCCTGATCCATGCCCATGCGCCGGTTGACGCGCCAGCCGTCCCACCGCTCGACAGCTTCGACCTGGATCGCCAACTGACCACCTGGCTTGACCACACGCTGGCGGCCGCGTGCGCGGAGTGGCGCGGCCGCGCGGGGCTGGACGACGACGCCATCGCCTCGATCTGTCCGCGTTTCGGCATCGCCGAACACACCGCCTGGCTGGGCGCAGAGGTCCGCCTGCAGACCGACACCTGTCTCCCGGTTCCGCTGCTGCGCGAGCCAGAAGACCTCGACCGGCTCACACTGAACGAGGAGACGCCGTGGTATCGGCGCATGAAAGCCAGCTATGACTACCTGCGCAGCCGCCAGGATGGCACGTTCATCCTTTCGGTGCGCGGGGCGATGATGCCGATGGACATCGCCAATGCGTTGCGCGGCGATGTGCTCTTCAGCGATTTCCTGCTGAACCCCGAATTCGCGCACCGCCTGATACGCTTCCTGACCGGCGGCGTGGATTGGTACTACCGCCGGCTGCGCAGTTGGGCCGACGAGCTCGACGGCGGGCACGTCATGTTCTACCACAGCAGTTGGATGGGGCCCGACGTGCTGGGACACGTCACCAATGACGCGGCCATGCTCTGCTCGCGGCGCATCTATGAACAGTTCGGCTTCCCCTACGAGCGCGAGCTGTGCGGCCGTTACGGCCAGGTGCTCTATCATGTTCACAACGAGAAGCTGCACTTCGCTCCCTGCGTCGCGCAACTGCCCAACCTGGCCTTGTTCGAAGTGACCAACGACCCCAAGACGCCCCCTGCCGCCGAGGACCTGCCCAGGGTGCTGGCCGCCATCAGCTCCCCGCGGCTGCTCTTGCACGCCACCAGCGACCAGGTGCGCCAGCGCATCGGCGAACTGAAGCAGCGCAACGTCTTTCTCAACGTGACCTGCCGCGACCGCAGCGACGCCGAGGACATCGTCGCCTTCGTGCGAGCGGCTTCGCGGCCGTTGACAACTGACGACTGACGAACGCTACAGACTATCACACTCGGCGCTTCACGCCTGACGAAGGAGCCCCTATGCCGACGCCCACCCGCTTATCCGCCATCCACGCTGCGCTCGCCATCGCGCAGACGATGGAAGTGCGTCGCGAGGAATATCTGGATCACATGACCTTTCGCGCCAACGTGCGACCGCTCTTCACCGAACCGTTTGGCCCGATCATCGGGCTGAAAGAGGAGTGGGCCGCGCAAGGCGCCACGCCGGCCGAGCTGGATATGTCGGCGTTCCGCTATCGCCGGCCCCAGTACGGTCACATCCCCGTCAACACCGGCTGGCTGGGCGGGGAACAGGAACAGATCCTCGAAGAGACCGCGGAACACATCATCGCGCGCGATCGCTATGGCCGGCGCACCAAACTACCGAAGGGGTTCGCCAGCCTGCCGCTGCCCCTGGAATATCCCGTGCGCAACATGGACGACTGGCTGGCCGTCAAGCATCACTACGAGTTCTCCGAGGAGCGCTTCGCCGCGGACTGGGTGCAGATCGCGGCCGAACACAGGGCGGCCGGCCGCATCGTATCGGTCTCGATCCCGGGCGGATTCGATGAGGCCCGCGAGCTGATGGGCGACGCCGAGGTCTGCCTGGCCTACTACACCCAGCCGGAGCTGATCCGCGACATCCTCCAGACCATCGAGGACACCGCCTATCGGGTGCTGGATCGGGTTTCGGCGACGGTGGAGATAGATCAACTCATGGTGCACGAAGACATGGCCGGCCGGGCCGGGCCGCTCATCGGGCCGCGGCAGATGCGCCAGTTCATCGCGCCCTACTACCGCCGTCTGTGGGACCTGGTGCGTTCGCGTGGGGCCCGGCTCTTCTGGATTGACACGGACGGCGATGTCGCCCCCATCTTGCCGGCGCTGGTGGAAGCGGGCATCAACGTCCTCTTCCCGGTCGAGCCGGTCGGCGGCATGGACATTGTCAAGCTGGCCGCGACCTATGGCGACAGGCTGGCATTCATCGGCGGCCTTGACAAGCACGTGCTCCGACGCAGTCAGGATGAGATCGCGGCCGAGCTGGAGTACAAGATCCCGCCGATGGTGCGCAGCGGCGGCTGCATGTTGGGCCTCGACCATCGCATCCCCAACGGCACGCCGCTGGCGAACTATCGCTTCTATGTGGCGAAAGCGTGGGAGATCCTGGATCGCGAAGCTGCCAGACTGGGGCGAGGCTAGAGTGATTTGGGTTTTGCCCTCCGGGATGGTATAATCTTTTCAACTATCATTACTGTTCAGGAGCATACAGCGCGTGGTCAGCCCTCTCAACTGGCTTCTCGGCCTGTTTTCACTCGATATCGGCATTGATCTGGGCACGGCGAACACCCTGGTCAACGTGCGCGGCCGCGGGATCGTCATCAACGAACCGTCTGTGGTCGCCATTGAAAAGAAGAGCAGAAAGGTCCTGGCCATCGGCGCCGAGGCGAAGGAGATGGTCGGCCGCACGCCGGGCAACATCGTCGCCATCCGGCCGTTGCGCGATGGCGTGATCTCCGACTTCGACGTCACCGAACAGATGCTCCACTACTTCATCCACAAGGTCCACGATCGCATGTTACTGCGCATTCCGCGGCCGCGGGTGGTGGTCGGCATCCCCAGCGGCGTGACCGAAGTGGAGAAGCGCGCGGTGTACGATGCAACGATCAGCGCGGGCGCACGCGAGGCCTATTTGATCGAGGAGCCGATGGCCGCGGCCATCGGGGCTGATCTGCCCGTGTCGGATGCGCTCGGCAGCATGATCGTGGACATCGGCGGCGGCACGACCGAGGTCGCGGTGACCTCGTTGGGCGGGATCGTAGTCGCACGCTCGATTCGCGTGGCCGGCGACGAGATGGACCAGGACATCATCAATTACGCCAAGCAAAAGTACAACCTGCTGATCGGTGAACAGACGGCCGAAGCCGTGAAGATCAAGGCGGGCTCCGCGTACCCATTGGAGCCCGAGATGGTTGTCAACTTGCGCGGCCGCAATCTGATCACCGGTCTGCCCGAGGCGATTGACGTCAGCAGCGTCGAGCTGCGCGAGGCGCTGCGGCCATCGGTGGACATCATCACGGACACCCTGCGGCAGGCCATAGACGAAACGCCGCCTGAGTTGATTGCAGACCTGATGGCCCACGGCATCGCGCTGGCCGGCGGCGGCGCGCTGCTCAAGGGGTTAGCCCAGCGGCTCAGTGAGGAAACCAAGATGCGAGTCTACGTCGCCGAAGACCCGCTCAGTTGCGTCGCGCGCGGGGCCGGCAGGGTGCTGGAGAACTTCGAGGTGCTTTCGCAGACCCTGGCTTCCATGCAGCGCGGCAGCACGCTCCATTGATTGCAGATGTGAGATTGTCATTCTGCAATTTGCAATTTGCAATCTGCTATTTGCCGTCTGCCCATGTCTCGTGTTTCAGGCAGTACCCTGCTTTTCTTTGGATTGGCGGCCGTCGCCATGACATTGCTCATCCTCTCGTCCGCAGGCCAGTTGGCTCCGGCTGAAGGGCTGGCGATGCGCGCTGCCAGACCGTTCCTGCTGGCCTTCAACGGCATCGGCCGGCAGATGTCCAACGTCTTCACCACCGCCCGCGATCTGGCCAGCCTGCGAGCGCGCACCCAGCAGTTGCAGACCCAGGTAGACACTCTGACCATCGAAAACCAGCAACTGCAGGAGCTCCAGAACGAAAACGCCCGGCTGCGTGAACTGTTGCGCTTTCGCCAGCTCAACCCCACCTACGACTTCAAGGGCGGCCAGGTGATCGCGCGCGTGCTCAGCCCAGGGCCGAGCAATTACCTCAGCACGATCGCCATTGATCTCGGCGCCGAGCACGGTATCCAGCCCGGCATGCCGGTGGTCACCGAGGCCGGTCTGGTCGGTCGCATTCATAAGGTAGGGCCAGCCTCCTCGACGGTGCTGCTGCTGACCGACCCGAGCAGCGGCATCCAGGCGCTGCTCAGGCTCAAACGCCAGGTAGGCGTGGTGATGGGGCGGGCGGGCGCGCTGCCAACCATGGATTTCATCCCGCAGGGCGAGAAGGTCAGCGTGGGGGATGTCGCCATCACGTCTGGGCTGGGAGGCGCTTTCCCCAAGAACATCGTCATCGGCCAGGTTGTCGAGGTCCATCAGCGAGACTACGAGATGTTCCAGTCGGCCACACTGCGACCGTCCGTCAATCTCGACCGGCTGGAGTTCGTCCTGGTCATTACCAACTTCAAGCCGATGCCAGGCCAGCCTGACGATCCCGAAAGCGTAGGGTAGGCCGTGGCAAGACGGGCCGGCCGGCCGCGCTTCCCGTCGCCGGCAACGAGCCGCGAGCGCACAGGCGTCTACCCGGCGCTGATCGTCCTGGGCCTGACCGTATTGATCCAGGCGACGCTGTCGGCTCGTTTGCGTTTCTTCGGCGCCAGCCCCAACCTGCTGCTGGCGATCGTCGTCTCATGGAGCATGCTGCGAGGCTTCAGTCAAGGCATCCTCTGGGGTTTCATTGGCGGCCTGGGGATAGACCTGGTATCGGGGATGCCGCTGGGCGCCTCGTCGTTGGCCTTGATGTCGGTCTGCACGCTGGCAGGACTGGGCAAGAGCAGCGTCTTCGCCGCCAACGTCCTGTTGCCCATGTCTATCGTGGCCCTGGCGACCCCCATCCATGGCTGGATCATCCTGTTGACGCTGCAGATCCAGCCCGCCCTGGCCGGTCCAGGGGGCGTAAGCGTGAATTGGCTGGACAGCACGGCGCGCATCATCGCGCCGGAGCTGGCGTTGAACGTCCTGACGATCGCGCTGCTCTACCCGCTTCTCCGCCGGCTCAGCGCGGCGTTGAACGCAGGGCGCGCTGAATGACATATCATGAAATCCGCAACCGCAAAGCCCGCCCTGGCCGGTCCAGGGGACCGCACTGAAGGCAGGCTGCTGATACTGCGACTGGCCATCGCGGCTGTCGTCCTGGTCCTCACGGGCCGGCTCTGGCAAGTGCAGATGGTTCAGGGCGACCACTATCGCGTCCTGGCCGACCGCAATCGGTTTCGGCAGGTGGATGTCGCCGCGCCGCGCGGGGTGATCTACGACCGCAACGGCGTCATCCTGGCGCGCAATCGGCCCAGCTTCACCGTCGCGCTCGTGCCCGCCGATCTGCCCGGCGATAGCGATGACAGCCAGGCAGGCGCGGCCGAGGCCGCAGTGCTGGATCGTCTGCTGGCGATCCTGGCGAGGCCCGAGCCAACCCCTTCCCCCTCGCCGGCGGCCGCCAGCCGGCAGTCAGGCGTCAAGCCTGCGGTCAGCCCCACGCAGACGCCTGCCACGACCGCGGCGCGATCCTCAACCCTCGAGATCCCCAAGCGCCAGCCCCCTGGACCGGCCAGGGCGGGCTGGGTGATGGCGCGGAGCGACATCGAGCAAAAACTGAGCGACGGCCGCCTGGGCGGAGCCTATCGGCCGGTTCCCATCGCCAGGTACATCAACGAAACCACCGCGTTTCTGATCGCCGAAGATGCCATCAATCTGCCGGGCGTCCAACTGCAGTTGGAGCCGATCCGCGACTACCCGAGCGGAGCGCTCACCGCG
>Ga0194126_10006068_pt1 | contig 17435 bp, 20 predicted proteins | sample TA2KigC150mmetaG_FD_148641 | JGI IMG/M metagenome (GOLD analysis project Ga0194126, IMG submission 148641) | Freshwater microbial communities from Lake Tanganyika, Tanzania - TA2015035 Kigoma Deep Cast 150m | ecosystem: Environmental > Aquatic > Freshwater > Lake | place: Tanzania: Lake... | reverse complement strand
GCGCGGAGCGGCTGGCCTCCCTGCCCATCCGGCAGATCATCACCACGGACAGCGCCCCGCTTTCGGGCGAGAAATTGGAAAGGCTCAAGGGCCGCATCACGATCCTTTCGGTGGCGCCGATGCTGGGGGAGGTCATTCTGCGGGCGCACGAAGGCCGTTCGGTCGGAGAATTGTTCAACGAGTAGAGCCGTCCTGGTTTTGGTTGGTGCCTGTCGGCGTTTAATGAACCATCTTGCCTGCCGCCAGCCACTGCTTACTGATCACTGATAACTGTTCACTATTCACTGACCACTGACCACAGAAATGCCTGAACTTCCGGAAGTGGAGACGATCGCACGTGGATTACGGAAAGAGCTGACAGGCCGGACCATCGAGTCAGCCGAGGTACTCTGGGCGCGCACGATTGCCCGACCGTCATCGAGGAAATTCACAGAGCAGGTGAGGGGACAGAGGATCACGGGCGTCTCACGCCGTGCGAAATTCCTGGTACTCCAGCTGGAAGCTTACAATCTCCTTATACATCTGCGCATGAGCGGGGATCTGGTGATCCGCAAGGGTAAAATCAAACCCGAAAAACATGACCGCCTGAGGCTGAGGCTTTCCGGCGGGCGGGTGCTGGCGTTCAACGATACGAGAAAGTTCGGCCGGGTCTGGCTCGTGCAGGATTCGCAGGCCGTATTGGGAGAACTCGGTCCGGAGCCGCTGGGAGGTGAGTTCACTGCCCAGTGGTTGTACAGGAATCTGCGGAATCGCAAGCGCCGACTGAAGCCGCTCCTGCTCGATCAGACCTTCATTGCCGGCATCGGAAACATCTACGCGGACGAGTGCCTGCACATGGCAAAGCTGCATCCCCTGGCGCTCTCGAATTCGGTCCGCTTGAGGCAGGCGGAGGCGCTGCATTTGGCCATTCGCAGGGTTTTGCGGGATGGCATACGCCGCAACGGCGCCAGCATCGACTGGGTCTATCGCGGCGGTCAGTATCAAAACCATTTTCGGGTGTACGACCGGGCTGGCCAGCCATGTCCCGAATGTGGAACGCTGGTCAAACGGCTGGTTGTGGGACAACGCGGCACGCACATCTGCCCGAAATGTCAGAAGTTGAGGTAAAACATATCCATTGTGTACATCCTGATCGCAGTGCTTGCCGGTTGGGCAATCGGATTCTTCGATTCCAACATGCGTACGTCGAAGAAGATCAAGGCGGCGGAGGCGAAAGCCGCGCTGGCAGTGCGCGAGGCGGAAGAAAGGCTTGCGGCCGCAACCTCCGGCGCGAAACTCGAGTCTTCTGCCGCGCCCGGGGTGCTGGTTTTGAGGAATGCTGCCGGCATCCCGTCTTTGGAAATGGACGGAAAGTCAATTGACATCCGCGCCATGTCGGGGGAGCAGAAGAAGCGTTTGTCCGATCTGCTCGCGTATATTCGCTCCTGGGCCGAGGGCGCCGCGGCGGTTCCAACCCCTCCTGCAGCGATCAGCCCTGAGCCGGCGGTGTCTCCTTTTCATCCACCCGCCTCTGCCGCGGGTGTGGATTCGAAGCCGCCGCTGTCTCCCGCAATGCCGGCGATGACCGAAAGCCCCGAACCTGCGAGTGTGATCTCCCAGATCGATGCTGTCCTGCAAAAGTACCTGGTGAACTCTCCGCTGGCCGGCAAGGGGATTCGCCTGGTAGAGAGAACATCCAGCGGTGGGATTCAGGTATGTATTGGATCGGAAAAGTACCCCACTTTGGCAGATGTCCCGGATCCGTTGATCAAGGCTGCGATCCGCGCGGCAATCACGGAATGGGAGCAAAAACACGCCCCGATTTCTCAAACCTCATCCCCGCCTCTCTCGCCGGGATTGCAGGGAAGCCAATTGACCGCCTCCAAACCGCCGCCCCCTGCCAGGCTTGAAAGTGAAAAGGAGTTCAGATCCCTGAGCATCGTGTCACAGATCGATAAGATGCTGCAGGCTCGCCTGGAGAACACTCCTCATGCCGAGACGGGGATTCGCCTGGTGGAAAGAACCGCCCTCGGAGGGGTGGAAGTGTATGTAGGCGACCGGAAATATCCATCCCTCGACGATGTCCCCGATCCGCAGATCAAATCCATCATCCGTGCCACCATCGCAGAATGGGAGGAAAAATACACGCCGGGCTAATGAGGTGGAGCGTGATACCGCGTTGTGCGTATACCGGAAGGTGAGTGGAGAATGACGAGTAACCGTTCTGCAGGATCACATCGCTGCCATGGCAGGCGGGGTAAAATAGGGCACATCGCAGCAGGCCGGTGAGAATTACCCCTGCTGCTCCCGCTGCCTGCACGTGAGGTGCGCATGACCATAGTCTATATCCTTGCTGCTCTGATCGTCGGTTGGGTGATCGGATTCCTCGATTCGAACCTGCGAACCTCCAAGAAGATCGAAGCTGCCGAGGCAAAAGCCGACCTGGCGATCAGCGAGGCCGAACAAAAGGTCGCCGAAGCCCGGGCAAAATTCGATGCCCCGAAGCAGGCCGGGCCGTCGGCAGCCGCCGGTGACCCGGGGTTGCTGCGGCTGAGGAATGTCGAAGGCATACATCAGCTCGAGGTGAATGGCGAATCGCTGGATGTAATGGCAGTTTCGGCAGATCAGCGAAAGCGGTTGATCGAATTGCTGACGATCATCCGCCCATGGCTGGAGGCGGGCAGCCCTTCGGCACCGGCGCCCAAGCCCGCCGAAGAGGTTCGTGCGGGTTCCACACCCGCATTCGTTCAAAGGTCAGCTGCTGCCGCTTTGACCGCCGCTTCCGCGGCGGCTGCGGTCGAACCGAGAGATCTTCAGTCCATGAGCATCGTGGCGCAGATCGATGCCATCCTTCAGAAATACCTGGTGGGTACTCCTCTGATGGAAAAAGCCATCCGCCTTGTCGAGGGCAGCCTCGGCGGTGTGGAGGTGTATGTCGGGCCGGAGAAATTCTCGAGTGTCGATGAAGTCCCGGACGTGAAGATCCGCGCGGCCATTCGCGCAGCGGTGTCGGAGTGGGAGACGAAGCTCACGCCTCGCGAGTGATCTCGAAAATTGCCGACGACGATCAGCTTTCGCGCTGATACCTCGCTGTCAGCACAGGGCAGCTCACCGTCTCCATCACCTCGGCGGTGACATTGGGCGAGGCCAGCTGGCGTAATGCCCTCGTGCTGTAAGGCGATCCCATGCACAGCAGGTCGTAATTCCCCTCTTTCACCTCGGTCAGAATCTCCTCCACCACATTTCCCTTGCGCGCCTTGGTCTGCGCGATCAATCCATCCGCCCTGGCCAGCTCCAGCGCCTGGCGCAGGCTGCGTCCTATCGGCGTATCCGTCTCCGGTAGAGACTGCCAGTGATCGCGCACCGCGCGCGCGGTGGGATAATCCAGGTCCACCGGCGGGATGATGTGCAGCAGGGTGATTTCGGCACGGCTCTTCATTGCCATGCGCATCGCCAGATGCTCGGCGGTGATCTCATAGCCGAGCCCTCCGACACAGATCAGTGCCTTACTCAATGGCAGCCGCGGGGCAGGTACGTACAAGATCGGAGTGTCGATCTGCTCCAACAAATGCAGGATCGAACGCCGTACGATCAACCGCTTGAGTTGCGAGCGTCCGAGCGGACCGATAACCGTGATGTAGTTGCCTTGCCGGACTTTGGCGGGGATGATATGCTCGGCGTCTCCATTCTGGACCTCGAGGCTGTACTCTGCGCCCTGCTCCTGGAACAGCCCCACGGCCCGGGCGAACAAATCCTCGAGCGGATGATGATCGTCGATGGCGGCAGGATTCGGTTTCTCGTTGATTCCCAGAAGCGTGATGCCTGCCTCAAGAGCGGTGGCCAGCCATGCCCCATATTCGATGGAAGGCCAGGTTCCCTTAAAACCGTTCGTTGCGATCAACAGGTTGGTGTTCATGTTCAATTCCATTTATCGAAACAGGATTACTCCCAGAACCCCGGCACCCATCAACACCAGGGGGGATGGGAGGTTGAGCCACAAAGCGACTGCACTCAGGACGGCGATAAGCATTGTGCGCCGGCCGATCTCCCTTGATTGTCCAACTTGGAAGAGGTCCCAGGCAACGATCAGGATCAACGCGGCTACTGCCGGGCTCATGCCGGCCACGAAACCCTTGAGCCAGTCCTCGTGCTGGACGTGCTGCAGGATCGCCGCGACAGCCAGCATCATCACCGTGGGCGGCAGGACTGCTCCAAGCAGGGCAGTAAGCACTCCAGGCACTCCTCCGGCCGCGAACCCAACGAACATGGCAAGCTTAAGCGCCTCGCTCCCCGGCAGCACGTTGGAAAAGCCAACCGCCTCCACAAATTGTTCCTCCGTCATCACCCGGCCAACCGCCTCCTTATAGAGCAGGCCCACCGAGGCCGGCCCAGAAGGAGAGAGCAGATTCACCTTGAGGAACATCCACAACAGCTGGAGCCAGACCACGAACTTGCGATCGTTCATAAGGTGGAATAGATCACGCCAATGATGCCTGCAATGACCACCACCACGCGCTCGGGCAGTTTGAGCCACATGGCAATGAAACTTGCAATTCCAAGCAGCCAGCCAAACCAGCCTGCATCCCCGCCTTTTTGGAAGATCTTCCAGGCGGTGAAAAGCATCAGCACTGAAACGGCCGGTGCCAGTCCTTCGACGAAACTGGCCAGCCAGGCTTCGCGCCGCAGACGGTGCAGGATCATGGTCACCAGAAGGATAATCACGGTGGGCGGAAGGATCGAGGCCAGTAGCGCCACCAAGCCGCCGGAAATCCCGCCTGCGGCGTAGCCGATGTACATGGCCAGCTGCAGGGCGTCGCTTCCGGGCAGGACGGAGGAGAATCCCACAGCCTGGACGAACTGCTGCTCGGTGACGAACCTCCCCACGGCCTGGTGGTATAACAATCCCACCGAGGCCGGCCCGGAGGTGCTCAGCAGGTTGACCTTGAGGAAGACCCAGAAGAGTTCGGTTAGGAGTTCCAATTCAGAATCGGTTCGGCGAGGAGATCATTGCTGGAACAACACGGTCTTGTAACCGAGTGCCGTAAAGAACCTGAGCAGATAGGCCTCTGCGTTCGTCTGCGCCTGTGTGAGGATCCCATCCTCCAGCGCGGCCTTGCGGATCTCATCCTCGGCTGCCTGGCGCGCCAGGGTTTCGAGGTCGACGTTGCCCTTGGTCAGGGCGCCGGTTTCCCGATCGTATACATAGGATTTGTCGTTGTCGAGCGTGGCGATGAAGATCTCCGCGGGAGGCAGGGTAACGTACAACACCCCGATGTCCAGACGCAGGTTGGTGGGCTGGATTTTTTCCATATCGATGCCGGCGATCACCACGCCGTGGGCGACGAACAGCAGCTTGTCGCCGAACAAAAAGTCGAACGAGCCCTGTCCCACCTCGGCCGTGATCACCTTCTCCACGCTGTATTGGATGGTTTCCAATCGAGCCAGGGCGCGCACTTCATTGATGTACGTCACCGGATCCGGTATGATGGTGGGCGTGGGATTGAGCAGTTGCGAGACCTGTGTCTGCAGAGCCTGATTGGCTTGATTGACCTGGTTGAACGGCTCGGTCGCGGCGGCCGCGCTCTCGCGAATGGTCTGGACGATAAAGTACACGCCGGCCGCCAGCACGATCAGGATCAGGATGGACATGATAGTATTAAACGTGTTTTTCATGGTTCCTCTTTCCGGGTTGGTTTCGAGCGGTTGATCGGGGCTCCCGTGGCAATTGCCTGCCCATGGTTGAAACCTGTCTGTTGCGGGGCGGATTCTCCCGAACTTGTCTTATTATAGCAACCTCATTATGATTGCGAGTACGAATTATCCTGTGAACAAACTGCTGATCATGGTTTCGCTCGCCATCCTGGGATGTTCCATGCCGGTTCGGTTGATACCGGAATCTCAAACCGCCTCTCCGACACCAACACAACCCACGGCTCCACCGGCTACGCCGCCCCCCACGGCAGAGCCCGGGACGGAAAAGAACCCCCTGATCCTTGCGCTTGCCCCGTCCCCCCGTCCCAGCAGCGCGATGATCGCCGCAGGGGAGGTGATCGCCTCTTTCATTGAGTCCCGCACCGGCTACCGCCTGGCGACAGTTGCGCCGCCCTCCGAGTCTGCGCTGGTGGAGGCCTTCGGTTCCAATAACGCGCACATCGCCTCACTATCCCCATTTGCCTATATGCTCGCGCGGCGCAACGGCTGGGTCACAGCCCTGCTTGGCAGTGCCCGCGACGAGCAGGCATTCTACGGCGCGCAGTTCATTGCCAACCGGGAGGAAGGCCTGACCGCCTACTTCGACCCGGTTCGCAATGAGAACACGGCCGAATCGGTGCAGGCCTTGAAGCAATTCGAGGGAAAGAAACCGTGCTGGAGCGATGCAGCCTCCCCTTCGGGCTATGTGGTTCCCCTTGGATTATTGAACCAGGCGCAGGTCGCGACGCGCAGCGGAGCCATCCTGCGAGGGCAGCCCAGCGTGGTGCGAGCCGTGTATGCGCAGGATATCTGTGATTTTGGGGCCACGTTCATCGATGCCCGCCAGTCCCCCGCGCTCGAATCGGATTACCCGGATGTGCTTGACCGGGTGATCGTCATCTGGCGCATACCGGCGGTCATCCCATATGAAAACATATCGATTTCCAACCTGCTGCCGCTGGAGATGCACCGCGTGATCCAGCGCGCCTTCATTGACCTGATGCTGACTGCGGAGGGGAAGTCCGCCATGCAGACGGCCTATGGCATGGATGCTTTGCAGATCGTCGAGAACGAAATGTACGATGAATTCGAGGAGTACGTCCGCGCCTCCAAGCTCGATCTTCCGTCGCTGCTGGATGATTTGGAACCTTAGAACATGTGCGGTCAATGCAATCCGCTTCTCCATAAAACCAATTCGATTCTTTAATAGTGATCCTGTTTGCATTTCCAACCGGCACATGGATTCGTGTCCGCGTTCCCATTTATAAGTTAGAATTTCGGCCATGTTCAAGAAACTCCTTCGGCGGATCTTTCGCCTCCTGCTGATACTCGGCCTGCTTTCCGTGCTGGGTCTTTTCCTCAACCGGGTCATCCTCCTGTTGTATGCCAATCCCCGCATATTCACGGTGGAGGAGGTCTCCTTCGAACGCGTGGCGATCGTCTTTGGCGCCGAGGTGAAGCGGGACGGAACTCCCTCCACGGCGCTGCGCGACCGCGTCGAGACCGCCGCTGCGTTGTATCAGGCCGGCAAAGTGGAAAAACTCCTGATGAGCGGCGACAACCGTTTTGTGGATTACAACGAGCCCGAAGCCATGCGGCAGTACGCCATTCGCCTCGGCGTGCCGGATGCGGACATCGTGCTGGATTACGCCGGAAGGAGGACCTACGACACCTGCTATCGTGCGAAGCAGATCTTTGAAGTGGACTCCGCCATCCTTGTCACGCAGGGATTTCACCTACCGCGCGCCCTCTTTCTGTGCAGCTCGTTCGGCATCAAAGCGGTGGGCGTCGAAGCCGACAACTATTATTACCTCAAGCGCCTGCGTCTGGTCTGGGGCATCCGGGAGACGCTTGCCACCACGCAGGCCCTGTGGGATGTGTATGTGGCGCGTCCCGTGCCGGTGTTGGGCGAGCCGCAGCCGATTTTTTCCATGACCAATAAATCTCAGGAGAAGATATGAACCGTGAGGATGCCCTTGCCCTCGTTCGTGAATTTGTGAAAAGCGAAAGTCTCGTGCGTCACATGCTGTCGGTGGAGGCTGCCATGCGGTTTTACGCCGAAAAGTACGGCGAGGATCCGGAGTTCTGGGGGCAGCTTGGCCTGCTGCACGATTTCGATTGGGAAATACACCCGACGCTGGAGCAGCATCCGCAGGCCGGTACCGCGATCCTGCGCGAGCGCGGCGTGGGAGAGGAGATGATCCAGGACATCCTCAGCCATGCGGATCATACCGGCGTACCGCGCGACACGGTCCGCCGCAGGGCGCTTTCCGCGTGCGATGAGATCACCGGCCTGATCACTGCCGTGGCGTTGGTGCGGCCTTCACGTTCGTTGTATGACCTCGAAGCCTCCTCGGTGAAGAAGAAATGGAAGGATCGGGCATTCGCCGCCGGAACCGACCGCGGCGAAATGGAGCAGGCTGCCAGGGAACTCGGCGTGGAGTTGTGGGAGCATATTGGCAATGTTATCCACGCCATGCGCAGGATCGCGCCGCAGCTGGACCTGGAAGGGAATTTGCGCCCGTAATATGCTTTTGCAGAAAATCTCAGTGATCCCGATCCGTACGAGAATTCTCCCGGCGGCCGCTCTGGCGGTTTTGCTTTCGTGCACGCCATCCCCCACGCCCGCGCCATACAACCCGCCGACACCCGTCATCGACCACCAACCCACCCTGCTTGAGATCGCGATCGAAACGCCGGCCTCTGCCGAACGGCTCAGGGACCCGCGCCCGAATATCATCCTCATCCTCACGGATGACCAGCCGTGGCACACGGTGGACTACATGCCGGCAGTTAAGAACACACTCATGGCAAATGGAGTAGTGTTCGAAAACGGATTTGTGACCACGCCGCTGTGCTGCCCGAGCCGGGTGAGCATCCTTTCCGGGCAATATGTTCACAACCATCAGGTGTACACAAATACCATGCCGCAGGGCGGCGCCCCGAAATTCGATGAAAGCGACTGCGTTGCCATCTGGCTGCAGCAGGCCGGCTATCGCACAGCCTATTTTGGCAAGTACCTGAATGCCTATGAGGACCTGGTCCCGTATGGGTATGTTCCGCCGGGTTGGGACGAGTGGAATGCCTTTCTCGGGAAGAACATCTCCCCTGATGATGACGTGGGCCATCTGCAATACTACTTCGATTTCTCCATGTCGGAGAACGGCAAGCCGGTGGAGTATCCACGGTCGAAGGAGAACTTCAGCGCGGATGTGATCACGAACAACGCCCTGCGTTTCATCCGCGATGCGCGCGATCAACCGTTCTTCATGACCGTAGGGTACTACAATCCGCATTCGCCCTACGTCGCCGCGCCCAGGCACCGCGACGCGTTCCGCGCCTCCACCAATTGGGACTGGGTTCAATACCGCCCGCCGGACTTCAACGAAGCGGATATCCGCGACAAGCCGGATTACCTCGGGGACCTGTCGCCGCTCTCGGAAGGGGAGATCGACACGGCCCACAAGCAGATTCTGCGCTCGCTGCTTTCGGTGGATGACGGGGTGGCCTCCATGCTTGCGGCGCTGAAACAGGCCGGGCTTAACGAGAACACGATCCTTGTCTACACCTCCGATAATGGATTGACGCTCGGCGACCATCGTTTTGGCGTGACCAAGAACTGCCCGTATGAAGCATGCATCAAGGTGCCATTCATCGTTTACGGGCCGGGATACTTTCCCGCGCGCAGAGAAACCCGCCTGGTCGCCAACATTGACCTGGCTCCCACCTTTGCCGAATGGGCCGGCATGACCCCTCCAAAAAGTGTGGACGGAATGAGTCTGGCTTCGCTGCTGGACGATCCATCCGCCGCCTGGCGCGAGGAGATCCTGCTCGAGCACTGGCCTACCGAGCAGGGAGTCGGTTCCATGATTCCGGCGTTTTCCTCCGTGCGCACGAAGCAATGGAAATACACAGAGTATGAGACCGGCGAGACGGAACTTTATGATCTGTTGAACGACCCGTTTGAGTTGACGAACCTGGCCCGCAAGTGGGACTATAAAGAAATTCGCGAAGAACTGGTCGCAAAACTGGAACGATTGCTCTCGGAGTGAACCGCCTCAGGGGGCGAAGAATTTCAGGTACATTTCATCACTGACGAAGAACAGCCCCTCCGCGTCGCGGTAGATCAGTCGGTAACCGCGCAGCCGGTCGTTGTCGGCATCCACGTAGAACTCGTAGGTGTCCTGGAAGGAGGCGGGGTCGGCCGCCTGTTCGCGTGCGCCCTCCTGGGTGTAATCCAGGATGCGCTGGGCCCAGAGCAGGATCAGGTCGGGTTGGATCTGCTCGATCGTGCTGTATTTGCTGTTCCAATAGGTACGTACCACCCAGCGGGAATCCGCCGGGACGTACATGCGCACATCGCGGAAGAACACCAGCGTCTCGTCGGGCTGGATGCGCGGCAGGTAATCGCGCTGCAGCACATCGTAGAAGATCAGCGACTCTTCATGCTCCTCGCGGGTCAGCACCTCGCGATACAGTCGAACATCCTCCCGCAGGTGGAGGACGAATTGCATGCCGATGATGGCAAGAGCCGCGACTCCCCACAACCAGGCGAGCGGGTTGCGCGGCCGGCCCGAGACAAAGGGTGGAAATTTAAACAACACGATCATGCTGCTGTAGACCGGCAGCAATATGGGCAGGAAAAAGTGGGTGGGTTTGATGGCAATGGTAAACAGAATATATGCGCCGAACGGTAGAGCCCACAGGGCGATGAGCAGATGCCGCATGCGGTTCCGGCTTTTCCAAATCCCGAGTGCCAGCACGAGAAAAGCCAGCAGGTTGAAGGCCGGCATGCCGTACAGCCTTTCGATGATGGGGAGCCAGGAACCGATTCCTTTTTCGTAGGTCAGGGTCCAGCCGGTCGACATGGCCGCGGATTGGTTGCCCAGGATGCGGATCATGCGCACGGCCTGGCTGGGGAGGAGCAGGAAGGGATTGGCCAGCACGATCGTGATTGCCATGATCGCGAGGAAGGATCCTGCGCGCAGCAGCAGGGTGCGCCAGGTGATGCGCTTTGCGATCCGGCCGGCGATCAGGTAGGCCGGAATGGCCAGGAAGAAGAACAGGCTGATGACCTTGGTTCCGGTCCCCAGGCCGGTGGCAGCCGCGGCAAGGTGAAAGTTTCTTCCGTACTGCATTTCATCGCGGTCGAGGAAGAACAGGGTCAGCGCCACGAAGAACACCGCCAGGCTGTCCACGTGCCACCACATGTTGTTTTCGACGACGGCCGATATGGAGAGCAGGAATATCAACAGCCCGATCGATTTGATCCATGATGTGAATCGGGTTTGCATGAAGGTGAGCAGCAGCAGCGCCCCGAGCATGGGAAGCACACTGATGAACTGGCGCAGCAGAAGCATGGCCAGCTGGGTGTGCTGATAGATGTTCCCCGCCAGTTGGAGCGGCAGGACCAGCAGCGCGCTGGAGAAATAAAAGGGGGAGCCGTAGTAATAATGGCGGTAGGCGATGAAGTTGAGGAGGGTCTTGTCGAGCTGCTCGCGCGGAGCGAGCATCTTCAAGACGATCGGGAACTGGGCGAATTCATCCGGCTCGAACAGCGAGATCATCATCTGATCCTTGGCGCCGGTATTATTGGGAAAGATGAAGAGAGCAAAATAAAAAGCGCAGATCAGAACCAGGGCGGCGAAGATGCGCTTCTGTCCGGAATTCATGAATTACGTGGAAAACATGCGGACGCGGTTGGCTGCCGCGTCCGACGGGCATTGGACTGCTGGCCGGGTACGGACCGCTTCACGGATTCTTTTTGAACCGAACCAGCACCAGGTTCTTCGAACAGTCATTGTAGGTGTCGATGTAAATGTTGTCGGAGAGAGGCAGCCCGGCCTGGTCGAGGATCTGCACGTACAGCTCGCCCCTGGAAAGGATCGGGACGGTGCCGAGGAAGAATTCATAACCGGACTTTCCATACGCCGGCGCCACGCCGCTCACGGTCGGTTCGTCCTTGGATCTTCCGTTGTAGGATCCAACCAGGCGGATTACCATTCCACTTATGTCCGCATTGTTCGAATCCACAACCGTGCCGCCGATCCCCTGCCAGTTGCAGGCCAGGTCCGGGTGAATGATGGTGCTGTCGATGTATGTGACGGTGGCGGAGAAGGGCTTTTTGGGTGTCTTGGTCGGGACGGGCGTGTTCGTAGGGGGCACAAGCGAGAACAGGGTTGGGGAGGGTTCCAACGTCAGGGTGGGCACGAGCGTGGTAGTCGAGGTGGCGTTGAAGAGCGTCGCCGTCCAGGTGGGCTGAAGCTGGATGGGAGTAATGGTGGGAGTGGGAGGCGCGTTCGGGTCGACCGGATTCGGAGCCAATGGATTGAGGGCTGAATTGGGGAAGAGATAGATCAATACAAAATAGATGCCCGCGCAGGCGGTGATCAATAACACGAACAGGCTGAGCAGATCCAAAAGCCCGAGCCGGCTGCCGCGCTTGGATACCGCGGAGTCATCGTAGTTGTAGTTGTAATTGCTCATCAGGCTACTCCGAAAAAAGTGTCTGCCGAGCCAGGCATACCCGGCGGCAATTTCAAGGGGAAAGGACGATCTCGCTCTCTGCGCGCCGTTTGGCGACCCAATCCTTAAGCGCCTCTTCCTGCACGGTCAGCAGCGCATCAGGTGACAGCGCACGATCTCCTCGTTCCACGGCTTTGAAGATGTGGTACCCCGCCAGGGTCGTCACCACATCACTGTACGCACCGGTTTGCAGTGCAAACACCGCTTCATCCGCGGTTGGGTCGAGTAAATATCCACGCGGCACCCAGCCCAGTTCGCCGCGCGTGAGCGGATCGTACAAGACAGCCAGTTCATCGAAGTCTGCTCCGGCGTTCAATTGATCCAGCGCCGAACGCGCGTCCGTTTCATTATAGGTCAAAATCTGGCGCAGGTGGATTTGTTCCGCAGTCGTGGGTACATCCGCAATGATTTTGTCACGCATCCATGCGGCTTCGATGGCGCGTCTTAATGCAGCCCGAAAGGAATTGTCATTGTAACCATGCGAGGTTTGCCATTGAATGAGGGGTTCGGCGCCGCCGATTTCCGCGGCCAGCGCGTCGTACCGTGACTGCAATTCCACCTGCGTTAATTCGAATCCTTCGGCGCGCGCCGCCTGGGCGAGCACGGTCAGCGCGATCATGTCCTCAAGCACCAACTGGCTGGCCGTTTCTTCGGATACCGTCTGACCCAACGCAAGTTGCGCGGTTTCGTAGCGTGCCAGTTCCGCCTGGAACTCTTCAATCGTGATGTATTCTCCGTTGACGATCGCGACCGAAGGCGGCGGCGTGGCTGTGGGAGGTAAGGGTGTGAATGTCGGCGGGATGGGGGTGGGTGTGCTGGAGGAGAAAAAAGAGGTGCAGCCAGTGAGACTTATTCCCAAAAGCAGGAACGAATGTGCCAGCGCGCGGCGAAATTGGGAAAACATCGGGGGAATTATAAATTAAAAAACCTGGGGCAGGTCTCAGACCTGCCCCAAGCCTCATCCTAGTAATCCATGCCGCCGGGGGGCATTGGAGCGGGTTTTTCCTTTTCGGGAATGTCGGTGATCAACACGTCGGTGGTGAGGATCATGGCCGCGATGGAGGCGGCATTCTCGAGCGCGCCGCGCACCACTTTCACGGGATCGATGATCCCCTCCTCGATCATGTCCACATACTTGTCGCTCAGCACGTTGTAGCCGATGTTGTGATTCTTCTTTTCGTTCGCTGTGCGGCGGACGGTGTCGATGATGACCGAACCATCCTGCCCGGCGTTGGAGGCCAGCTTGCGAATCGGGGCTTCGAGAGCCTTCTTGACGATGCTGATCCCCATGCGGGTCTCTTCGTTCTCCTCGCCCTTGACGAGTTTGTCCAGTTTGGCAGCGGCGTTGATCAGGGAGATTTCGCCACCGGGCACGATGCCCTCCTCGACCGCGGCGCGGGCGGCCGAAAGCGCATCCTCCACGCGGTGCTTCTTTTCCTTCATTTCGGTTTCGGTGGCGGCGCCCACGCGGATGATGGCCACTCCGCCGGAGAGCTTGGCCAGGCGCTCCTGCAATTTTTCCTTGTCGTAGTCGCTGGTGCTCTTGTCGATCTCGATGCGGATCTCCTTGATGCGGCCTTCGATGTCGCCCTTCTTGCCCTTGCCGCCGACAATGGTGGTGTTCTCCTTGTCGGCCACGATCTTCTCGGCCTTGCCCAGGTCCGTGACGGCAACTGATTCAAGTTTGCGGCCGGTCTCCTCGGAGATGACCTGTCCGCCGGTCAGGGTGGCGATATCCTGCAGCATGGCCTTGCGGCGGTCGCCGAAGCCCGGGGCCTTGACGGCCAGCACGTTGAGCATGCCGCGGATCTTGTTCAGGATCAGCGTCGCGAGCGCTTCGCCGTCCACATCCTCGGCGATGATCACGAGTTCGCGCTTGCCGAGCTGGACCAGCTTCTCGAGCAGCGGGACGATATCCTGCGCGGCCGAGATCTTCTTATCGTAGATCAATACGTACGGTTCCGCGATCACGGCTTCCATGTGATCGGTGTGGGTGATGAAGTACGGGGAGAGGTAGCCGCGGTCGAACTGCATGCCCTCGACGTAGTCCTCCTCGAACTGCATCGTCTTGGATTCCTCCACGGTGATCACGCCGTCCTTGCCGACCTTGTCCATGACGCGGGAGATCAACTCGCCGATCTCGGAATCCGCGGCCGAGTTGGTCGCGACGGAGGCGATCTCCTCCTTGGTGTCGATCTTGGTGGAGGTCTTCTTGAGCTCGGTCACCACGGTCTCGGTGGCAGTCTCGATGCCCTTCTTGAGCAGCATCGGGTTGAAGCCGGCCTCGAGCGCCTTGAGGCCCTCGTTCACGATGGCGTGAGCCAGCACGGTGGAGGTGGTGGTGCCGTCGCCGGCGATGTCGTTGGTCTTGGTGGCGGCTTCCTTGAGCAGCTGCGCGCCCATGTTCTCCAACGCATCCTCGAGTTCGATCTCCTTGGCGACGGAGACGCCGTCGTGCGTGATGGTGGGGGAGCCGAACTTGCGATCCACAGCGACGTTGCGGCCCTTGGGGCCGAGGGTGGCGGATACTGCGTTGGCGACCACGTTCATGCCGTTCTTGAGCTTGCGGCGGGCTTCCTCAGAAAATACAAGTTGTTTTGCAGCCATAGTTCACTTCCTTATAATTTTTTTATTATTATGTCATTGCGAGTCTGCGAGAAGCAATCTCCTCATTGGCGTTGGGACCGCTGCGCTCGCAGTGACATCCTTATCCGACGATGCCGAGCAGGTCGCTCTCGCGCAGGATGAGCAATTTCTTGCCGTCCATCTTGACTTCGGTGCCGGAATACTTGGCGAAGAGAACGGTATCACCGACCTTGACGTCCATGGCGATGCGCTCGCCCTTGTCGTTGCGGTCGCCGGGACCTGCCGCCAGGACCTTGCCCTGCTGGGGTTTCTCCTTGGCGGTCTCGGGCAGGACGATGCCCCCGGCAGTGACTTCCTCCTGCTCGATCGGCTCGATCAGCACCCTGCCGCCCAGGGGTTTAAATGAGATTTTTGCCATGTGTTGCCTCCATTAAGCAATTTGGGAAATTTGGGGTAAGCATACAATTAGCACTCGGAATGGCTGAGTGCTAAGCGCAATCTTACCCACTTAAATGGGCAAAGTCAAGGGGATCGGAAACGCTCTAACAAAATTCTGACGCGGGCTTGGAGGGAGAGGCGACGCTCGGCGGAGTCGGATCTCAGGTGTCCTGGTCTTGCAGGACCTCCTTCACCCGCCCCACCTGCCCGTTTGTCAGACGGACCTTGATCCCGTGTGGATGATTAGGGGATTTGGTGAGGATTTCCTTCACGATCCCTCTCGTCAGCCTGCCCGTGCGCTGGTCCTGCTTGAGGACGATCAGCACGGTCATGCCGGGTTTGATGGTGGCTCGGGTCTGTCCGTTCATCTGATAATACCCACGGTCGACATGGCGTCGAAGATCAGTTCCACCGACAGGGAGGCCAGGATCAACCCCATGACGCGGACCAGCAGTTCGGCACCCTGCCTGCCCAACAGGCGCAGAATACCGTCGGCGGACCGCATCATGCGGTAGGTGATGAAAAGAATCAGGGAGGTGATCGCGGCTGTGCCGGCCTGGACACCGATCGAATAAATGTGGTTGTCGGTCAGCACAATGACCGCGATGATCGCGCCGGGGGTGGCGGTGGAGGGGACTGCCAGCGGGTATACCGCCAGGTCCTGGTCTTCCTCCAGTCCGGGAATCTCGGCGGTCAATTTCCCAAAGGTCAGCTGGATGGCAAACACGAAGAGAATGATTCCGCCCGCCACCTGGAACGAAAAAAGGCTGATGCTGAGGGCAGACAGGATGACCTGCCCCACCACGAGCGAGCCGAGCAGGATGAAGCCGGAATAGACGGCCGCCTTGCGGGCCATGCGGGCGCGGGTCTCTTCACCCATGCTGCGCGTCAGGGCAGCGAAGATAAGCAGGGTGCTGATCGGATCGATGGTGGCCCAAAGGATGAGGAAATCGCGGATGAATTTTTCGTGAAGCATGCGGCCTGCTAATCCACGACCGGATCGTCGGGATGCTCGGTGTTCCACCGGGCGATCACCTCGGCGGTGGTCATGCCGATGCTGCGCCGGTTGCGGATGCGCCCGGTGAACTCACCGGCGTTCAGGTCCCGCCTCAGGCGGCGGTCGAGGCGGTACGCCACGTCCAGCTTGCCGCTGTAGTTGATGTTCGGCAGGTAGGTCCCCAGCCCCTCGAGCTTGACGCCGCGCCCCCGCAGGTTGAAGTGCAGCACTGCGTCCTGCAGGCCGGTCAGCACGCCGATCACGTCGCTGGTGCTGAAGGCGCTGCGGGCTGAAAGCAGTTCGGCGACCGTGCGCCAGCCGGCTGTCTCGCCGTATTCGATTTGAGGACGGTAGAAGTTGAGCGCGGAGACAAGTAAAGCCATGGGATTTCTCCTATCATGTTCCTGGATTTCGTCTGTCATCATGCCGATATCCTGACAGGATATTATAACTTTGCTGGCAGGGTATTGTCAAAATGACAGGTCATTTTGTGGAACATGACAGGTCAAATTCGGTAACAAGACCTGTCCTCTTGTCCTTTTGAAGGCCACAACAATTCAAAGACCTATTGACAGGAATTTAACTTTGGAAACAGCTTCCTGCTGTATTCATCAAGCTGCGCCGAGCCTGCCTTCGGAAAGACCAGCATCACCGCAAGGACATGGGTGTCGTCGGTTTGTTCGACCCAGTAGTGGGAGATATATTCCGAACCGTTATCCACCAGGTCGAATTCGTAGAGGGCGAGGCTCCCCTTTTCGCAGAAGTCGGTCAGGGAGTGACTTTCATAGGCTTCGAAGACGATGTTGAATCCCTCGTCGCTGAAGTATTCATCCAGCTCCGTCTGGCCGTAGCCGCAGGTGTAGACCAGGTATTCGATGTAGGCGAAGGCGCGCCCGTCCTCGTTCTGGCGGAAGAGGGACATCTTGTAGGGCTCCACGGTGTACCTTCTGACCCATTCCTCAAAGGGGAAGGCCTCCGCGCCGAAGGAGAGGATCTTGTCGATGTCCTCCTGGGAGGGTTCGATCTGTCCGCAGTCGTCGCGCGGGCCGGTCTCTGCTGGGGGGGTGCAGGAGGAGAGGAGCAGCATCCACATGATGACTGTGAATATGAGGTGAGGTCTGGGTGGCCAATGAGGTGTTTTCATGCTTCTTGTATCCTTGTCGCTCTGAGGGAGCCCTTTGGGCGACCGACACTTGCACCTGGCGCAAGTGCAGGTGAG
>Ga0194126_10006063_pt1 | contig 17442 bp, 11 predicted proteins | sample TA2KigC150mmetaG_FD_148641 | JGI IMG/M metagenome (GOLD analysis project Ga0194126, IMG submission 148641) | Freshwater microbial communities from Lake Tanganyika, Tanzania - TA2015035 Kigoma Deep Cast 150m | ecosystem: Environmental > Aquatic > Freshwater > Lake | place: Tanzania: Lake... | reverse complement strand
CAACTGCCGCCCCGGATCACCCGGTCCGAGCCCCCTGACGAACCCCGAGGGTCAGAGGAAGGTGATGAACCGTAGTAGCCGCTCGAATACCAGTCCCAGCACCACTCCCACACATTCCCAGCCATGTCGTACAACCCGTACCCATTGGGCGCGAAATACCCCACCGGGCTCGTGTACGGGCTGGCCCCAACCGCAAACGTCGGGTGGTAGCCACCTGTGGGATTGACGTCGTACGCGTAGTACGGCCGTCCACCTTCCCAGTGGCTGTAGTAGTTCGCCTGGCTATGCGTGATGGTGTCGGTGGCAGTCCACGGGAACCGGCGCCCGCTGGCCCCGCCCCGCGCCGCCTTCTCCCACTCCGCCTCCGTCGGCAACCGATACCCCGCATTCCATTTCACCCAGTCGTTCTGCACATCCACTCGCCCAGTCCGGTACACCGTCGTCTGCCCCGCACTGGTGTAGTACGCCGGCATTCGCCCCTCCTTCTCGCTCCGCGCATTGCACCACTTCACCATGTCGTACCAGTAAACCGTCTGCACAGGATGATTTGCCGCTTTGCCCGAGCCGGCGTTGTCGAAGCTGTACCCCCGGCCAACCGCCCACCCGTACACTTCGTCCCAGAGCGCCTTGGTCACCTCCGTCCGGTCCATGTAAAACGCGCTCACGTACACCGTGTGAACCGGGCGCTCGTCGGAAGTGCCCTCATTGAACGTGTCCCCCATCTGAAAGGAACCGGCCGGGATAAATGCCATCCCGGCGACGGGCGGCGGATCGCCCCCCTGAACGGTGAGCCGAGCCGCCCCACTCATCGCCCACCCTGCGCCGTTGCTGACCCGCACCCGGTACAAGCCCGCGTCCGCCGGTTGGGCCTGCCGGATCTCGAGCCACGAGCCCCGCGCCCCACTGATCCGAGCGCTATCCGCCACGTCCAGTCCATCCTTCTGCCATTGATACCGTAGAGCCGGCCCGCTGGCCTCGACGCTGAACCACGCCCTTTGCCCCGCCGCCACCGTCACGTCGGCGGGCGATCGGGTGATCGCCGGCCCCCGGTATGTCCCCTCCGTAATCAAGGTGCGTGGCACCAGATCGAATTCCCAGGTAGGTAACGTGCCCCAATCCGCGTCCCAAACGCGCGCGCTGACCCCGATATGGCCCGGCACACCCCACCACAAGCCCCACTGCACCTGCACCGGATTCAACTGCCAGTCCCCAGCCAACTCGACGTACGGACTCAACCCCGCCTCCCCTCCCACTAGGATGTAGATGTACACCTTGACCAACGGTTCGACGCTGCCCCGCACCCGGAAATCCCCTTCGACCTGCCACTCGGGCGGAAACCAGGCAAGATCATCTGAGCGCGTCGGCCCGTGGGTCCAGGCCCGGTTCGCATAGCGCACCTGGTAACCGAAGCGCTCGGTCAAGTCCACCCCCGCCTGGGCGTAGCCGCTGGCCTCCAACTCGACCTCGTAGCCCAGGTCGACTCGCACGACCGCCTCGACCCACACCGGCACCCAACCCAGCATCGCTCCCTTCACGTAGCGCTTGGGCTTCATCAACGGCCAGCTCCCCGACCAACGCTTGCCCCCGGTCCCGCTGGCCCGCACCACCACCTTCGCCCGCACCGTGCCGCTGAGGTCGATCCGGACCTCCTCCGGCCGGAAGCGCTTGAAGGTCGCCCCCGCCTCGAGCGCTGGGATCAGCTCGAGCACCCCGTCGGTGATCTCGACCTTGAACCCGGCCTGGGCATCCTCGTAGAGCACCGTCCCCCCTAACGGAAAGGTGACCGGCAAGCTGAACTGAGCGCCCGCCTGGCCGCTGTGCAAGCCCACACCACTCCCCACCTCGGCCAGGTCGCGGAACCGGACACTGCCCTCGTCAGCCACCAACTCCGCCAGCGACGCCACCCGGCCCAACACCACGACCGTCTTGCTCGACGGATCCTCGAGGGCCTGCTGCACTTGGAGGATGTAGCCGGTGCTGTAGCTCGAGTCGACCAGGTACTCCCCAAGGCTCAGCCCGGCGGAAGCCCCGCTGTACCGGTAGGTGTACAGGTTCCCGCTCACCGAAAGCAGCGTCAGATCCACCGTCCCAGGCGCGTGCAAGCCTGGACCGCGACCTTGGCCGATCAACCGGATCCCCTCCACCAGCGTCGTCTGGCGCTCGAGCTCGAACGACCAAGGCTGATCGGATAGCCGGTTGCCGAGCGTGTCCGCCACCGTCAACCGCACCGCCACCCGCTGGCCAAAGTCGCCGTACAACTCCCCCCCGCCAGGCCGGTACACGAGGACACGGTTGGTGTAGGTCAGCCGCGTGTCGCTCAACCTCACCGGCGACTGCGCCCCAACCGCCAGCGTAATGCTACCCGTGTCGATGCCGGTTTCATCCTCGAGCGCGATCTCGAGCGGTTCCCCGCGCCCGACGGCGATCGCCCCGTCCACCGGCGCCAGTCGGACAATCTGGGGCGGCTCAGTGTCCAGTTTCACCACCTGGAAGAACCGTGTCCCCGGCTCGATCGGCACCGTGTACGACAGGCTGGCGCCCTGGGCCTGCAGTACGGCAGGGTCTGTGGCCAAGACCTGCCAGGGCGTCAACAGGCTGGTCGTGGTCCTGAGCTGGTACGACTTACCAGCCAGCGCCTCCCAGGCGATCAACACCTGGTTCGGACCTGAGCGGGTCGCCGTGCTGCGGATGGGGGTCTCGGCGTGGGCGGCAGGGAAGCAGAGCAGCAGACTCGTCGCCAACACCGCAAGAGGATGCCGGGCATTCATGGTGAGGATTGCCATCCAACGGGATGGATGCGCGTTGGGCCATGAACCTGGACCGCCGGTTTTCCAACCGGCACCGGACCGACTGAAAGTCGGCGGCACAGCAGGTTCATGGTGAAGGGTTCTACCGCAGAGGCCTAACGAAAGCAAGTCCGTCGGGCAGCCCCTCCGAATCCTTAGCGAGGCACTTGCCCCGTGCTGGGTTGGCTGAAACTCGGCAGGCGCCTTAAGGGGCGCGGGACAGGTTTGGTTGGAATCTGGGATACTACGACAAGCAGGCCAACGTCACCCGCGACCAGAAGAGCGACCGCCCTAGGCAGGGTGACGCGCTGTCGTCGTTGATGCTGAAAGCCGCAGGGTGATGATCGCCACTGGAGCCGTCGACGATACCGGGATCGACTGGATATGACCCTCTGCCGGGGCGTCAGTTCGGCAACGGGAAGACCGCCCAAGTGGCGGACCGCTTCCTTGCCTCCCCGGAACGCTCGTTCCAGTTCCAGACCGAGACCATCTACTGATGAGAGCTTGGGATAGAGGACAATTCGCTGGTAGGGCGCGCAGTCCTCTGCGCGCCGCAAACCACTGTGGACACAGGGTGCCACGGCGCGCAGAGGACTGCGCGCCCTACCGCCGACTTGGAGTCCATCCCAGTAACTTGGAAGCCCGGTATTTTGTGATCTCGTCCTGGACGACCGCCTCATCCTCAGCGGTGATGGGCCGGGCGTGCCGTCCCGCATCCAGTGCCTTGAACACCGCCGCCAGTTCGGCTTCGGTCGGCTCCGGCACGGGCGTCACGTAAAAGCCCTCGCCGACCTCGGTGATCCGCAAAGAGGTTCCTGCCCGGATGCGCTTGCGCTCGCACATGGACTTGGGCAATACCACCTGGCGCTTGGTGGTTAGGGTAATCGTCGTCGTCACACTCGTAGGATTATCCTACGCCTTGATTCCGCCAAGCTCAGCTCGCCGCCAGATACCGGCCCCGAATCCTTAGCGAGGCGGAGCGCGGACGGTCACGTCCGCCAAGCGGGTCTGACGACCCGCGCCCCACAGCGAGCCTGCCGGGTGTCACCCGCGATTGCAGCCCTCGAGCACCTCGCTAAGGATTCGGGTACCGGCAGAACGTCGCCCTGGAAATCCGCAGCGTCGTGCAAATCTCGCCGATGGAGAGCGACTTGTCTGCGTGGATCTTCTTGGCGGTTTGAACCCGTGGGTCATCTACAGCAATCGGTCTCCGGCCTCCCTTCCGGCCACGGGTGCGGGCGGCTTCCGCGTCCTGGATCTTCGGGAGGCTTGGTTGTGGGCAGAAGTCTGGACAAGTGCCCCGCAACCAAGCGTCCCGATTTCAGTTCATGTTGAGCTTCCCTCCTCGTTCAATCGCTTGAACCGCAAGCAATTAAGTTTCAGTTGAAGTTGGCACCCCCACGAGGAATTGAACCTCGATCTTCGGTTTAGGAAACCGCTGCTCTATCCATTTGAGCTATGGGGGCGCCAGGCTTCCGACAAAGCAACCCGAGGCTATCCGAAAAGGCGGGCGCACGCAAGCGGTTGGAGATGGAGGGGCGTGTGCGTCCGTTCGCCCGTTCGCCCACGCGCCCGTGGCGTTTGCCGGCACCCCATTCTCCCTCCTACCGATGCGAGCTCGGGGTAGACGACAAATTGCCGGTAGGGCGCGCAGTCCTCTGCGCGCCGCAAACCGCTGTGGCCACACGAGGCCGCGGCGCGCAGAGGACTGCGCGCCCTACCGCCGACTTGGAGTCCATCTCGGTGACTCAGGAGTAAATCTCCGGCGGCGCATTCGCCAGGTGCCAGCCCGCTGCAATTCGCCCCCGACAGGCCAACGGGAGGAACGACCATGGGGTCGGGCTGGCCGCAGGAACCCTCGCCGCGCCCGCACGACCAAGCGGCACGGCGATCGCGAGTTGCACCCGCCGGCTTTCGTCGACTACAGTCTAGCTCGCGATATGACACTGACCGAAAAACTGCTCGCCCGGGCGGCCGGCAAGGCTGAAGTTCGGGCGGGCGAGAATGTGTGGGTGAAAGCGGACGTGCTGATGACGCACGACGTTTGCGGGCCGGGCACCATTGGCGTGTTCCAACGCGAGTTCGGGGCGCAGGCCAAGGTCTGGGACAAGGACCGCGTGGTGATCATTCCCGACCATTACATCTTCACGGCCGACTCGAAATCGAACCGCAACGTGGACATCCTGCGCGAGTTTGTGCGGCAACAAGGAATCACCTATTTCTACGATGTCATCGACGATCCGAACGGGATGTGGAGATTCGATCTTGCGCAGGGCGCGCTCAAGCGGCAATACGGCTCGCAGTACGCCGGCGTCTGCCACACCGCGCTGCCGCAAAAGGGGCATACGCGCCCCGGCGAGGTCCTCTTCGGCACCGACTCGCACACCTGCATGGCGGGAGCGTTCAATGAGTTTGCCACGGGCATTGGGAACACCGACGCGGGCTTCGTGATGGGAACCGGCAGACTGCTGCTCAAGGTGCCCGAGACCATGCTCTTCAGGTTGGAAGGCAAACTGCAGCCGGGGGTCATGGCCAAGGACATCATCTTGCACATCATCGGCGAGATCGGGTTCGATGGCGCCACCTACCGGGCACTGCAATTCGAAGGCTCCGGCATCGCGACGTTGTCCGTAGACGATCGCATGACGGTCGCCAACATGGCCATCGAGGCGGGTGGCAAGAACGGCATCTTCCCCTTCGACGCGCGCACGGCCGAATACGTCGAGGCCCGGACCCGGCTCAACGGGACACGGCAGAGCTACGAGCCCGTGGAATTGGATCCGGACCAGAAGGTCGTCTACGAACTGACGGTTGACCTGGCCCGGCTCGAACCCACGGTGGCCTGCCATCCCGACCCCGGCCAGCGCAAGCTCGCCAAAGAACTCGGCGACGTCCAACTCGACCGCGCCTATATCGGGTCTTGCACCGGCGGCAAGACCAGTGACTTTGTCGAGTTCGCCCGGTGGCTGCGCGGCCGGCGAGTGAGCATCGACACCTTTGGCGTGCCGGCCACGCCGGAGATTGTGCATGAGCTGCAGACGACACGCTGGGGCGGGGAACGGCTGTGGGACCTGCTGGTGGCGGCGGGCGTCCAGATGACCGAAAACGCCGGCTGCGCCGCCTGTCTCGGGGGGCCGGTGGACACCTTCGGCCGCATGAACGCGCCGCTCAAGTGCATCAGCGCCACCAACCGCAATTTCCCAGGCCGCATGGGCCACAAAGACAGCCAAGTCTTTTTGGCGTCGCCGGCGACCGTGGCGGCCAGCGCCCTGGCCGGCCGCATTGTCGACCCGCGGGAATACTTGCCGAGCTGAGCGCGCAGCGGCCCAGACGGGGTCGCCGCCGTCGCGGGCTGCGTGGCTGGCCCCGGTTCGCCGCCTGCCGCGATTGAACCCGCCGTTGACAATGGGCGCGGTTTGGCTACGGTTTGCCCGTTTTTCTGAGCACCGATTCTATGCCGAATACCAAATCTGCGGAACGTCGCATGCGCAGCAGCGCGCGCAAACAGGGGCGCAACCGAGCCGCCAAGTCCCGGCTCAAGACGCTCGAAAGGAACCTGGAAGACGCGCTCGCCGCGGGCAAAAAGAGCGAAGCCGGCCAGGCTTACCGCCTGCTCAGCTCCGCCCTCGATAAGACCGCTAAGACCGGCGTCGTCCACAAGTCGACGGCCAGCCGCAAGAAATCCCGGCTCGGTGTCCGCCTAGCCCGGCTGCCTTAACCGGCGGCGGTCCGTTCGAGGTCGACGTCGCAGGGCGTCCGCGGGTGGACGCCCTGGTTTTTTGGCTGAAGCCCCTGCGGGCCGTGGGGGTGAAGCGGCCTGAGCGCGCGCGCCTTTGGCTCCGGTGAACCGGCTCGAGTTGCACGACTGGCACCAACGCCACGGCGCCACCTTCATCGAGGTTGGTGGCGACGAGGTCGTGGACCATTATGGCGAGGTCCTGGCCGAACACGGGTGCCTGACCGCCACGGTGGGCTTGCTCGACCTGAGCTTGCGCGGCCGGCTATGCGTGCTGGGACCGGACCGGGAGCGGTTCCTCCAGGGTCAGTTGAGCCAAGACCTCAAGGCCCTGCGGCCGAATCAAGGGTGTCTGGCGGCGCTGCTCACGGCCAAAGGCAAGCTCGAGGCGGACCTCAACGTGTACCGGCTCGCCGACGAGCACCTCTTGGACTTCGAGCCGGGTCAACGTGAGAAGATCGCCCAGCGCCTGGCCCGGTATGTCATCGCCGAAGACGTCCAGGTGATCGACGCGGCTCCCCATTACGGCCTGCTCAGCCTGCAAGGGCCGCAGGCTGAAGGCGTGCTGCGCCGGTTGGCCTGGGCCGGCACGCCTCCAACCCAGCGCTACGCCCACGCCTCGCTCCTCCTCCCGCAATTGGGAGCTGTCTACCTGGTCAACCAACCCCGCACGGGCAGTTGCGGCTACGACCTCTACGTGCCCACGGCGGCCCTCGAAACGGTGGCCGGAGAGCTGGCCGCGGCGGCGGCCCGTGCCGGCGGGCGCTGGTGCGGTTGGCAGGCCCTCGAGCTGGCGCGTGTCGAAGCCGCCATCCCGCGTTATGGCGTCGACATGGACGAGTCCACGTTGCCGCCCGAGGCAGGACTCGAGACGCGGGCGATCAGCTACACGAAAGGGTGCTACATCGGGCAGGAGATCATCGCCCGCCTTCGCACCTACGGACAGGTCAGTCGGGCCCTGCGAGGTCTGCGGTTGGAGCCGGATTTGCCCCAGTTGCCGGCTCCGGGCGATCCCCTCCTCCAGGCCGGCCGCGAAGTGGGGAAGATCACCAGCGCCATCGTCTCACCCGCGCGTCGACAAAACCTCGCTCTCGGGTACGTCCGGCGCGAGGTCTTCCAGCTCGGCACCGAACTGCGCTTACGCACGCTCGCGGGCGAGAGCGCGGCCCACGTCGTGACGCTCCCGTTCGAGCCCTTCCCCTTTCCCACGTGACGCCTACTACCCCCCAGACCCCAGGCGGGACGCCTCGGGCCAGCGGCGGCGCAGGATCCAGCATGCCAGCTCGAGGCGCCACCGGCTCGCTTCTGCAGCGTTAGCGTTGCGGCGCATGCATTCCCCAGCCTCTCAGCTCCCCATTTACAACGTCGCGGGTGACATCGGCGACCGCCTGCGCGCTTGCCCGCGGTTGGTGCTCCAAGCGCCCACGGGCTCGGGCAAATCGACGCAAGTGCCCCAGATGCTGCTGGCGCAGGGTCGAGTCGGCGAGGGGCAAATCGTCGTGCTGCAACCGCGTCGGTTGGCGGCGCGGCTGTTGGCGGCGCGGGTGGCGCGGGAGCGGGGTGTCGAGTTGGGCGGAGAAGTCGGCTATCAAGTCCGGTTCGAGAACTGCGTCGGACCCACCACGCGCATCCGCTATGCGACCGAAGGGGTGGTGTTGCGGCAAATGATCCAGGATCCCCACCTCACAGGTGTTTCCGCGCTGATCTTGGACGAGTTCCACGAGCGCCATTTATATGGCGACATCACGCTAGCCCGGGCGTTGGACCTGCAAGCGCAGAGCCGGCCGGACTTGCTGGTGGTGGTGATGTCCGCCACCCTCGAATCGAACGCGTTGGCGGAGTATTTGCGGCCGTGCGGAGTGGTGCAGGCGGAAGGCCGGCAGTTCCCGGTCGAGATCGAGTACCTCGCCCACCGGCTTGGGCCACAAAGTCCGCCGGTGTGGGAGCTGGCGGCGGAAGCGTTTGGCCGCCACGTGCGCGGCGGGTGCGGCGGAGACGTGTTGGTGTTCATGCCCGGCGGCTACGAGATCGCGCAAACGCTCGAGGCGATCCGGCACCGCGCCGAGTCCAAGGATTACTTGTTACTGCCCTTGCACGGCGACTTGGCGCCGGCCGATCAAGACGCGGCGGTGGCCCGGTACGAGCGGCCTAAGGTGGTTGTCTCGACCAACGTGGCCGAGACCAGTGTCACCATCGAAGGCGTGTCGTTGGTGATCGACAGCGGTTTGGCTCGCATCCCGCGCTACGACCCGCACCGCGGGATCAACACGCTCCTGATCGAAAAGATCAGCCAGGCGTCCGCTGAACAGCGGGCCGGTCGGGCCGGTCGCACCGGCCCAGGTCGCTGCATGCGGTTGTGGTCGGAGCCCGAGCACCAGGAACGGCCCGCGCACCAGTTGCCTGAAGTCCGGCGCTTGGACCTGGCCGAGGTGGTTCTGACCCTGAAGGCCGCCGGCCTCGAGGACCTACGCCAGTTCCGCTGGCTCGAGCCCCCAGCCGAGCAGGGCTTGCGCGACGCCGAGGTCCTGCTGACCGACCTGGGGGCGTTGGATCGCGCCGGGCGCATCACTGAGATCGGACGCCGGATGCTGGCCTTCCCCGTGCACCCGCGCTACGGCCGGATGCTGCTGGCGGCGCGAGAGTACGGGTGCGTGTACCAGGCCGCGCTCATGGCCGCGCTGACCCAGGGCCGCGATCTGCTCCTGCGCAACGTCGGTCGAGATGTCGAGGGCCGACGAGAGGACCTGTTCGGCGGGCGCGGTCTCTCGGATCTCTGGGTCTTAATGCGGGCCTGGAGTTACGCCGCCAAAAACGATTTCCGACTCGAGGCCTGTCGCCGGTTGGGCATCCATGCCCAAACCGCGCGCCAAGTCCAACCGCTGCTGCAGCAGTTCCTGCTCATCGCCGAGCGACAAGGCCTCGAGACCACCCCAAAATCCGTGCCCGACCAAGCCCTGCAGAAGTGTGTCCTCGCCGGCTTCTCCGACCGCGTGGCGCGGCGCCTGGACCAGGGCACCCTACGGTGCGAACTCGTGCACGGGCGCCGCGGCGTGCTCGCGCGCGAGAGCGTGGTCCAAGACCACCCGCTCCTGGTGGCCGCCGAGGTTCGCGAAGTGGGCAGCAGTGACCGGTCGGTGCAGACCTTGTTGTCTCTCGCCACGGCCGTCGAGGCGGATTGGCTGCGCCAACTCTTTCCCGAAGACTGGCAGCTCCGAGAACGCGTCTTCTTCGATCCGGCCACCAAACGCGTCTGCGCCGAAGCCGCCGAGTGCTTCCGCGAACTGAGCTTGTCCACCCGCCGCATCGAGCCGCCCCCCACCGCGGCCGCCGCCCGTATCTTGGCGGAAGAGGTGATCGCGGGCCGGCTGACGCTCAAGCATTGGGATCACGCGGTCGACCAATGGATCTTGCGGCTGAATCTGTTGGGGCGCTGGTGTCCGGAACTGGAGTTGCCGCCCCTGAGTGAAGCGGATCGGCGCACGTTGATCGAGCACATCTGCCTGGGCGGGTTCTCCTACAAAGACGTCAAGGAGCGGGAGGTCCGCACGGCGGTCCGGGGTTGGGTGCCCGCGGCCCAGCAAGAACTGGTCGAGCGTCACGCGCCCGAACGGTTGACGCTGGCCAACGGGCGGCGGCCGAAGGTGAGCTACGCGGCGGACGGCCCGCCGTATGTGGCCTTACGCATCCAGGAGCTTTACGACGTCGCCGCCGCGCCCCGCATCGCCATGAATCGCGTGCCGGTCCTGGTCCACATCCTGGCGCCGAGCATGCGCCCGGTCCAGATCACGCAGGACTTGGCTAACTTCTGGCGCGAACACTACCCGCGCCTGAAACAAGAACTCCAGCGCCGCTACCCCAAACACCAGTGGCGCTGATCAGCCGTACTTGGCCAGCAGCGGCGCCAGAGCGCGCCGGGTCTGGGTTGGCCAGAGTTTCTTGTCCGTCAGGATGGCGTTGCGCAGCGCCTCGTGGCAGGGCCAGTTGGGCTCCTGCGGGATCTGCGGCAGGACGGCCCGGATCAAGGCCTGGGCCGTGCCCGCGTTGCGGTGCAAATACTCGAGGACCATGTCCACGGTGACATGGGCCTCGTTCGCCTTCCAACCGTCGTAGTCCGTGACCATGGCCAGAGTGGCGTAGGCGATCTCGGCTTCGCGCGCGCACTTGGCCTCGCCCAGGTTGGTCATCCCGATCACCGCGTGTCCCTGCTGATGGTTGGCCAGCGACTCTGCCCGGGTGCTGAAGGCCGGCCCCTCCATACAGACGTAGGTGCCGCCATCGTGGACCCGCGCCTTGAGCGCCCGCGCCGCCTGCAACAGCAGTTGGCGCAGTTCCTCGCTCACCGGCTCGGCGAAGGCCACATGCGCCACGATGCCCCGCCCGAAGAAGGTGTGTTCGCGGGATTGCTTGGTGCGGTCGATGAACTGGTCGACCAACACCAGGTCGCAAGGGCGATAGCGCGCCTGGAGCGAACCCACCGCGCTGACGCTGATGATCCAGGCCACCCCCAGATGTTTGAGGGCCCATACATTCGCTCGATGGTTCAGTTCGCTGGGCAACCACCGATGCCCGCGGCCATGCCGCGGCAAAAAGACCACCTCCCGACCCGCGAGCCGGCCGGTGAGCAGCTCATCGGAAGGATTGCCAAACGGCGTCTTGACCTTGACCCAACGCTGGCGGCTGAAGCCGTCGATTTGATACAAACCGGAGCCACCGATGATTCCAATGCGATGTTTCGGCATAATGTGTGCCCGCAACATGCGGGTCGGCGCGACCGGCAGGTTTATAAGCCATTGGGCCCATATGATTTACGAGGCCAGAATCCGCCTCGCCGGCGCGGGTTTCCCAAGCCGCTTGCGGCTTGCGCCTGAGTCGGCCCAGAAGCTATAAGCGTAGGAAACAGGTCGCAAGAAAGCAATCGTTGTCATGGGCTCAACCACAATGCGCGCGGTCGATCCGAACAAAGTCCTCACCATCGTCATGGGGGGCGGACAGGGTACGCGACTTTTTCCCCTGACCCGGGAACGAGCCAAGCCCGCCGTGCCGCTGGCCGGCAAGTACCGGATCGTGGACATCCCCATCTCGAACTCGATCAATTCCGGCATGCGGCGGATCTACTTGTTGACCCAGTTCAACTCGGCCTCGCTGCACCGGCACGTCTACGGCTCGTTTAAGTTCGACCATTTCACCACCGGTTTCGTCGAGATCCTGGCCGCCGAACAAACCCTCACCGACAACTCCTGGTACCAGGGCACCGCCGATGCCGTCCGCAAGAACCTCGTCCACTTCCGCAACCTCGAGTTCGAGTATGCCCTGATCCTGAGTGGGGACCAACTCTACCGCATGGATTACCGCACCATTGTCGGCCAACACGTCGACACCCAGGCGGACATCACCGTCTCGACCGTGCCGGTCGACCGCCGCTCGGCTCAGTCCTTGGGGATCCTCCAAGTCGACACCGACCGCCGCATCGTGCGGTTCGTCGAGAAGCCCAAAGACCCGGCCGTCATCGATAGCCTGTTGCTCCCGCGCGAATCCTACGGGTTGTACGATTTGAAGACCTCCGACGACGTCCTCCTGGCCTCGACCGGGATCTACGTGTTCAACCGCGAGGTGCTCTTCCGCTTGTTGGACAACACCCACGCCGACTTCGGCAAACACATCCTGCCCATGGCGCTGGAGACGCACCGCCTCTTTTCCCATGTCTTCCAGGGGTACTGGGAGGACATCGGCACCATCCGCTCCTTCTTCGAGGCGAACTTGGACCTCGTCTCCGAGTTGCCGCGGTTCAACTTCTTCGATATGAGCGCGCCGATCTACACTCGGCCCCGGTTCCTGCCCGCCTCGAAAATCAACGGCGCCGCCATCGACCATGCCATCATCTCCGACGGCTGCATCGTCAACCACTGTAAGGTCGCCCGCAGCATCGTGGGGGTCCGGTCGTTTGTCGACGCCGGCAGCCATATCACCCGCACGGTGATCATGGGCTGCGACTACTACGAATCGGCCGAGTCCATCACCCAGCACGAAACCGCCGGCCTCCCGCGCATCGGCATCGGGAAAAACACGCGCATCGACATGGCCATCGTCGACAAGAACGCGCGCATTGGGGACAATTGCGTGATCACCGCCGCCAACAAACCCGAGAACGCCGATCACCCGCTGTACTTCGTGCGCGACGGCATCGTGATTATCCCGAAAAACAAGGTCATCCCCCACGGCACCATCATCTGAGAACGGCACGGCCGCGCGCGCGAATTCCCCTTTCATTCCCTCGCCCAGCCGCTACCCTGCGCCCCGGCCATCATGGTACTCGTCATCGACAATTACGACTCCTTCACCTACAACCTGGTGCAGTACCTGGGGGAAATGGGCGCCCCGCTCGAGGTGCATCGGAACGACCAAATCACCCTCGAACAAATCCACGCCCGCCACCCCGATCGCATCCTGATCTCGCCGGGACCCTGTTCGCCGCGCGAATCGGGCTTGTCCAACGACATCATCCGCGCCTTTGCCGGGAAGGTCCCCATCCTGGGCGTGTGCCTCGGGCACCAATGCATCGGACACGTGTTCGGCGCCCAAGTCGTGGTCAATTACCGCATGATGCACGGCAAGACCTCCCTGATCCGGCACAACGGACGTGACCTTTTCGCCGGCTTGCCCAACCCCTTTTCGGCCACCCGCTACCATTCCCTCGTCATCCAACGCGATACCGTGCCCCCTTGCCTCGAGATCACCGCGGACACCGAGGAAGGCGAAATCATGGGCGTGCGCCACCGCGACCAACCCATCTTCGGCGTCCAGTTCCATCCCGAGAGCATCCTCACCGACAACGGCCGCGCCATCCTCGCGAATTTCTTGAAGCTTTAGCCGGCCGCCGCTTCCTGTGGCGTTGGCCCGCCCCGCTGCCAGCCGCCCAAACGGCGCGTCCCCCCCTCGCGGGCAGTCTACCAGGCCAACTCGAGGCTGCCCTACGGTGCGGGACTGGGATTGCCGATGTCCACCACCCACTTCCAGGCGCCCCCCGGCTCCTGCCGCCAGATCGTGACGTACTTCCCGTGCCGAACCGTCGCCCGGCCGTCCGGCCCAACCCCACGAACCTCATAGGTTCCCCAGGTGTAGCCCAGGTCCCCACTCCGTGCGGCTTGCGCCTCGCGCGGCGCCCAGGTCAGCGTAACCGCCGACTCCGGCGGAAAATGCTGCCGGATGGCCTCCCGGCCTTTGACGGGTGCCTCGCTCATGGGCAAGAGGAGGGCGTCCTCAGCCGCAAACCGCGCGAAGGCTTCCCCAACCCCAAGTTCCTGGGCAGCCTGCGCGAATTCCCGGTCGACCTCGATCAAGGCCATCTGCGCCGATAACCGCTGCGCCTTCGGCTCCGGCGCGGTGGTGGCGCACCCGGCCGCCACGAGCACGGCGGCGGTCGCAACGGTCAAGCGCTGACCTTGGGGTTGGGTTGAACGTCGAGCTTTCATGTTCGCCTTCGCTTGCGCAGCCGCCGATGTTCCAAGAACCAAGCGTAGAGTTGCGGGGTTCGGTAAGTCTCCGTCCAGGAATCGTGCTCCGCCTCGGGGTAGACCGTCAGCCGCACATCGCGCGCCCCACTCCGCCGTAGGGCTTCGATCAGGCGCTCGGATTCGCCCACACCCACCACCGAGTCTTTACCGCCGTGGAATGCCCAGACCGGCAGGCTCCTTAACGCGCGCACCCTGCGGGGATGCACCAACAAGATCGGCAACAAGCTGCCTCCACCGCACACGGGCGCAACCGCGGCGAATCGCTCCGGATAACCCAGCCCCAACCCCCACGCCCCGTAGCCGCCCATGCTCAAACCCGTCAGATACACCCGCGACGGATCCACGCGCCGCTCCGCCAAAATCCGTTCCAACAGTGCCAGCAACACGTCGTTCGACCACGTCTGCCCCGCCGGGCACAACGGCGAAACCACCACAAACGGGAAGTCGGGCAGCTCCGCCACCAACTTCGGCGGCCCGTGCTTGGCCACGCGCCAAACTCGGCGCCCGCGCTCGCCGGACCCGTGCAAGAACAAGATCAGCGGCCACCGTTTGCCCCGCCGGTCCTGGTAACCGCGCGGCAAGAACAGTAAATACTCGAGCTCGACCGTGCGCGTCGCGCGCACGAGCAACCGCTGTGCTTCGTGCCGCGGGTTCATGGTCCTACCCGCCATTCGAGGACCCCGCCCGAGAAACCCTCGCGCAACTGCACCTCGAGGCGCAGCGCGTCCGTTGTCACCCCCGAAAACGTTGTCCGGTTAAAACGGTCCTTCTCGACCCCGTAACCGCTCGCCTCAGTCACGGGCAGCCACTGCCCCCCCTGCCGGTACAGCAGGCGCCAAGATTCAGGCACGCGGCACCCCCCGCGACCCGTGTCATCGAACCAGTACATCTCGACGCGCGACACGGACCGCGGCGCGTCGAACGTGCGTTGCAGCCACTCGGCGCTCCCCTTCCGATCCCACCATGTGAACCGCGGAATCGATCCATCCGCCGAATGCTCCGGCTCCAACTCGTCACACACCGCCTCCAGGCTGTCGTGCTCGTAACAGTGCGAAGCCGTCACCCGCACCGGCTGGGGCGCCGTCCAGTCCCGCGCGGCCGCGCCCGTGCCGATCCTCGGAAAGGCCGCAATGCGCAGGCGGGCAGCACCCATGGGGATGAGCGTGACTTCCTCGATCGGCTCACTCGAGCGGACCGGGCTGTCTTGGACTTCGCACACGAGGCCTTTCTCGTCCAGTTGCCAGGCGGGGATGCGGCGCGCCGGCACCTTGAGCTGAATAGGCGCGGCTTGCGCCTCGAAGGGTTGGTCATCCGCAGGCCACGAGCGCTGGACCACGCGGATCGACTCCGCCGGCCGGGCAGGATCGAGTGCCAGACCGTAGTTCCAGGGTGAATCGGGGTAGATATCCCAAGCCGGCCAAGCGTCCGTGCCGCCGTGACGCACGTAACGTTCCGCGATCTGCAACGAATACGTCAGCGGCCCCCGCTCCACCGAGACGGTGTGGCGGTTCTTCTCCCACGTGCGCACCCGCACCGTCATGGGCAATCGCAACTCGACCGTGTCACCATCCGCCCAGGTTCGGTCCAGCACCAGAAAGGCCCCCGGCGCCGACCCGGCCTCGAGCGGTCGACCGTTGAGCGTCAGTTCGGGTAGCGCGCACCAACCTGGCACACGCAGGTAGAGGGGAAATGTGACTCGGCCAGCAACGGCCAGGGTCAACCGGATGGTTTCCGCAAAGGGGTACCTCGTCGCAGCCGTAATCGTGATGAGCTCGCCGTCACCCACCCTCGCGGTCACGGTCGCAGGACCGTACAGGACCGCCGCCAGGCCATTGCCCGCGGTGGCGTACCAGAGGTGTTGCGCCAGGTATGGCCAGCCATGCCCTGCATTGTGCTGACAGCAACGGTGTCCATGCGGGTTGAGGTGGTACATGGGGCCGCCGTTCTGGATGCCGGGCGACTTGCTCACATGGTCGCTCTGCGGTTGGTTGGGTGCCACCAAGTAACGCAGCGCTTTGAGATCTGCAGTCATCGTCGCCGGAAAGGTGTTGAAGGCCGCGTCCTCACAGCGGTCCGCCCAGAGCGCCTGGCCCGTGATCGCCAACAAGATCTCGTCCGAGAGCATCTCCTCCGCCACCCCGCACGTCTCGATGGCTTGCCGCGGCCCCGTGTAGCCGGGGCGACAGTTCTCGTCCCCGCCAAACATGCCGCCCGGAACCTGGCCGTACCGCGCTCGGATCTCGAGCCAGTTCCGTTCGGTGGCTTGGAGATGCCTGGAATCGTGGCTCTGCTGGAAGTAGACCGCCGGCTCGCGAAAGCCCTGGGCGAGGTTGACGTTGTGCCAGTTGATCACCCCCTCGTCCCAGCGGGCGGCGTGGCGATGGACCTTGTGCCCTAACTCGAGCGCCGATACCTCACCCGTGTGGCTGTAAAACCAATAAACGCTGTGCAGCAAGTCGCCCGCCCGCATCTTCGGCCAATAACCCACCAAAAACCGCTCCTCCGGCACACGCCCAAGGTAGGCGAAATAGCGCCGCATCAGCTCCAACACCCGCGCGTCGCCGGTCTGCTCGTAAAACGACTGCAGACAGAAGAGCATGATCATGTTCGGCCATAAGTCGTCCCGCCCTTTGAGGTCCGTCGCCACACCTGTCCGGTCCTCCCCAGGGCCAAACCACCCGTCAGGCTGCTGACTGCCCAGCGCGCCTTCAATCCACACCCGCGCCTCGCGAATCATCCGCTCGTCCCCAAGCAGGAAGCCGCAATCCTGGAATCCCTTCAGCCAATACGGTGCTTCCTCCCAACCACGCTCGCCACGCCCGCGCGGGTCCAGCCAGGCGTTGCCCTCCTTCCGCAGAAAACCACTGATGTCAGTCAGGTGCCCGTGAAAACCCTCCGCCTGTAACTCGAGCATCCGCCGTACCCAACCCGCCGGCCGAACCGCCCCTATCGGCAACTTGATCAGCGGGCTGGGCCGCAACGGCGCACGGTTGCCAACATAATGCGCGTTGCCGGGCGCCGTCGGCGGCGACAACACCGTCGTCACCACGCCGCTGCTTTGCCCCGGTATCGTCGCAACCCACCAGGCCCCCAGCAGCAGCGCGCTCCAGGAGCCGCGCTGCGCCGCTCGAGGCCACAACCAGTTTCCACGTCGAGTCGATAGGCGAGTCTTCATTGCGGTTACGATGGCATTGGGCACTTGCACCCAGCTCAGCAGAACAGGGCGCAATTAAACCGGCGGGCACACCCGCGAGTCAAGCGGACCCCAACCCGCCCAGCCTCCAGACCTCACTAAAACCGCCCTTCTGGCGCTTGGAGAGCCGCAAGTTCACTTCCGGCGTTTATGCGTTTATCGCCTGTGAGCGGCGACTGCCCGGGTTCATCCGGCGGGGTGGATCGAGAGCTGCAT
>Ga0194126_10006061_pt1 | contig 17443 bp, 11 predicted proteins | sample TA2KigC150mmetaG_FD_148641 | JGI IMG/M metagenome (GOLD analysis project Ga0194126, IMG submission 148641) | Freshwater microbial communities from Lake Tanganyika, Tanzania - TA2015035 Kigoma Deep Cast 150m | ecosystem: Environmental > Aquatic > Freshwater > Lake | place: Tanzania: Lake... | reverse complement strand
CCACTGCTTCTTCCACTGCAGGAATTGGCCCTTGCTCCAATACGCCTCCTTGGCATACGAAGAGACCTTGGTCAGGGCGTCCACCAGTTTCAGCCCCTTGTCGGGCTGGCGCGTTTCGCGGAAGAAGCGAACCAGCAACATGTTTCCGCGGTCGGCGTCCTTCATGGAGCCGCACACCATGCGCAGCCCTTCCTCGTCGCGCTGCCAGATCCAGCGGGCCAGATCCTCCCGATCGTTGTCCGTCATCTGCTCGCCCTTAAGCTTGCCGATCGCGTTGCGCGCCATGGCCGCATCGATGTTCTGCCCGTAGAGCACACGGATGAGGCTGAGGATCTGCGCGTTGCTCATCTTGTCGAAGGCCAGTCTGGCGTAATACTCGTCCACCTTCGGACGGCGGGAGGCGTAGGCGCCGATCCACTTCACCACGCGGTCGTAGTTGCCCTCCTTCTGATACTGGGCGAACTGTTTGTCCAGCCGCTCCATCCACTTCGTCGCGTCCCCTTCGTATGCCAGTTCATAGCGCGCCAGGGTGATCTGGAAATCGTCCCAGTCCGGGTGCTTGCCTTCCATGGCCCTGGCCCAGTACTTGTAGTAGCGATCGCGGTTGTCCTTATCGGCTTCGGCGAAGTTGCTGTAACGGTCGACGGCCTCCATGACCCGCCGCCAGTAGTCGCGGTCGTCGCCCGCGCGCGGTTCCGCCTCGAAGGTTCGGAACTTGTCGTAAGCGGCACGCAGCATCGGCTCGTCGGGTTGCGCCCGGACGTGGCAGCGGACCAACTGCTCGATGGCGTAGGCGGCGGCCGGGCGATTGCTGAGCCGGAAATCCACGCCCACCTGCAGGTAGTAGGCCGCCGCCTCCTTCCATTGCTCCTGTTTGGCGAAGTTGTCGGCGAGCTGGTTGATGGCGTCCGCGGCGAGAACGTGCTTCCGGTAGTCGACGTCCCGGGCCATCTCGGCCCACGCCTTTATGGCCTCCAGGATATCGCCGTTCAACCGGTGACAGTCCCCGACGTGGTACAGCGCGGCACCCGCGTAGGCCACGACGTTGGGAAAGTAGTCCATCACTTCGTTGTAGACCTTGATCGCGTCGAAGCGCTTGTTGTCGAGCTGGAGGCACCGGCCCTTGCGCAACAGCGCGTAGGGCGTAGCCCCGGAGCGGGGAAACTGCTGGAGAAAGCTGTCGTAGGCCGCCGCGGCGCTTCTGTATTCCCTGGAGGCAAACGCCTTGTCCGCCTTTTTCAGAACGACGGACTCGAAGGTGTCCAGCTTCGCGAAGTCTTCGGCGGTCAGCGACGCCTCGGGAGTCTCGGCAAGACAGGCGCCAGCCGCCAGGAAACTCAGCGCCGTCGAAAGCGCCAATACCCTTGCATGAATCACCCTCATTCCGCCGCCTCCACCCGCATTCCATTTCACTTTGGATGACGAGACAATGTAGTCTTGGGTCGCGTTGTTTGCAAACTACTAATCCTGAATTACACCACGCGTCTTCCGAGTTGCTTTGTGGTCATGCGACGGGTCAGGAAGTCGTTGTCTCGATCCGCCGGTCGGTCGCCGGGTCGAAGAAATGGGCCTTGCCGATGAAGACCGCGGGCGCGGCCGATTCGCCCACGCGGAACTTCCGGTGGGCATCCACCCGGCTGATGAACGTCACGTCTGCCAAACGGAAATAAACGTATGATTCCGAGCCCATGGGTTCGATGACCTCGACCGATGCGCGGATTCGCGGGGCGCCGGCCAACTGCTCCGCCGCCGCGGATCCAATGTCCTCGGGCCGCAGTCCCAGCGTCACCGGCCGGTCCCGGTACGCCGCCAGCGCCGCCCGGTCCTTGTCCGGGACCGGAGCGCGGAATCCGACCGGCCCCTCGAACACCAGCGTCTCGCCGTCGCTCCGGATGTGTCCCGCGAAGATGTTCATCGGCGGCATTCCGATAAAGCCGGCCACGAACCGGTTGGCGGGCCTGTCGTACAGGCCCAGCGGGTCGGCGACCTGCTGGATCACGCCATCCTTCATCACCACGATCCGCTCGCCCATGGTCATGGCCTCGACCTGGTCATGGGTCACGTAGATCATCGTCGCGCCCAACTGGTTGTGCAGGCGGCTGATCTCCACCCGCATCTGGACCCGCATCTTGGCGTCGAGGTTGGACAGAGGCTCGTCGAACAGGAACACCGCGGGCTTGCGAACGATCGCCCGCCCCACCGCCACGCGCTGGCGCTGCCCGCCGGACAACGCCTTCGGCCGCCGGTCCAGCAGTTCCGCGATCCCCAGGATCCGCGCCGCCTCGTCCACCCGCGCCGCGATTTCCTGCTTCGGAAACTTCCTCAGTTTCAGGCCGAACGCCAGGTTCTCCCGCACCGTCATGTGGGGATAGAGCGCGTAGTTCTGGAACACCATCGCGATGTCGCGGTCCTTCGGCGGGATGTCGTTGACCACGCGCTCCCCGATCGCGATGGTGCCGCCGCTGATTTCCTCCAGGCCGGCAACCATCCTCAGCGTCGTGGACTTGCCGCAGCCGGACGGACCGACCAGCACGACGAACTCGCCGTCGCGTATTTCGAGGCTGAAATTCTCCACGGCCTTGACGTTGCCGGGGTACACCTTGTCGACGTTCTTCAGTGTGACCTTTGCCATGGGACCCCTACCCTTTCACCGCGCCCTCGGTCAGGCCGCGCACGAACAGCTTCATCGAGAAGAGGAACAGCAGGATGATCGGGATGCTCGCCATCGCGTATCCCGCCATCAGCGGCCCCCAGAACTTCAGGTACTCGCCCGCCATGCGGAGCAACTGCACCATCACGGGCAGCCGCGCGTGGTCGCGCATGACGAGCAGCGGCAGCACGAACTCGTTCCACGCCGCGATGAACTGCATCACGCCGACCGTGCCGAGGATCGGGCCGGAAAGCGGGAGCACGACGTGGCCCAGTTGCTGGAAGTGGCTGGCCCCGTCGATCTCGGCCGCTTCGTAGAGGTCCCCGGGGATGTCCGCGACGAAGTTGCGCAGCACGAAGATGGCGAACACCTGCCCCGAGGCGGCGCCCACCAGGATCAGGGCCGCGAACGTGTTGATCAGGTTCAGGTCCATCAGCAGCCGGAACAGGGGGACCATGTTGGCGATCATCGGCATCATCATCAGGATCAGGATCGCGTTCCAGAAGAAACCGGACAGCGGCATCCGCTGCCGGGCGAAGAAGTACGCGGCGCACAGCGCAAAACAGAGCGTCAGCGTGGTGACGCTCGTCGAGAGGAAGACGCTGTTGGCCACGGTGGGCATGACCTGCCGCCACGCTTCGAGCCAGTTCCCGGGATGCAGCGGCTGCGTCAGCACGGCCGGCGCGGCGTAGAACTGGATGTTCGTCTTGAAGCTGACCACAACCATCAGATAAAGCGGCAGGAAGGCAAAGGCCAGCACCAGCCAGACGAAGAGATGCTTGTTCAGGCGCAGGGCCAGTTCCCCGCCCCGGCGCAGCGCGTGGCGCCATGGCACGTCCCGCCGTTCGAGGCGCTCTCGCTGGCGCGCCTCCGCCCGGGCGACGGCCGCGGCATCCGGCGCGACGGCGGTCGTCGCGCGCGCGGCCCCGGCGCCCGCCGTTTTCGGCCGCCGCTCTTGCATGATCCAGGTGAGCGCCTTCTGGAGCGCCATGACGATCACGGTGAGAATGATGCCCACCGCGCAGGCGTAGCCCATCGCCTGTTCCGTGAACGCCTTGCGGAGCATGAACAGCGCCGGCACCGTCGCCTGGCCGCCCGGCCCGCCGCCGATGCCCGCCAGCGCCAGCACCATGCCGGCGTCCTTGATCGTGTCGATGATCACAAAGACCAGCAGCAGGTAGATCGAGCCCATGATCAGGGGCAACTCGATGCGGGTGAACTTGGTCCACCAGTTGACCCCGTCGATCTCCGCGGCCTCGTAGACATCCTTGCTGATGCCCTGCAGTTTCGCCAGGTGCGTGAGCACGGCAAACGAGCCCACCCAGGGGAAGCCCCAGACCACGCAGGAGGTCAGAATCAAGCGCGGGTCGCCCAGCCAGGCCGGCATCTGCCCCGGCACGAAGATACCGCCCCAGTGGAACCACTGGTCCATGCGCACAAGCAAGTCAAACAGCCCCGACGACAGCAGGAACCGGTTCAGGTAGCCGGAGGTGGCCTCGAAAAAGAACGACCGCCAGATCAGCACCACCACCAATCCGGGAATCACCATCGGCACGACGAACATGGCTCGGTAGAAGAACTGCATCCGGGCGCTGCGGCAACGATGGATGCAGATCGCCACCATCAACGCGGGGATCATCTTGACCACGTTCCAGGCGCCCAGGATCAGCGCCACCTTGAACGAGCGCCAGAACTCCGAGGACTTGCAGAGGTCAATGTAGTTCTTCAGGCCGACGAATTCGGAGATGTCCGCCCCATTCCAGCGGAAGAAACTGTGGAAGACGCCGCTGGCGGCGGGGTAGTAGACGAACAGCCCGATCAGCAGCAGCGTCGGCAGCACAAACAGGTAAATCTCCCAGTGGTGCCGGATTTCCCGCCACTTGATGTCGCGTCCCGGCATGGCTACCGAACCTCCCTATCCCCGCCCGCAAGCCGCGCCCGCACCCGGGCGACCACCTCCGGGCTGAACTCGTAGGGGCCCACCGCGTTGGTGACAACGCCCGCGTCCAGACGCGTCTGCAGTTGGGCCGCGCCCAGGTTCCGGCTGAACAGGCGGCCCGCCGTCATCCCGCGGTACCCGCTCCAACGCGCCACCGCCTCCTCGCCGGAGCCGGCCATCGCGCGAGCCCGAACGCCCGCCACAAACTGCTCGTCCCCCCGCACGCCGCGCCGCCGGTTGCGATGCAGCTCAGCCAATTCCTCCACCCCGCGCGTCAGGTAGAACGGCAGGAACTCGGCGACCATCTGCTTGTAATCGGTCTGGTGCACCTGGAAGAGCGAAAACTGCTGCCCCCACTTGATGCCCGTCTCCCCGCCCAGGCCGTCCACCGGGAATGCTCCGAACACGCCTTCCAGATGCGGCTCGAACGCCTTGACCAGGGGCGAGACGCTGGCGCCCTGGATGGCCGGTATCCAGCCGATGATCCGGTTCAACTCCTGATTCCACCCCCGGCTGCCGAGAAAGCGCAGAAAGTCCAGGGCCACTTCCGGATACCTGGAGGTTCGCGTGATGGCGAACGCAAATGCCGCGGACGGGTTCTCATAGACCGGCCCCTGCACGATCGCGCCGAATTCGGGGTCATCCCTCGCCGGCGCCGGGAAGTCCATGATGCCGACCTCGAACACGCCGCGCGCCTGCTCCACCAGGCTGCCCGCATCCCACGTGCCGGTCGTGATGAACACCGCCCGCTGCTGGGCGAACAGGAACACCGCCTCGTCGCGCCCCAGCCCCGTGAAGCCGGTCTGGAACTGGTCGGTCAGTTCGCGCAGCATCCGGAACCGCGCCTCATAAGGCGGAAAGTCGAACCCTATCTGCCCCGTCTTGAACCCCACGAACAGCTCGTCGCTGCCGACCGCGCCGTCGCGGTTGAAATCCACGCGCCGCACGGCTCCATAGGTGAGCGGCGCACACATGAAGCCATCCCACATGCCCGCGTGATAGCCCGAACTGGTAATCGGTGTGTACGGCCTGCCCTGCTCGTCCGATCGTCCGCGGATGGTCTCGCAAACCCGGATGAACGCGCGGTAGTCGTGCGGCGCTTCGTCCAGCCCGGTCAGCTTCCGCAGCAGATTCCTGTTGTAGAAGACGCGGATGCCGAACTGGGCCAGCGGCACGGTCATGTACTGCGTCAGTTCACCCACGTAGCTGCCGCGCATGCCGTCCTTGTATGTCTTCTGCCAGGGCACACCCTCCAGCGGCGTACCGCGGTTGTAGGGGTTCGGCTCGTTCACGTACGGGGTGAGCGGCACAAAGTAGCGGCTGTGGTAACCCAGCAGCACGTTGTACGGCAAGCCCGACCCGACCTCGATCATGTCCGGCGCCGTCCCGCCCATCAGTTGCGTCGTCATCCACGTGCCGTACGAACTCTCGGGAATCGCGTCCTGGACAATCGAGACCTCCGGATGCAGCCGGCGGTATTCCTCCGCCAGCCGGTCGAACGCTTCCCGCACGCCCGCCTCCAACTGCCAATGCCCGATCCGGAGTTGAATCTTCGCGCCCGGCGGCATCCCGACCTTGCGGTAGGACACAATGGCAAAAACCGACCAGGCGAAGACGGCGGCGACAAAGAGCAACGCGAAATTTCGCCGGAGAAATGACCAGGCCCGGGCAATCATGGCTGCTCCTGCCCCCTGATTCTTTCCTCCAGTTCGTCCATCCGCTTCAGTTCCTGCTTCGCGAGGAAGACCCGCTGCTCCGTGGGGTACTCGGCGATGAACTTGCGGTAGTACTCGCGGGCCATGGTGAAGTCGCCGGTCTCGAACTCCGCCAGCGTGGCGATCTTCCAGTAGGTCCACGACAGATTGCTTGTTCGATTGGTCGTCTCAGCTTCCGCCGCCCGCCACGCCTGAAAGACCGCGTCCACACGCTGCTCGCGCAACCCGAGCATGGCGCAACAGTGCTCGACGAGCCCATAGGCCGCGCCGCGCCAGGGGCTCTGCGGATGCGTGCGCAGGAAGGTCTCCAGCGCGGCCAGGACCTCCCGGGTCCGCGCCTCGTCCGGCTGCTCCAGCCGCGCGGCCTGCTGATGCAAAAAGGCTTCCTCGCCCGCGAGATGGAAGGGGAACCGGTCAATGACTTCCTGATAAGCCTCGACCTGCGGCTGCAGGGGCGGAGTCTCCCCGCCCACCGGCACGGATTTCCTCCGCGCCAGCGCCAGCCAACTCCACGCCGCCAGGTCGTTCGTCGGCGCCAGGGCGATCACCTGGCGATACAATCGTTCCGCCCGCGCCGTATCCTCATCCGGCCGGCGCAGGTTCCACGTCGTCGCCTGGGCATACAGCGCCGCCAGGTGGTTCGAACTGCCGGGTTGCGCGCTTTGCGCCACCGCCTCGAAATCCTTCAATGCGAGGCTGAACTCGCCCAGACGGTACCGGTCCCACCCGCGATCCAACCGCTCGCCGGCCGATCCCTCGCCGCTCCGGCCGATTCCGCACCCGGCGCAAACCGCCAGTATCGCCACGGCGGCCATGAACGCTGTCCATCGTCCGGTCATCGTCTCATCCTATCGCGTATAGAGCAGGTACGCGGCCTTGGTGTTGGCAGCCTGCGGAGCGGTCAGCGTCACCTTGCGCCTCTGAGCCGGCCCATCCAACAGGGCAAAGCTGCAACTGACCCGCTGGAAGGGTAGCGTCTGAGCGGTCTTAATATCCAGCACCGTCTTGCCGTCGGCCGCCAGAACGATGGGCCCGCCGTTGCCCGTCAGTTCGTAGTAGAGCCCCAGGCCGCTGCATAGCTCCTCCGTCGCCAGTTCGGCCCCGTCTTTAACCGGCACGACGGCCGAAGACTGCCACCGCGACGGCTGCTGATCAAACCACGTGCCCACCACTGACGGGCTATCCACCTTCCACCCGCCCAGGTCGGGGAGTTTGGCCAATTCGACCATCGTCGCCGACTCGTAACGGTTGGTCGTCAGGGGCTTGTCGGGAGCAGGCTTGGCCGGTCCCCTGGCGCCGGCGAGCCGCCCCAGTTCCGCCAAAATGATGTCGGCGTAGAGACGATAGCCCGCGTCGTTGGGATGGGTGCCGTCGGTGAGGATGTCAGTGGTTTTGAGCCCGCCGTCGAGCTTGGTCTTGACGGCGGAATAGACATCGATGCACGGCAGGCCGTAGTAGTTGGCCAGTTCGGTCTGCTGCCCGGCAACGGGGCTGTCGTAGATCCCCTTCATGCTGATGTTGCCGATAATCACCAGCACGATGGCCATGTCCTCGCGACAGGCCCGCAGTTTGCGAATAATGCCTTCCACCGTTTCCGCACTGTCGTTGACGTCCCGGTCGTTGACCGCAAACTCGACGAAACACAGATCGGGCTTGTACGGCAGCACGTCGCGATCCATCCGGAACACGCCGAGCTTCGACGGCAACCCGCCGATGGCGGCATCAATCGCCTGGATGCGCGCCCGAGGGAAGTCGGACTCCAGGGCTGCGGTCACCCGGACACGCCAGGAAGTCTTGAGCGGGTCACTGGCCGTGGCGCCCCACGTGATCGACCCCCCAAAATATGCGATTTTCACCTTCCGGCCGTCCTTCATCGCCCGGGTGAACTTCTCCAGCGCCGGGTATTGCGGTCCCGCGGCGGCCCGTTCAGCCGAGGCCGTCAGGACCGCGCCGAGAACCAAGGCTGTCATGAACATATTCGTCACGTGCATGGAGTCTCCTTCTCCTTCGTCTTTCTACTTAATCCTCCACGTCCTCTCCACCCGCCTGTCGCCGGAGACGGGGTAGAAGGACGAGGCATAACGCAAAATCTTCCTCACGGAGCGCCGGCCGCGGTGATCACGAACCGGCAGCCGAAATTGGGACGATGTCCATAGGAGGCTGCCTTCTTGGCCTCCTCCCAAATGTTCTTCTTGCCTTTGCTGAACAACGCCGTGGCTATTCCGTCGCGGACTGCCGAACGGCAGAAGAAGGCATAGTCGGCCCAACTGCCGCTCCGGACGGCACGGTAATCACCCTCCTTCGCCGGGCCGGTCGGATCCGTCGCCGCGCCGTCGGGGTACTCAATGGCATACACGTCCTGGCACCACTCCCGCACGTTGCCGTGCATGTCATAAAGCCCCCAGGCATTCGGTTGCTTCTTGCCGACAGGGTGCGTAGTGCCGCCACTGTTGCCGACGTACCAGCCCATCTCTTCCAGTTCTCCGGCATAGCGGCCTTCCGTCCCCGCCCGACAGGCATATTCCCACTCCGCCTCGGTCGGAAGGCGCAGCCCGCCGCCAGCCTTCTTGCAGAAATCCTGGCAGTCATCCCAGGACACGGTGTCCGCCGGCGCCTCCGGACCCACGTTCTTGAACAGCGACGGGTTGTACCCCATCACCTGCTCCCACTGCGCCTGGGTCACCTCGGTCTTGCCCATGTAGAACCCACGGGTCAAGGTCACCCGGTGCGGCTTCTCGGACCTGGCCAAGTAACTCCGCTCCGACTGGGACGGCAGGAAATCAAGCGGGGTTCCCATACGAAAGTTCCCCGCCGGGATATAGACCATCTCCATGCCGCTGGCCTCGTGAATGACCGCCTGCGCCCAGCCGGACTTGGTATAGGGCTCGGCCTGCGCCCCGGGCGCCGCGCGGCAGCCCGCCGGCACACGCAGTTTCGACTGTTCCGTACCGGTAGGCGACGCCGTTGCGTCACCTGTAGGGCCGCCGCTTGTCGGCGAGCCGCGGCCTTCGACAAGCGACGGCCCTACGTTGGATTGCAAGCTGCGACCCGCCGTGGAAGCAGTCTTGTCCTTGGCCGGCGCCTTGAGGAAGTGCTCGCCCGTGCCCAGGAGCCAGGCAACCACCGCCCCCTGCGGCGTCGGGGTGGTGGACTTCAAAGCCACGACGACACGGAACCCGCTCCGCGGGGACATGTGGTGCGACCAGCGGTCAATGCTGCCGGGCGGGGCATACTGCGTCTTGTATTTGCCACCACGGCCCACGTGACACCACCCTCCGCTTGGCATGGTGATCCCCGGCCCGGCCGGATCGCGGGTCGGCGCGCCAAGAAAATTCTGCGTGTACCAGTCATGACACCACTCCGCGACATTGCCGAGCATATCATAGAGGCCCCAGTTGTTGGGCTTGAACGACCCCACCGGCGCCAGCTTGCCATGGAACCCGCTGGTTTCCTTGGCCGTTTCCGGAGTCTCCCCTTCCTTCACCTGGGTGAAGTTCATGTACTGCTTCCATTGGGAGGGGTCATCGCCCCAGGGATACAGCGTCGTGGTTCCCGCCTTGCAGGCGTATTCCCACTGCGCCTCGGTGGGCAGCCAGACCGGCATGCCGGCCTTGGCCGCGAGTTTCTCGCAGAATTGCGCGGCTTCCTCCCAGGCAAGCGTGCCCTCGGGATAGGTCTTGCCCCGGGTCAGCACATCGTCTCCGTAGCCATAGCGGAAACTGTGGTCGCGGGCATTGGGCGAGTTCTTGTCATACCGCGCTTCCCGGGCCGGATCCGCCCCCATGACCTGGTCGTACTGCTCCTGCGTCACCTCGTACACCCCCATGTAATAGGGCTGGCTGATTGTCACATCACGACCGGGTAGAATCCAATGCGGCCCCCATCCTTCCTGGATCACCACCTCGACCCCTTCGATGTTCTCACGCAGCTCATCGAGCCCGCCCATATTGAACTTGCCGGCGGGAATGAGGGTCAGCTTCATCGCGACGCCTCCCCCGAGATCCAGCGTCAGATCCACGTCCTTGATCCCCGCACGCTTGGCGTAGTCCGCCACCGATTCCTTGCCGTCCCAGAGCGGCCATGGCGACTTCGCCGCCGCCGGCTCCGCCGCGTTCACGAACCCCGCCGCCAGCACGGCAGCCGCTCTCGCCAGCCGACTCATTGCCTTCTTCATCGATGTCCTCCTGCTTTCATCCCTCCACCCTACTGCTTCACCTTCTTCCAGCCCTCCTCGTTGATCGCCACGCGGAACCCGTAGTAGGCGTGGCCGGGGTACACCGCCGTGTTGTAATCGCGGTCCGTCACACGCGGGCTGCCGTAGTAGCTCCACGAGCCGCCGCGCATCACCTGATAGACGCTGGGCTTCTTGGAGACCGGATCGGTCTGCGCCTCGGACGGGTACGGATAGTTGTAGAAGTCAAAACACCATTCCGCCACGTTCCCCGCCATGTCCAGGATGCCGTCGCGGCTGGCCCCGGCCGGATAGGAGCCGACCACCACCACCCCGTTGGCGTCCACGGACCGCCGCGGCAGGCGCGGACCCTGCGCATCCGCCGGCGCCATGAAGTTGCCGTGCACGTACGGAACCGGCGCGGCGTTGCCCCACGGATACAGGCGCCCTTCCCCGCGGCCCGAGGCCTCATACTCCCACTCGGCCTCCGTCGGCAGCCGGAACCCGTCGGCCTTCGGGTCCATCGTGAAGAACGTCCCGTTGATGTACGGCGTCGTATGCTTGCCCCGGGCCTTGTACACCGGCGTCAGCCCCGCTTTCTCCGACAGCCAGTTGCAGTACTGGATCGCGTCCTCCCAGTTCACCGCCACCACCGGCTCGCGGTCGCGCCAGGAATTGCCGTTGCGCATCGAACGGTGCTCCGGAGCGAAACGCTCGAACTCCTCGTTCGTCACCTCGTACTTCGCCAGCGCGAACCCGGACACCGTCACCTCGTGGCGCGGCTGCTCGTCCACATCGCCCTTGTCCGAGCCCATCGTGAACTTGCCGCCCGGTATGAGCACCATCTCGGGCACCAGGGACGACGACACCTTGGGCCGGACGACCGGTTCGACCTTGACCAGCTCCACGGATTCGATCAGGGCGCTGCCATAGTCGTTGTCCGCCGCGGGATCGCCCTCATAGCACCACCCGGGCATCATCGCCAGTTTGAGAGCGCGCGTGCCGGCATAGAGCGACATGAAGAACGAGGCCGTCGCGGACTTGTCGCCTTCCGTCGGCGGCAGGAACAGCGGCATGAAGAACGGGTAATCCTCCTTGGCCAGGCCCGCGCCGTCGGCGACGAACAACATGCGCGCCTCGCTGGAGCCCGGATTGCGGTAGGTCACCCGCACGTTGTAGGTCGCCGTCGTCAGCCCCTCGACGGGCAGCGTGACGCCGCCCTCGTTCTTCTCGATCAGCTTGGGAATGGCATCCCGGCCGTGCTCGTTGGTGCTCACCAGGACCGGCTTGACCGCGTTGCCCTCCACAACCGCCTGCGGCCCGATCGTGCCGGCCTTCGCCTCCAGCCGCTTCACCACCGGCCCGACCGCCGTGCCGCCGGCCCAGGTGCGGAAGATGTGGTGGTAGCTCATGAGGCTGTTGCGCTCGTTCACATCGTCCGGCCCCAGGATCTGCCGCCGGCCGATCGTCTCGGCCAGGACCTTGCCGCCGCGTTCAAGCTTCAGCCGCGGCGTGCCGGGCGCCACCGGGACCGAGGCGCGGCCGACGCCCGCGGGCATCTCGAACTTGTGCGCCTTGCCGCCCAGTTGCACGGTCAACGTCGCCGGCGCCGTGAGGAAGGTGTCCAGGTACACCAGGTCATGGGTGTCGTCGTGAATCTGGTCGTACGGCCGCGCCTCGTAGGTCTGGTCCACCCACAGCTTCCGCCCCGGGTCCCAGGCCTTGCGCATCGACAGGCTCCGGTTCTTGTAGGTCACGAAGTAGCGGTCCTGCGTGATCGCCGGCCGCTGGCCCGTCTTGAACCAGGCGCTGCCATAGGCCGTCGCGTGCAGGTAACTCTCGTCGCGGCTGAACAGCAGGCGCTCGGCGCCCCACGGCCAGCGGCCCGGCATCAGGGCGGAGTCCTCGTTGTAGTCGTTCCAGATGATGAGGTTGATCCACTCCGGGCCATCGTTGATCGCGCCCTGCCACTGGTCGAGGTAGCCGCCCAGCCCGCGGTAGTCCTCCATGTTGGCGCTGTTGTAGTTGACGATGACGCCGGCGCTGTAAAGCTTGCCCATATACTGCGTCACCCGGCGGCCCAGCGCGTTCTCGTTGAGGTTGACCCCGATCTGGTGGGCCACGAAGTTCTGCATCCCGTCAATGTACGACCCGGCCGGGGTCTTGAACAAATCCAGATACCCCTCGAAGGTCGGGTTGAAATAGTACCGCGGCCTGGCCATGAGGCCGGCATCGGGCACAAAGAACACCTTGATCCCGTTTTCCTCCAAATGCTTCAGGGTGGGGAGAAGAACCTGCTTGAAGGTGTTGTCCAGGATGTAGGCGCCGAGCACGGGCCTGCCGTCCTGCCGGAGCTGGTGGGGGTGGTCCTTGACCGTCTTCACCATGTCCAGGACGTTTTCCTTCCAGAAGCACATGTACTCCGGCGCCAGGGCCAGCTTGAAGCCGGTGTTGAGCTGCTTGGCCGCTTCGTACATGTTGGTCACATTCGGCTTGTTGTCGCCGGGGCCGTTCCACGCACCGATGTCCAGCCAGAACCCGTCGATCCCGTTGCGCTGGGCGATTTCAATCTGCTGTTTCCAGCGCTCCACGGAGCTGCCGAAACACATCATGTTCCATGCCATCACCAGCCGATCCGGCTTCCTAACCTCCACGGCCGCCGGCGCCGGAGCCGCCGTTTGCGCACCCACGTTCCCTGCCGCCAGCATCGCCACCACCACCGCCACCATGATCCATGCCCTGGTCATATTGCTCTCCTTGTTATCTTCTTTGCGCGCAAGATTGCATCACCTGACCACCGCTTGTCAATTGGAAAATTATTGTAGCGTCGGCTGTCCTCAGCCGACTTGCCGTCCAGTTAGCTGGTGACCCGTCTTCGCGAAGACGCTGACCTGAAACAAGGAAGGCAAAGAGCAGCGGCTGGCCTTCCGCCTTCGCCAAAGGCTACGGCGGACACGTCGGAGAAGGCCGCCGTACTGGTAGGGCGGCGCTCTCCGAGCGCCAGCCCCCCAGAATTCGACGCGCGGTCTGTTTCCTGCAATGAAGAATCCGGCCGCAGGCCGGTGGCCGGACTTCGCCGTGGCACGCAGCCAACTCCATAGCGCAGGGAATGCACTGGGGACAGCGCACTTCACACCAGAGGACTGGGGACACCGATCGCTTGTCGCTGCGGAAGAACCCGTGTTCTCAGTGGTATTCCACCTTCGCGGGCATGAAGGTAAATTCCGGGGGCTTTTCGCCGCGGCGCACCTGCTCCAGGCGCTGCACCAGCAGGTCGAGCATAGCCGGAATATCGAAGCCGATGCGCGTTACGGCAACGGGCGACGGAACCAGGAGGGGAAAGTTGGTGAGCGCCACGACGTGCAGATCCTCCGGCACCCGTACGCCGGCCGCTACCAGGCCTTCGCCCGCGGCCGTCAGGATGTTGTCGTCACTCACGATGAGCCCGTCGGGACGCTCCGGCTGGCCGGACTGCATCAGCAATTCCATGACATGCCGGGCCCCCAGCGGGTTCCGCCGGCTGGCGAACTGCTCCCAGGCGGGGCGGGACTTCAGCCCGTGCGCCGACATGGCGCGACGGAAGAGATCGCCCATGCCCCCGGCGATACTCGCGGACAGCATGGCGATGCGCGTGCGCCCCCGCGCCACGAGGGTGTCGACGGCCTGCTGCATAAAGCTCTGAAGATCGATCTCCACCTTGGGAATCCCCGGCAAGTACCCCTGGCCGGTGATGGCCACCCGAGGCAGGCCGGGTTTATCCAGGAGCGGGGTGCCCAGAAACTCGTCGGCGCTGGAGGCGAAGATCAGGCCGGCCACACGCCGGGTTTCCACCTCCCTTACGATCTCCTGGTACTCCTTGATGTCCCGATGCCCGGCGAGGCCGTAGAAGCACAGGAACTCCTGTTGCGGAGTGGACCGCTGGCGGGCTCCGGCTTCCAGTGCATGCCAGAATTGCCCCCAGTCGTCCGGCCCGTACGGGAAGACCAGCCGGTATTTCGTCAAATGCGGCGGATGCGATGCCACCCGCGTTCCCTTCTTCCGAGGCCCCACTTCAACAAACCCCTCAGCCGCGAGTTGGTCCATGGCCTTTTGGAGGGTGGCTAGACACGTCCCCAACTCCTTGAACAAGGTGACGCGGGAAGGAATCCGAGAGCCGGGCTTCCACCGCCCCTTTACGATTTTTTCGCGCAGTCGATCCGCTACCTGGTCATCGGCTTTTGCCATAGAGTCCACCCGTCTAAGAATCTGATCTCTATAGAAATAAAGTAAGGATATTGCGAGGGATCTGTCAACCTCCTGATTTGCGCCCCAAAATTCTGGCTGGCGGGTGAGGCAAAATGGGTCAGAAGGGGGTGTCCGACCCCAAGGATCGGCAGAGTTCACGGAACCGATGGGCCTGCATTTCTGGAGTGGCGCACGCGGCGATAGGCATCAGCTTTTGCTCGCTAAAGTAGCGGATCGCTGCGCTTCGAGATCGATCAGGACAAGGGCAAGGAAGCAACCCTGCGCAAGACCGCTGGCCGGCGTATTTTCGTCTATCTGACTTCCGGGCGCCTGTCCGTGAATGGGAAGGAACTGGCGGCCAAGGACCAGGCACGTATCGACGTCGAGGAAGCCCTTGTTCTTAAGGCCAGCGATGCCGCCGAGTTGATTCTGCTCGACGTTCCTTCCCGCAAAGGCTGGGGCTACAGATCGGAAACACTGCGCGAGAAGAACAGATAGCGGCCTACTTTTGCCCGGATATGTCCATCGCGACGTCCCGTACGGGCAGAACGCGAAGAGCAGCAAGAATGCCTTGTACCGTTCAGCCGATCCGTTCCTGCACCTGTGGTTCATGGCGTTGGCGCCGCACCGGGGCCGCCTGCGGACGGCGACCCGCTCCGCGCGGTTGCGGGTGATCGAGCAATGCTGGTCGCGGTTGCGGGCCCAGGCATGGGAACAGCTATGCCGGCTGGCGGTCCCGCGTCTGAGACTCTTCGATCGCGAGTGGCATCCCGCCGGACGTTACTGGGCCGGCCCCGAATGCGAATGGGATATTGTTTCCACATCCTTGGAAGAGGATGCCACGATGCTGGGCGAGTGCAAGAGCCTTTCGCGCGGCGCGGAGGAAGCCGACGTGGACCGGATCGTCAGGGCACTGACGGTCAGACCAGGTGTCCCGGGTATCGGACCGGAAGGCGGGCGGCGGGACTACGTCATTTTTGAGCCGGTGCTGAAGGCGAAACGGAGATCGCTGCCGCGAGGAGTGACGATCGTCGATGGCCGTCGTCTATTTTCCGCCCTGGTTGAGGAAGTGGACCACGATGTGCGCTGAGCCTCCCGCGCAGCAGCATGGATGGGACAATACTGTCGGCATAGGGGGCGGAAAAGCCGCCAAGAAGACCGTTCCCGTCGAGCGCAGCGGTACCCACTTTGCAGTCGCTGTAGTCCATTTCCAGTGGAAGGCTACTCTCCACATGAGGCAAATGAGGCAAAAGGTGCGAGCGCGGCGGCTGTTTCAAGTCACTACAAGCCGGTAAAACTCCGTCCGACGGGTGAGGCAAAAGGCTTCAGATTGCGGCATACTGTCCGAAGGATCGGCAGAGCTCACGGAACCTACGCACCTGCGTTTCCGGCGTAGCGCACGCAACAACAGTCCTCAGCTTGTGCTCGTTGAAATAGCGAATCGCAGCCGGCTCCTGAAGACCAATGAGGTGGGCCCGAACATCCTGCGGCAGGGCCAAAAGGTTCATGACCTGAGTGACGCGGGCACGCGAAACACTCTGATTGCGAGCAAGTTGCGACATGTCAAGACTCGCGTCTTCATCGAGCATCCGACGCCACTTCATCGCCATATGGATGGGATGGACGCAGTGGGAGTGGCGGACAACGCCGTCAGAACCGCAGGCGCTTGCGGCTGCGGCAAGAGTCTCCGGATACGGGAATGGATGAGTCACGTACGGCTGTGCACCCCAGCGCGCGAACGGTATGGCGACGATCACTTCCATGCTGAAAGAAGTTCGGATCTGAACACTGCCCGGGGAGCCACACAGCAGAACCTTCGGTTCGCTGTGTGGCGGTGCAGCGAGCCGCAGGCTCTGCTGCACTGCCATCCCACCTTGATTCTCTGATCCGGGAATAGAGAAACAAGGGTCCTTGGACTCTTCTGACCGCTTTCTTGTGCCACAAGCAGTTCGTTTCTCACTACCGCCCGGGGAGCCACACAGCAGAACCTTCGGTTCGCTGTGTGGCGGTGCAGCGATGCGCAGCATCTGCTGCACTGCCTTCCCACCTTGCTTCTTCTGCTCTTGAAGAGAGAATCAAGGGTCGTTCCGTCCCTGCCGCTTTCCTCACCATGATCTTGAACCCCGAAGTGAACTCTGTTCTACTTCGGGGGTGCCGTCCAAGCTCCAATACTGCGTCTACGTCCTCCTGTCCATGCACGACGGCGACCTGTATGTGGGCTTCACCACCGACCTGCAACGCCGTCTGACCGAGCATTTCCACGGTGAATCCAAAGCCACAGCCCCGCGTCGTCCGTTCCGGCTCATCTATTGTGAGTACTTCTTCTCGAAGGAAGACGCCGAACGCCGTGAGGGCTATCTCAAGACCACGGCCGGCCGCAAGGGCCTGAAACTCATCCTCCGCGAGACCCTCAAGTCCCGCGTCTGGGATTGACCCATGGTCACCCAACACTCCAGCCCCGACGCCAAAATCGCCTTGTTCCGCACCCTGTTCCCTTCAACGGCGAGAAGTCGGATATACCGTAGCATCCCTGGAGACAGAGATGCGTGATGGGCAGTTCCGTCAGGGGCGCCAGGCTCGTGATCGGCGTTCCCGAAAGGTTCAGGCAGAAGGCGCCATCAGGGCCGGCGCGCAGGCTTTTGTATGCGATCCCGAGCGTGCTTAGTCGGCGACGGAAAGGGCGGCTTTCGTCAGCGGCTCCGCCGTCATCAGCGTAGCACAGGAAGAAAGGTGGAACGCTTCGA
>Ga0194126_10006053_pt1 | contig 17459 bp, 13 predicted proteins | sample TA2KigC150mmetaG_FD_148641 | JGI IMG/M metagenome (GOLD analysis project Ga0194126, IMG submission 148641) | Freshwater microbial communities from Lake Tanganyika, Tanzania - TA2015035 Kigoma Deep Cast 150m | ecosystem: Environmental > Aquatic > Freshwater > Lake | place: Tanzania: Lake... | reverse complement strand
ACCGGTACCTACACCATAAGGGCAACGGGCATTGACCCGCGCACTGTGGCTACCGGCACCTGGGTGCTGGAACTATCAGCACCAGCCGGCAAATAGCGTTAACCAATAGGAAGATTTGAGATAGCCCAAAACTCGCTTGAATGACAGGCGGAGGGGCCTGCCGGTGAGGTTCGGCTCCTCCTTTCCTAAGGTGTGCGCCGGCAAACAACTCAGACAGCAAATTGCATGCCAACATCATAAAGAAGAAGGAGACCACCGTGAAATATGAAGGACTGAAACTCGAGAAGTCAGAACATATTGCAGTCCTGACCATCGACCGCCCCCATAGACTCAACGCGGCAACCCTGGAAATGGGTTATATCGCACTCCCACGAATACTCAGAGATATCCAAGAAGATGAAGACATCCGGGTGCTGATTATCACCGGTACCGGCAAAGGCTTCTGCGCTGGCGCAGATGTAAACGAGCTACCAAATTTTTTCAAAATAACCGCTAGCCTGGCCAGGCACGAAAAGCTGATGGCTCTGGGTGAGTTCGCACGCTTGCTCTATGACCTGGAAATACCGGTTATCGCAGCAGTAAACGGCGTGGCCGCCGGAGCCGGTGTATCCATAGCGCTTCTTTCAGATATAAGAATAGCCTCGGAAAACGCCAGCTTCGGCCTGGTGTTCGTGGCCAGGGGCTTGATTCCTGACTGCGGAGCTACCTACCTGATGCCCAGATTGCTCGGCGCCGGCAAATCATTTGAGCTGATGTATACCGGCGACCTCATAGATGCCAGAGAAGCAGAGCGTATAGGCCTAGTCAACAAGGTTGTCCCTCACGATAAGCTCATGGACGAGGCCAAAGCCTGGGCTAAAAGACTGGTGCAAGCGCCTCCACTGGCACTCGCCCAGATAAAACGAGCCATTCACAAAGGAATGTTGAACAACCTCGAAGAACAGTTGTACTTCGAGACCTACGCCCAGAACTTCCTCTTCGGAACAGAGGACTTCAAGGAAGGAGTCGATTCATTCTTAGAAAAGCGCCAGCCACACTGGAAAGGGCGATAACACTGTCCGCTTCGGAGTGCTGTCATGCTGGTTCATGAATAATCCAGATTAGAAGGGAGCTAGACAACAATGAAGGATTATGATGTCGTAGTAATTGGCGCCGGGTTGGGAGGTATCTCCGCAGCCAGTTCCCTGGCTAAAGCAGGGAAAAAAGTATTGCTGCTGGAGAAACACAATGTCCCTGGCGGATATGCCACTTCTTTTAACCGCGGAAGATTCGAGTTTGAAATCGCCCTCCATGAACTTTCTGGCCTGGGGGATGCCAACAACCGCGGCCCGGTCTGGCGCATATTGAACGACTATGGCGTGCTACCCAAAGTAGAATTTGTCCGCATCCCTGATTTATACCGCTCCGTCATGCCCGGTGCTGACGTCACTGTACCAATCGGCCGCCAGAATTTCGAAGACGCATTATGCAAGGCGTTCCCCAAGGAGGCCGAAGGAATAAAGAAATTCTCTGCTACCATGTTCAATTTTGCCGATGAAGCAATAAAGGCAAACCGTGTGGGAATGAAGGCAGTCATGGAAGACCCCTCCAAGTTCCCCACCTTAATGGCTAATTACGGCCGCACCCTGAGCGATGTGCTCAATCCGCTGGTCTCTGACGAGAAAGCGCGCGCTGTAATTTCAGCAACTTGCGGCTACTACCTCCAGCCACCCTCCAAATGTTCCTTTCTGATTTTCGCACTGGGCACAGCCAGCTATCTCAAGTTTGGTTGCTATCACGTCAAGGGAACATCGCAAGCTATGTCCCAGGCTTTCATAGATACCGTAGAAGAAAACGGTGGCCACGTCTGGCTGAACAACGGTGCCAAGCGTATCCTAGTCTCCAACGGCAAGATAAGAGGTGTAATTGCCGAAGATGGCACTAAAATCGCCTGCCAGCGTGTTATATGCAACGCCAATCCCCTGACAACAAGCCTCGACCTCATCGGCAAGGAGAATATGCCCGATTGGTACCTGAAACGGCTGGGCAAATGGACTGCTGGCGGTTCTACCTTCAACGTCTACCTGGGACTGGACTGCACCTGCCAGTCTCTAGGCTTCAAAAACCACGAGAACTTCGTCAGCATAGGCCCCGACCTGGACTGGCAGCACGAGAGCATGAGACACGACATTAGCTTCAAACCCTACGGCGCAGCAGTGACCGCCTACAACATAGCCGACGCTGACTTCTCACCACCTGGAACCGGCGTGGTGGTGCTCTGCGTCATAGCCTACGCCGAACCCTGGCTCAAATTATCACCCCCTGGATATGCGGAAGCCAAGAGCAAGCTGGCAGACAAGCTCATCACACTGGCTGAAGGAATAGCCCCTGGCCTCAGAGAGCACATCGAGGTCATGGAAACCGCTACGCCTCTGACCAACATCAGATATACCGGCAACCCCGGAGGCAGCATTATCGGCTTCGACGAGAACTTCCAGGGGGCTGGCAATGTCCATCTGCCAAATAGGGGGCCAATCGAGGGTCTCTACTTCGCCAACGCCTGGGTAAATATAGGCGGCGGCTTTGAGACCTGTATCGTCTCCGGCTACATGGCTGCCAGCGACGCAATGAAAGACATGGAACAAGGCAAGACAGATGTGGCCGTGATGGAAAAAATGAAAAGCCAGTTGTCCAAGGAAGCCGAAGGGGCAACCGAAGTAAAAGACAATTTCTTCGCACAGACCAGCAAAACCATGGCCAAGCTGCATCCCAACCGCATCACTCTGAAAGTCAAAGAGATTATCGCGGAGACACCCAGCACCAAGACGCTGAGAATGGTATCAGCAGATGGGGCATTACCTTATTTCAGGGCTGGTCAGTATATCAACCTCTTTGTCAAAATAGGCGGAGTGCTGACCTCACGCCCCTATAGCATCTCCTCCGCTCCAGATAAGCCGTATTACGATATCACCGTACGCAGAATGGAGCCGGGTTTCGTCTCCCATTACCTGCTTGACAAGGTAAAGCCTGGCGATGTCTTCGAATCCACCGGGCCAAACGGCAGCTTCTACTACGAGCCGGTAATCGACCCCTCGAACTTGGTATTTCTGGCGGGCGGTAGCGGTATCACTCCCTTCATATCCGTCATCAGGGACATCACGCAGAAGAAGCAACCGGTAAATATCCACCTGCTATACGGCAGCCGTAGCTACCAGGACATCATCTTTGAGGACGAGCTGAAGAAACTGACAGCCAAGCATAAAAATATAAAGGTGGACTACATCATCAGCGAACCACCCAAAGGGTGGTCAGGACTTTGCGGTCTGATGGATGCCAGGATGATCTCCTCGCTGGTTAAATCGGTCAAGGGCAAGAAATTTTTCCTCTGCGGCCCGGCACAGATGCATTTCCTGTGCGAGGACGCTCTTACCAAGCTGGGCGCAGCACCCAGAAACATCAGGAGGGAGGCATACGGTCCTCCAGCCGACATCACACTGGAACCCGGCTGGCCAGGGCTATCACCCAGCAAAGAGTTCAAGGTGGTAGAAGAGAGGTCAGGCCGCACGCTGAAGGCCAAAGCTGGAGAGCCACTGATGATATCGCTAGAACGCGCTCGCCTCGTAGTCCCCGCTGTATGCCGCTCCGGCGAATGTACCGCCTGCCGAACAAGGTTGCTAAAAGGCAAGGTTTTCGCTCCTTCCAGAGTGCACCGCCGCTGGATAGACGAGCAAAGTAACTACATCCATCCCTGCATGAGCTATCCACTGGAAGACCTGCACATCAGAATATAAAATACGATGGTAGAGGAGGGGTAAGATGCCGACAATAGACGATTTTCTTCGACCTAAAGAATGGATCCCGGAGATAGTATTAGACATTGGCAAGGTCGTCAGGCAATGGGGAGAGGAAAAATACATACCGATTCGGCGGCAAATCGATGAGGATTGGAAGGAGCACAAGCTGGTCAAGCCTCTGATGAAAGAGTTGCTGGTAGACCTGGGACTGGCTAAGGGCGGTTGGCCAGCAGAGGTAGGTGGCTTGGATATCCCCAATCTAGCAGTCTTTTTCTGTGTTATTGCTGACGAGCTTTCGAGGTTCGATTCCGCCTTTGCTTTGGCAGTGGCGATCAGCTGCGGATGGCCGTTGCTTCCAGTTACGCGGGAACCACACCGAAACATGGAGCTGTGCCGTGAGTTTGGCCCGAGGTTCTGCGGCGATGAGTTATACACCTGTTGTATGGATATGACTGAGCCAGCGGGAGGTTCAGATATAGAAAACGTAGGGCGTGTGCATGGAAAAACAATAAAAACCTCAGCCAGGCTGCAAGGCGGTGACTGGGTAATTAACGGCCAAAAACTATGGCCCTCAAACGCAGATGCGGATTTACACGGCGTGCTTTGTTCCACAAACCCTGGGTCATCGAATGAGGATGACCTTGCCCTTATTTACGTCCCAAGAGACACCAAGGGGGTTACAGTGGGAGCGCCATACCACAAAGCTGGTATGGCGGCAGATTACAACTCCGACATCTGGTTTGATGATGTAAAGGTGCCAAAGAGATACCGAGCTCATGGACCGGGTGATGATGCCAAATACTTTAGAGAGATCCTGACCTTCGGCAACGTAGCTGGTGCTTGTCTAGCGCTGGGACCGATGAAGAATACTTATGAAATCATCAAAAAGTGGACTTCTGAGAGGGTTGTTTTCGGGAGGCCCCTAAAAGAGCACAGCATTAACGCTGCAGTCCTTGCTGAGATTATTATAGATATTGAGGCATCATCAATATGGCTCTACACATTGGCAACGCAACTAGACAACCCCGATATATCTGGAATAATGCCATGGGATGAGGCGATGGTATATAGAAGCAGGGCGGCTTCTCTATTTGTAACTGATGCAGGCGTTCACGCCACGAACAGGGCGATGGAACTCATGGGCTCTTATGGCTATTGCCGAGAATACGACCTCGAAAAACACTGGAGGGATGTTAAGATGACCACACTTTGGATGGGCGGCAGACAACTTGACCTTCTTGAGATTGCCCGATATTGGTATGACATTGAAACTTTGTAGCCTAGCTTATAGTCGAAATACCGAAATTTCTAAGGGAGGTAAGCAGAGATGCCAGAGGTAAAGGTGAAAAAAGGCCAGGAGCTGAACGGCCTGGGGACAATGCTCAAGGAGATAATGGACACTAACCTCAAGGACCCCAAGAAGTACAAGAGCATCGAGAAGCTGAAGGGAAGCATGGTGGTAAAGGAATCCACCAGCGGGGTCGCCATAACCCTCCACCTTAAAGAAGGCGAATTGGAGCTGCAAAACGACGCCGTAGAAAAACCCACGGCCTTCATGGAAGCCGGATTTGAAAACCTGGCCTATATCAGCTCCGGGCAGCTCAGCCCCATAATGGCCATGCTCACCGGCAAATTGAAAGCCGGCGGCAATCCCCTGATGCTGCTCAAAGTAGCCAATATCACCGTGCTTAAATAGAGGACACAGAGAGGCAGAAGCTTTAGCCAGCTTGTTGCTCCAGAAAGGAGGTGCCAACAGTCATCGAGCACATTCAATTTGTCTCGCAAGATGCTATAATGGTATGTCCGAAAATCAAAGGAGGAGGTTTAACAGATGGCTATTTTATTCGGAAGTCAGGAATGGGCAGACGCTATGAAAGACGCGATTGCCAAGAGCCAGCCTTATAAAGAAGCGGCTAAGAACTGGGAAGGGGACATGTATATCATCGTAGAGCCTGATGCAGCGTACAAACACACCAACATAATGTACGTTGACCTGTGGCATGGCGAATGCCGCGAGGCCCTGGCAATCAAGGACGAAAGCGCCAAGACTCCCAAATACCGCATATTTGGCCCATTCACCGCAATGAAAGCAATACTGGACAAGAAAGTTGACCCCGTCCAGTCCATGATGACCGGTAAAATCAAGGTCAAGGGAGACATGGCACAGATTATGAGGATGCCCCGCGCCGCCGTGGAGCTGGTCAACTGCATGACCGTGTTTGAGACCGTCTTCCCTGACTAATATCTAAACAGAATACTTGATGGAGTTGCGCCAGTTTCTAGCGCAACTTACCTGATTTACGAAATCTCACCAGGAGGTAGTTATGTGGTATTTTACAGCTCCTCAGGTAGTTTTTGGTGAAGATGCGCTGACCAAGCTGGCCGAACTGCCCGGGAAGTCAGCCTTCATCGTCACCGACAAAATCATAAACGGGCTGGGATTGATAGATAAGGTGAAAGAACAACTTGGCATAGCAGGAATGCAGTGCCAGGTTTTCGATGAAGTAGAGCCTGACCCGTCATTGCAGACGGTAAGGAAAGGCATCGCATTGATGCAGCAGTACAAGCCAGATTGGGTGGTGGCAGTGGGTGGAGGCTCAGTCATGGATGCTGCCAAAGCCATGCGCGTGGAATACGAAAGGCCCGATATAAAGGCGGACGAGATAAATCCCTTCATCACGGATTTGGGATTGGGCAAAAAATGCAAAATCGCCTGCGTCCCTACCACATCAGGAACAGGCGCCGAGGTCACCTTTGCCGTGGTGCTGACTGACACCGCCGACCAGCGCAAGCTAAGCCTGATAAACCGTGAAATCGTCCCTGATATCGCTATTGTCGACCCAGCCTGTGCAGTCACCATGCCACCCGGCATCACCTCAAATACCGGCATGGACGCCCTGACACACGCAGTGGAAGGATTCACCTGCAACTGGAAAAACGATTTCACCGATGGCCTCTGTCTCAATGCCATCAAACTCATTTTTAAATATCTGCCCAAGGCAGTCAAAGATGGTAAAGACATGGAAGCCAGGGAAAAAATGGCTAATGCAGCTACCATTGCCGGCATCGGTTTTGTCAACTCTCTGGCAGCTCTGGCACACGCCATGGGACACTCATTAGGAGGCGTCTTCCATACGCCCCACGGCAGAGCCGTAGGACTATTTCTACCCTATACCATCGAGTTCATGGGTGATGCCCGTGAAGAACAATGGGCTGACATAGTCCGCTTTCTGGGCATCGATATCCCAAAGAGCAAGAAGGCTTCAGCCGTCCTGGCTCAGGCTATACGCGGACTGGCTAAGGAAATCAATGAGCCTACCAGCCTCAAGGAGTTGGGTATTCCACTAGACAAGCTCAACGCCGCCATGCCTAAGCTGATGGACAACGTCCAGGCGGATGGCTCCCTCATCGTTTCTGCCAGGGTGCCCAATGAAGAAGAGACTGTAAAGCTCTTCAACTACGCTTACGAAGGAAAATCAATAGACTTTTAAGCATTAAGCATCAAAAAGGAGGTACAATCATGTTCGGCTTTATGGGCAAAATTCTCAGGGTTGACTTATCAAACTCCAAGATAGCTGAGGAACCACTCAAAGAACAAGACTGCAAAATGTTCCTGGGCGGCAGTGGCTTGGCAACCAAATATCTGTGGGATGAGGTTCCCAAGGGTGCTGACCCGCTGGGCCCGGACAATGCTCTCATCTTCATGACCGGCCCGTTGACCGGCACTGAGTCCCCCAGCGCCGGCAGATACTGCGTGGTTACCAAGTCGCCCCTAACCGGATTCTGGGGGGAAGCCAACTCCGGTGGCAACTGGGGAGTGCATTTCAAGTGTACCGGTTTCGACGGCATTGTCTTCAAAGGCGCTTCATCCAAGCCTGTGTACCTGGTGATAGATGAAGGCAAAGCCGAGCTGAAAGATGCCTCCAAGCTCTGGGGCAAAAGCGTCATCGAGACCAACAACCTGATTAAGCAAGAGCTGGGCGAAGACTTCGAGGTAGCCTGCATCGGCGTCGGAGGCGAAAACCTGGTCAAATACGCCTGCATCATCAATGACCTTCACCGCGCCGCCGGCAGATGCGGCGTGGGAGCCGTCATGGGTTCCAAGAAACTCAAGGCTATTGCCGTCAGAGGCTCCAAGGAAATCAAGGTGGCCAACAAGGAAAAATTCAGCGAGGTTTCCAAGACAAATTACGACCTGGTCAACGAAAGCATGCTGAAAATCACACTGGAGACATACGGCACCGCCATGGCCACAGACTTAATCAATGTCAGGGGCGGCTTCCCCACCCGAAACTGGCAAACCGGCGTCTTCCCAGACATCGAGAAAATCAGCGGCATCACGCTGACCGAGACCCTGCTCACCGACCGAAAACACTGCTACGCCTGCCCCATTAGCTGCGGCAGAGTTAGCGTGGTCAAGAGCGGCCCCTATGCCTGCAAGGGTGAAGGGCCAGAGTTTGAAACTATCGGCTCCTTCGGCGCCATGTGCGCCCTGGAAAGCCTGGAGGCGATAACCTACGCACATAACCAGTGCGATGATTACGGCCTCGATGTCGTCTCCACCGGAAGCACCATCGCCTTTGCCATGGAGTGCTACGAAAAGGGCGTCCTGACCAAAGAGCAGACCGACGGCATGGAGTTGAAATTCGGTGATGCTGACGCGGTGGTTAGGTTAATACCCAAGATTGCCAAGCGTGAAGGAATCGGAGACCTGCTGGCTGAAGGAACCATGAGAATGGCCAAGAAGCTGGGCAAAGGTACTGAGAAATTCGCTATGCATGTCAAAGGCTTGGAAATGCCTGCCTATGACCCCCGTGCAGCCAAGATATGCGGCCTCGCCTTTGTCACCGCCAACCGCGGCGGCGACCACATCACTGCCTATGTCGAAGGCCCCGCCTTCATCGACATCCCCTTCCTTTGCATTGAAGACAGCAAAATCGAAGACCCTATGGTGGAAAATCCCAGGGAGACAAAGGTGGTGAAAGACCTTGAGGACGCCAACACCATGTTCGACGCCATGGGCACCTGCAAGTTCATGGGCATGGCGCTGGCTGCGCAAGACTGGGCTGACATGATAGGAAATTGCGTTGGCTGGGATTACACCGTGAATGACTTCAGGAAAACCGGAGAGCGGATTTATAATCTTGCCAGGGCGTTCAGCGTTAGAGAGGGATGCACCCGGGCTGACGACTCGCTGCCAAAACGGCTGTACGAAGACCCGTTGCCAGAGGGAGCAGCCGAAGGCCACAAGGTGGAAAAGATGGACGAAATGCTGGATGCCTACTACGAGTTCCGGGGCTGGGACAAGAAGACGGCCAAGCCCACGCCCGAAAAGCTAAAGGAGCTGGGACTGGACTTCGTCATCGGCAAGATATAGGAGGTGAAACCATGGCTGTTCCTGTTTCTGAGAAGCCCTGGCTCAAGAATTATAAGTTAGGACCGTATAAGCTTCCGCAGACAAGGCAACCTTATCCCAGGATGACTATCCAGAGCCTTCTGGAGGCTACAGCGGATGAGTATCCTGATAAGTCGGCGTGGTTTTATCTGGGAAACGAAATGAGTTACAAAGACTTGAAGCTGGAGTCGGATAGGTTTGCCAACGCTCTTGCCGACCTCGGCGTCAAGAAGGGCGACAAGGTAGCCAGCATCCTGCCCAATTGCCCGCAGTACCTCATTGGCGATTTCGGGATACTGAAAGCCGGAGCGGTGCATGTTCCATGTAGCGTGTTGCATAGGGCTGCTGATTTGATATATGAGATAGGAGATTCGAGAGCTGAGACGGTAATTTGCTCTGAGATGTCCCTGGAGCTGGTCAATTCAATAAAAGATAAGACTAAAATCAAGACGATAATTCTGACCTCTCTTATGGACTATTCGCTGGAGAAGCCGGAATCAAAGCAGGTGCCGGGCACCCACCAGTTCCACGACCTGATAGCCAAGCACGAGCCGAGGCCGCCGGAAATTGAAATCGACCCGATGGAAGACTTAGCCATTCTTGTCTTCACTGGAGGCGCTACCGGCCTGCCCAAAGGTGTAATGTTGACGCATTACAACCGGTCGGTGGCTATGACCCATATTGCGTGGTATATGGAACCCTTGAAGGTAGGAGTTAGAGGGAAAACCTCTATAATGATGCCGATCCCGCTTTTTCACCAGTATGGACATATGATGATGCACTTTGCTGTTTACTGGGGGCTTAAGATGTATTTACTTCCTGACCCTAGAGACATTGACACATTTTTCCAAATGCTGACGAAATACCGTCCTTTTTTGTGCGCCTGCGTGCCTACTCAATACTCGAGGTTGGTCTCGAAAGGATTGGGAAGGATAAACACTATGTTCATGTCTGGTGCGGCAGCTCTGGCTCCAGAAATTGCTCAGAAGTTCAAGCATGACACGGGCATGCCGATAACGGAGGCTTATGGTCTGTCGGAAACGAGCGGCACCCATATAAACATTTCGTCTTTTTCAAAGCTCACCGGCTTTATGACTTCGGAAAAAATTGGATCCGTAGGTGTACCACTGCCAGATACGGAAGTCAAGATAATAGACCTGGAAACAAATGAGGAGGCTGCTCCCGGCAAGGAGGGAGAGCTGTGGGTTCGCGGGCCGCAGGTAATGAAGGGTTACTGGCCTGAACAGGGCAAAGGGCTGGTTGATGGCTGGCTGGCCACCGGTGATGTGGTAAAAATGGATGACGATGGCTATTTCTACATTACTGACCGCGTTAAAGATATGGCAAATGTTTCCGGACTTAAAGTCTATACCAGGCTGGTTGATGATGTGCTTTATGAGCATCCAGCGGTTGCTGATGGTGTAGCCATCGGAATTCCAGACCCTGACCGCCCCGGCAGCGATAGGATTAAAGCTTTCATAAGATTGAAACCGGAGTATGAGGGGAAAGTGACCACTGAAGATATAATAAGCCATTGCCGTGAAAAGCTACCACCTTACTCTGTGCCCAAGTTTATAGAGTTCAGGAAAGAGTTGCCCCTCACCGTGACAGAGAAGATCTTCAAGAGGCAATTGAAGGAGGAGGAGATAGCCAAGATGAAAGCCAAGGCGGAATAGAAAGGATTTCCGCCTGTCATTGCGAGGAATCCCGATGTAGTCGGGATGACGAAGCAATCTCATTGCCCACCTTCAACTATGAGACTGCCACGCCCTTTAGCAGAAGGGCTCGCAGTGACAAGCGAAATCGGAATGACGTTTTGAACTGCCAAATATCACAGTAGAAAGTAAAAGGAGCAATGCCCAATTACGACGACTTAGAAGCTAAAGTAATCAACACGGGTTCGTGTACTGTTTGTGGGGCGTGCATTCTAGCATGCCCCAATTCGCATATAAAGTTCCTCGAAGGCAAGCCCAAGAGGCCCAGGAAAAAACTGGACTGCGTGAGTTGCCCTATATGCTATGACGCCTGCTACTTGCTCAGGCGTGGTGCGGTCGAGGAGATAATGAGTGAAGTCCTGGGCAAGCTGGAAAAGAGAGGCATCGGAGTATACCGGCGCATCCTGGCTGCCAGGGCCAAGGACCAGAACACGGTCAAAGCCTGCCAGGACGGAGGTATCGTTACTGCCATCTTGCTCTACGCCCTGAACAAAGGACTCATAGACGGAGCGCTGGTAGTGGGTAGGGACGGCTGGATGCCAGTAGCCGCCACCGCTAGGACCAGGGACGATATTCTGTTAGCCTCGGGCACCAAGTACGGCGTAGTGCCGGTGCTCAAGGAGCTACGAGCTGCCATCGTTGACCACGGACTGAGCAATATCTGCGTTGTCGGCTCCCCCTGCCACATCCAGGCCATCAGGTATCTCAAGCACAGGAGCTTGCCTATAGCTTCCACGGTGAAGCTCACCCTAGGCGTCTTCTGCCGCGAGAACTACTATGTCCATGCCATATCAGAGAAGCTCAAGGAGAAAGGTCTGGACAGCAGCCAGGTGGACAAATTCAACGTCACCTCCGATTTCAACATCTACACCGGCGGCAAGAAGCTATCCTTCCCCATAACCGAGGTCAAGAGCTGCGTCCCCAGGCATTGCCTGACCTGCCAAGATTACAGCAGCGAGCTGGCAGACATCGCCGTAGGTAGCGACGGTTCCCCTGAAGGCTGGTCAACCGTAGTCGCCAGGACTGCTCAGGGCGAGGCTATCATCACCGCCATGGAAAAAGAAGGCTTGATAGTGACCATGCCCCTGGAAAACCTTGCCACGATAGAGGAGCTGGCTGCCCGCAAGCGGGAAAAAGGCAAGCAGACCAGGGACATCTTCAAGTTAAAGGACGAGGGGCTGGACAACAAGGCCATCGCCGCCCGCCTGGGCATCACCGAATCCCGCGTCTCCCACCGCCTCGAAGGTGTATAAGCCGCTCGTCGCTAGTCGCTAGTCTCTCGTTCCGCATCCCGAGCCCCGTAGGGTGGGTGAAACCCACCAACGAAGTCGGCAGTCAATAGTCTCCAGTCTCCAGTCTCCAGTCTCCAGTCAGTAGTCATTGCGAGGAGTCCTTCGGCAGAAGGACGACGTGTCAATCTCCCCGTTAACCTACGTGTCCCCCGCCTTCGGGTCCTTCACGAGAAGGACGGGTGACTGTCATTGTTCCTTCCGCCTGAAGAAGATCGCCATGTCCAGACTGCACCGGAACTCGCGATGACAGGGATTACATGTAGCGCGATCTTTATGGTCGCTTGGGCGGGGCTGATCCTTCCACAGAAGGATGGAGCCCCGCACTAATTCGAGGGTGAAAACTGGGAGGACGCCCCCTCACTCTGACTCTCTCCCGCCAGGGGAGAGAGGATATCTTAGGCGTCACTCCTGGCCACAGGTCCTTCGTGGGAAGGACGGATGACCCTCCTCAGATTTGGTGCTTGGGATTTGGTGCTTGGCTCGCAGGGTTGTTATATAATTTCCCCATGCCAAAACAGCGATTGGACAGCCTGCTGGTAGCCAGAGGACTGGCTGAGAACAAGAGCAAAGCCCAGGCCCTCATAATGGCTGGCGAGGTGACCGTGAATGGCAAGCCAGTTACCAAGCCCGGCAGCATGATAGACGAAACCGCCAACATCGAACTGGCCGAAAAGCTGCCCTACGTCAGCCGTGGCGGCGTCAAGCTGGCACATGCCCTCGACCAATTCAAGCTGGACGTCAAAGGGTTGATAACGCTGGATGTTGGCGCTTCCACCGGCGGATTCACCGACTGTTTGCTGCAGCGTGGCGCTAAAAAAGTCTATGCGCTGGACGTGGGCTACGGCCAGCTCGACTACAAGCTAAGGCAAGACCAGCGCGTGGTAGTTCTGGAAAGGGTCAACGCCCACCACCCCTTCCACCTGCCGGAAAAAATCAACCTGGCAACCATAGACGTCTCCTTCATCTCGGTCACCAAGGTAATCCCCAATGTTCTCCCCCACCTTGCGCCGCCGGGACATATCATCATCCTGTTCAAGCCTCAGTTCGAGGCTGAAAAGGAGGAGGTGGGCAAGGGCGGCATCATCAAGGACCCTGAAGTTCATTCGCGGGTATTGGGACGGTTTATCGTCTGGGCTACGGAGCAGGAGCTACGGCCACGCAACCTGATAGCCTCTCCCATCCTCGGCGCCGAAGGCAATAAGGAATTCCTCATCCTCCTAACCCCACCGAAGTCGAGATGACCAGCAACGAGCGACGAGACATCACCATCCAAATTGACGGGCTGAAGCTCCCGGCAGCCATCTTTTCCCCGAAAACCAATCGGCCCAGCCCTGCTTTATGCCTCTGCCACGGCATTCCTGCTGGCAAATACAATCCCACCGAAGAAGGCTATCCCGCATTAGCCCAGAGGTTCTGCGATGCCGGTTTTGTCACCATGATTTTCAACTTCCGCGGGACTGGGTTAGCCGATGGTAATCTTGACATGGCAGGCTGGATACGTGACCTGCAGGCTGCCATTGATTTGCTTCACAACCTGGATGAAGTAGATAAGGGTCGCCTCTGTCTTCTCGGCTCCAGCGCCGGCGCTGCTGTCAGCGTCTATGTGGCTGCCCACGACCCGAGAGTTTCCGCCGTGGCTACCTTCGCCTGCCCTGCCGACTTCACCTTCTTCGCCGGCAAGCAACAGGCCGAATCCCTGATTGACCACTTTCGCAGCATTGGGCTTATCAAGGACCCCACCTTCCCGTCCGCGGTCGAGAAATGGCTAGAAGGCTTTGCTGAGGTTTCCCCGATACGCTGGGTGGACAGGCTAGCGCCACGCCCCCTTCTCCTGCTCCACGGCAATAAAGACGACATAGTACCACTGGAAAACGCCTACAAGCTGTATGAACGCGCCGGCGAACCGAAGGAGCTAATCGTTCTCCCCGAAGCCAGCCACCGCCTCCGCCTGGAACCTAAAGCCCTGGACATTGCCCTCGACTGGCTCAAAGCACAAGCCAGCATGTAGCATGTGAGGTTTCCTAGGTTTCCTAGGTGGCATCTGCCCACAGGTAACCCACCAAACACAGATTTTCCTAGGTGTCATCTGCCCACAGGTGACCCTACCCTAGCTTTGCAAGTTCTACACCCAAAATGACACGCAATAAAACACGAGACAATACGGTCACCCGTCCTTCCCAAGGACGACCCGAAGGCGGGTGACACGTAGCAAATCGCCGTAATCAATCACAGAACACCGCTGTAATCACCTGCAAATTTGGGTTTGCAGCATTTGGATTTCGATATTATTTGAGATTTGGTGCTTGAGGATTTGGGATATGCCGTTAACCATCGCCCCTACGACAGGTGGGACCTTGATAGGTGTATGGCTGCCCTTTGCTCGTCGCTGAGCTGGCAGCCAGAGACGCATGCCTGGGAGCATTTGCCATCGCAAGGCTCGATGTGCAGGATAACATCGGCGTTAGGGAATTGCGCCTTGAAGTCCTCCAGGATTTTATCGGCAATCTTGTGAGATTCAGACACGGTCATGTCTGAATGCACCACCATGTGGAAATCTATGAATCGTTCCGGCCCCGCCTTGCGGGTGCGCAGGCGATGAAATGACAGCACCGTAGGATACAGCCTCCTGAGATAAGCGTGAATCCATGCCTTTTCTGCTGGCGATGTGCTGGTATCTATCAGGTCCCTTATGGCGTGGATGGTCAAGCGCAGGGCAGCGCGCAGGATAAGCAGAGCAACCAAAATCGCTGCTACGGGGTCGATCCAGTAGAGATTAACCCCTGGTAACAGCCGCCCACCTATCAGGATAATGCCCAGACCAGCCATCACACCCACCGAGGTATAGACATCCGTCCGCAGGTGCCAGCCATCGGCTATCAGCGCTGCCGACTCTGTCTTCCTCCCTATCTTGAACAGCAGGTGGGACACGACCAGGTTGGCAATCGCAGAGATGAGCATGACCAGGACGCCCCAGCCTACTCTCTCGATAGCATGAGGCGAGACCAGCTTATTAACAGCTTCATAGATAATCCAGATGGCTGCCGCAAAGATGAGCAACGCCTCCACAGCAGCCGCTATGTCTTCTACCTTGCCATGCCCGAAGGCATGGTCTTCGTCCGGACTTCTGCCGGAAATTCTGACAGCCACCAGCGCTATCACTGCCGCCACCAGGTCCATACCCGAATGGATGGCCTCGGAAATCACCGAGACCGAGCCGATGATGACGCCAACGACTAACTTGAAGACCACCAGGACGCTGTTGGAGATTACCGATAGGGCAGCCACCCGGTTCTTCTGCCTTTGTGCCTTCTCGTCCATATCTCTTTCACACATAAACAAAGTCCCGCAGGACACTCAGTCCCACGGGACTCTACATTCCCGTTGCCCTGTTTAAGCCCGGCCGCATTTCCCCGCTATGGGAAACCGCCTGCTCCAAGTGCAATTAGCGGGAATTATAATGGCCACGCGTGCGCTTGTCAACGAACCGTGAGCGTGTTTTTTGTGTTTTTTAACTAGAAGCTAGGGCTCAGGTTTGACAACCTTCACAGGCGAGGTGCATGATAATAATATCTAGCCTGAATAGAATAGCTGTGCTTTGCGTTGGAGGTAAACATGGCCCATAAGGATACTTACATCGGATTTTCTGTTGGCTTCGCTCTGGGAGCGATAGGTGGCCTCATCGTGGCGCTTATGATAGCGCCCAGAACCGGAAGGGAAACAAGAGAACTGGCAAAGGATAAGACGGCTCAATTCCCAGAAGCCGTAAAAGAGCTTACCGCCAATCGAGAGAAAGTCTACGCCAAGACCTGGAAGGACCGCCGGGGTAAACCCATAGTAAGCGATGCTTACTTCGAGTAGCAGGCTCACATCACACGTTGACGCAAAGATAGCCGACCGAATTGACCGCAATCGGCGGAAAGACGTATAATTCGATTTGCGAGCCAGCTATGCATGAAAGCTGTGGTGTCTTCGGTATCTACGCCCCCGGGGTAGATGTCAGCAGAGTCACCTTCTTCGCACTATACGCTCTTCAGCACCGAGGACAGGAAAGCGCTGGCATCGCCACCTCAGACGGCAGGAAACTCTACATCCACACCGACATGGGACTGGTCTCCCAGGTCTTCACCGAGGACGAGCTAAGCCACCTCCAGGGATACATAGCAATCGGCCACAGCCGCTACTCCACCACCGGCTCCAGTCAGCCGATGAATGCCCAACCCATACTTGAGGAGCCCCAGACAGGAACCTTAGCCCTGGCCCATAACGGCAATATCACCAACTCCAGGTTCCTCCGCGACGAGCTTGTGGCGCTAGGCCACAGCTTCCGTACCACCACCGACTCCGAGATTATCCTCAAGCTGATTGCATCGTCCACCGCCAAGAACCTGGTGGACAAGATACAATACACCATGCGTCGCCTCCAGGGAGCCTACTCGCTGGTCATGCTCAGCAAAGACAGCCTCATCGCCGTGCGTGACCCCATGGGCGTGCGCCCCCTGTGCCTGGGCAAAATAGATGACGGCTGGACCATCGCTTCAGAAAGCTGCGCCTTCGACCACATCGGCGCCCAGTTCGTCCGGGAAATAGAGCCTGGAGAGATTGTAGTCGTTAACAAGAGTGGCATAAAGAGCTACTACGAAGAGAGCAGCAAGAAAGCCATCTGCATCTTCGAATATATCTACTTCGCCCGCCCCGATAGCATCATCCAGGGCAAGCTTCTCTACCCGGCGCGGCAGGCCATGGGCGCTATATTGCATCGTGAGTACCCCGTGGAAGCTGACCTGGTGGTGGGTGTGCCTGATTCAGCTACCGCCGCCGGTATCGGGTATTCAAACGCCTCCGGTATTCCCTACGCAGAGGGTTTGCTGAAAAACCGCTACGTAGGGCGGACTTTCATTGCACCCGACCAGAGGCTCAGGGATTTGGGGGTCGCCCTGAAATTCAATCCGCTTTCCGCGGTGATAGCTGGCAAAAGGCTGGTGGTGGTGGATGACAGCATCGTCCGCGGCACCACTACACCGAGGGTAATGAGTATGCTGCGACGGGCTGGTGCCAAAGAAGTGCATCTGCGCATCTGCGCCCCTCCCATCCGTTACCCCTGCTTCTTCGGCGTGGACATGGCCACCAAGTGGGAACTGATTGCCGCCCAGAAGACCATACCGGAAATAAGAGACTTCATCGGCGCTGACTCCCTGGGCTATCTTAGCATCGCAGGCCTGCTTGAATCAGTTGACCTGCCCCAGGATATCTTCTGCATGGCTTGCTTTACCGGTGACTATCCCAT
>Ga0194126_10006052_pt1 | contig 17460 bp, 7 predicted proteins | sample TA2KigC150mmetaG_FD_148641 | JGI IMG/M metagenome (GOLD analysis project Ga0194126, IMG submission 148641) | Freshwater microbial communities from Lake Tanganyika, Tanzania - TA2015035 Kigoma Deep Cast 150m | ecosystem: Environmental > Aquatic > Freshwater > Lake | place: Tanzania: Lake... | reverse complement strand
GACGTGAATGGGTCCAGTTCAGTGACCACGGCGGACATCACCCTGATCCGCCGGTTGATCTTGAACATTGCCACCGACTTCCCAGGCGGGCTGTGGCGGTTGATCCGATCCGACTACGCTTTCCCCAACCCGCAAAGCCCTTGGGGGGCAGACGGGACCCGCAGTTACGCCAACCTGAATGTGGACGCGGCCGGCCAGGACTTTATCGCGGTGAAGCAGGGCGACGTGAATAGTTCGTGGACGCCGATTGTGCTGGCCACAACAGAAACGAACCGAAGGGGCGCGGCACGTTTGCTTGGCCCGAGTCCGGGGCCGACAGTCGGGTTTGCGGTGAGCAGCCACACGGCTCTGCCAGGGCAAGTGCTCGAAGTGTCGGTTGGCCTGAGCGACTTCCGGGGGGTGACGAGCGCCCAGTTCACGTTGGGGTGGGATCCAACGGTGCTGCGGTATGAAGGGACCGGCAACTATGGCTTAGCGGGGATCGGGGCAGGCAGCTTCGGCACCACGCAGACCGGGTTGGGCAGGCTCGCCTTTTCGTGGGACGACCTGGATGCGATCGGGGTGACAGCGGCCGATGGCACCGTGCTATACACGGTCTCCTTCACGGTGGTGGGCGGTGACGGGGCGCGCACAGCGGTGGCGTTGATGGATGATCCGACGCTGCGAGAAGTGACGGTCAACTTCGAGTTGGCCGGGTTTGGCAGCCAGGACGGATCGGTGACAGTTGGGCACGTGATCGCGGCGCCGCAGATTACGCAGCAGCCGCAGACCCAAACGATCACTGGCGGTGGGAGTATCGTGTTGTCGGTGGTTGCGACTGGGACTGGTCCGCTAACCTACCAGTGGCTCAAGGACGGAGCGCCGATCCCTGGGGCAACGGGCGTAACCCTCACTCTGACGGGAGTTCAAATGGCAGATGCGGGCGGCTACACGGTCGAGGTGAGCAACGCGGGGGGCAAAGTGTCTAGCGATCCGGCGGCTGTGACGGTCACACCTGCGGCCCCGGTGTTGGGCATCGAGATGTATGCGGGAATCGTCATCCAGGGGACGGTCGGTGCCACCTACACGATCCAGTACACCCCAGACACCACCGCGCCGATCCAGTGGCAGAGCCTGGTGGACGTGACCTTGACGAGGCCGGTCGAGGTCTGGATCGACCCGGACTCGCCGGGGCAGCGCAAAGGCTTTTACCGGGCCGTGGTGAAACAGCCATAGGCCGGAATTTGCCACAGGAGGGGCTGGCCTCTCTTGCTAGGTTCTTCCAGCCGTGAAACATCTACCTTCACGGCCGATCCACCTCATATCTTGCTCCCTTTCAGCCGTCGCGTTCTCCAGAGCTCTTCCACCTCCATCTCAGCCGACAATATGGCAAGGCCGCATCGGTGCGGACGGGGCCAGCGGACTCGAGCGAGTCGCAAGTTTTCCTCGCCAGGCCATGACAAGGGCGACACGATCGGCGGCAACGATTTCGCAAGACCGACTGACCACGGCCGCCGAAGAACGAGTGTTGTGTTTTGAACGGAGACTGTTCGAGGAACTGGGCGTGTTCCAGGGCTTGAGCTTGGAGGTGGAGCGCTACCTGCCGGTGGTCACGGCGCCGTCGCGGCTGCTTTATCTGCATCGGACCGAGGCCAAAAACGATCGCCGCTACAAGCAGCTCATCCCTTACGTCCTGATTCTCTGTCACGGCAAGATCCTGCGCTACCAGCGCGGCAAGGGCGGCCAGGAAAAACGGCTGCACGGGCTCTATTCGGTGGGTATTGGCGGGCACATTTCCGAGGACGACCACGGGCTCTTTTCCGCTGACCGCGGCTACCAGGAGGGCATGCGACGGGAGTTGCGGGAAGAGGTGGCCATCGAGGAAGTCGTGGAGACGGCGGTGGCTGTCATCAACGACGACAGCACCGACGTTGGGGCGGTGCACTTCGGCGTCGTGCATGTGGCCCACGTCGGCACCGAGGAGGTCGCCGGCCGCCGCAGCGGGATCCTCGGTCCGGAGTTCGTTCCCCTGCAGGAAGCCGCTGCCAACCCGGCGCGTTACGAATCCTGGTCGCGATTCTGCCTGGACCAGCTCGATCGGCTGCTGGCCAAAGCGGCGGCCGCCGGAGTGGGGCCGGCCGGCCGAGGGTGAATCGCCGGCTCGCGGAGAAGACCAGGACGTACGGCCCCTTCCGCACCGACCCGGCCCAAGGCATCCCCAAACACGCCTACTGCCCTTTTGACAAGTTGAACCAGCCCCCGCCGTATCAGCCAGTCGCGGGCCGCGACTTTCTTCCCGGCCGAGTGGTCGTCAAACTGAACCCGCCGGCCTCCTCTCGCACCAAGTCGCTCGACGGTCTGCCGGACGTAGCCGCGCTCGGACGAGTGTTCACCGCCCACGGTTTGACCGGGGTGGAACGGGTCTTTCCCAATGCCCGGCTGCCGTCCCGAGTCGCCCTCCAGAGGGTCGGCTCGCCTCGGGGCGGGCAAATGCCCGACCTGACGCGTTGGCTGCGCCGATTGTCTCGGGTATTGCCGCCTTGGCGCGAACGAAGTGGAGCGACAAAGACGTCTATTCCTCGCGCTTCATCATGGGACAGATTGCGGCCAATGGCGGGGCCGGTGCCAACGCCTTCGCGGCACTCACCCAGCACCAATTCCCCTCGGTCGAAGCTCGCCGGAGTGCGTTCAGGGAGGCGGGGGCGTGCTGCGGGTCATTGAGCAGCACGTCGAGGAGCACGGAAGTGTCAAGGGCCGTGGTCATCGCGGGTCAGGCGGAGGTATTCGTCCACCGTCTGTCCAACGGGAAGGGTCCCGCGCCCACGCCACCGGGCAAAAGGATCGTCCTCCTTCTTGGACCAGGCCAGCAACAGGTCGCCCTGACACTGAACTTCCAGCGCTTGTCCCGGTCGTAGCGCCAGACGCTCGATGAGTTCGCGGGGAATCGCAATCCGGCCATCGGCGGTCAACTCCGTTGTCATGGGGCGGGAGCATAGCTCTGCGCCGGATGGGGAGCAAGCCCCCAGGCGCACCCTGTCTGCAAGAAAGCCAGCCGCTGGCGAGCTGCGCCCAGAGATCGGGCCTACCTCCCCGACCCTTCCTTGGCTCAGCTAGCGGCCGTGTTCCTGACAAGTTCCGCACCAAGCGACCATCTACACTCATACAGACGCCGGCGCTTTCGCCGGCTCACTAGATTGGTGCCTGCCCGCCCTCCTGTCGCCCAAGGTGACGCCCAGACTCTCGTAGAAACTGATCTGGTTACCCAACGGAACCTCGAACTTGCCGAGAACTGCGATCCGCTTGTCCCCAAGGAGACCGGCGCATCTCGGCTTTTCCAAAGCTTAAGCCTCTTGGCGCTCACCCATGCGGCTTTCCTTTGCTTGAACCGCCAGGTAGGGCCGGACCGCCAGGCCGGCCGCTCGGGTTCGGTGACCTGCCTCCTCTTCAATTCCCGTGCCAAGGGGGCATCTACACTTTTGTAGATACCGCGGCTGGGGCGGGCGCGACAGAATGGCGGCGTTTTCACATTGAAACCCGAACCGACATCGCCCGGTTGCCAACGAGATGCCCACGAACGAGGTATCGTCCCCTCTGCGCCGCGGAGGCCCCCTCGGCACGCAGGAGCTCCGCCGTTGCCACCGCACTTCCCGGAGGGGGATCGGTGCCGTTGCTCTCACTGCAGAATTCAACCCGCTCAAGTCATGAACATGCACCGATACCCGATCGCACAATCTCCCCGTGCAGAGACGAGCGTGACTTACAGAATCGAGGTCACCCCCCGGAGCGGCAGGCTTGGCCCGTGCCTGCAAGGGCGCTGGCGGGGCGCTCTCGCCCTCGCCGCCTGTCTGCTCGTGGTGCCGCTCTCGCTCCTCGCCGCCGGATCCGAAGGGAGTACCTCGACGACCGCGGAGTCCATCTCGAGGGACCAGCCGGCGTCGCCCTCGAGCGCCGGCGCCAAAGCCAGCCCGTACGGCCCCTTCCGCACCGACCCGGCCCAAGGCATCCCCAAACACGCTTACTCCCCTTTTGACAAGCTGAACCAGCCCCCGCCGTATCAGCCGGTCGCGGGCCGCGACTTTCTCCCCGGCCGAGTGGTCGTGAGACTGATGCCGCCGGCGACGTCTCGCACCAAGTCGCTCGACGGCCTGCCGGATGTAGCCGCGCTCGAACGAGTGTTCGCCGCCCACGGTTTGACCGGGGTGGAGCGGGTCTTTCCCTATGCCCGGCCGCCGTCCCGAGTCGCCCTCCAGAGGGTCGGCTCGCCTCGGGGCGGGCAAATGCCCGACCTGACGCGTTGGCTGCGCGCCCGGTGTCCGGCCGGCCAGGACGTGTTCGAGTTGGTGAAGGAACTGGCGCAGCACCCGGATGTCGAGCTGGCCGAGCCGGAGTACGTGCGTCGGCTGGCGGGGGGGAGTTCTCCCGACCCCTTGTCCGAGAACCAGTGGCACCTGGCGGCGGCCAAGGTCCCCGAGGCTTGGGCGTACCTCGAGAGCCAGGGGCTGCCGCCCGGGGGCAACCGGGACATCGTGGTGGCGGTGATCGACAGCGGGGTGGACTACAACCACCCCGATCTGGCCGCCAATATGTGGGTCAACAGCCGCGAGATTCCGGGCAACGGGATTGACGACGACGGCAATGGGTTCGTGGACGACGTGCATGGGTGCAGCACGGTGGGTAACGCGAGCAGCCACTCCGGCAACCCGATGGACGATCACGGGCACGGGACCCACGTGGCGGGGATCATCGCCAGCCAAGCCAATAACGGCCAAGGCGGTGTGGGTGTCGCTCACAACATCCAGATTCTGGCGGTCAAGGCGGCCCAGTACTCGGGCACGCTGGCCAGCTCCGACGTCGCCGAGGGGATCCAATACGCGGTGACGCAGGGGGCCAGCGTCATCAACATGTCCTTCGGCGGTTACGCCGCGTCGCAGGTCGAAGCGGATGCGTTGGCGGTTGCCTTCGGGCAGGCGATCCTGGTCGCGGCGGCGGGCAACGAGGGGATCCCCAACGAGCCCTGCGACAGTCCGATCGCGCCGCGGGCGTTGTATCCGGCAGCCTACAACTGGGTCTTGGGGGTGATGGCCCAGAGCCGGACCCCGGACGGCCAGGGGAACCATCTGGCGCCCTTCTCGAATTTCGACGGCGTGGCCAACACCTCGATCGAATACGAGCTGATGGCCCCCGGGGTCGATGTCTGGAGCACGCTGCCCGGCGGACAATACGCCGCGTGGGACGGCACCTCGATGGCGGCCCCCCTGGTTTCGGGAATTGCCGCCCTGGCCCGCACCCGCTGGACCGACAAGAACCTCTATCCCTCCCGCTTCATCATGGGTCAGGTCGCGGCCGCCGGTCCGCTGCGGCAAGGCCGGTCCGCTCCGGACGGCCGACCGTCGGCGTCCTACGCGACCGCGGATGCCCTGGCCGCGCTGACCACTGTGCCCAAACCGCAACTCAGCTATCTGGAACACTGGCTCTTCGACACGAGCGCGCAGTCGCCCGCCAACGACGCGGACGGCATCGTCGACGCCAACGAGACCATCGACTTGGCGGTGGTGGTCCGCAACCGCTGGGGCAAAGCCGACCCGGTCCAGGCGCGTCTCGAAGCCCGGGCGCCAGGGGCGGCACAGACCGATCCGTACGTGAGCTGGATCACCGACACGGTCGATTACGGGGCGATCGGGTCGTTCAGCGTCGACGACAACGGCTTGATCTACGACGCGCAACAGCGAGTGACGGGCGTCCAGCACCCGTTCCGTTTTCGCGTCTCGGCCGATTGCCCGAACGACCACGTGATTCCCTTCCGCCTGGTGCTCACCGCCCGGAACGGGTTGGACCCGGCCGACCCGGCGCAGTACCCGTTCGAATCGCGGTTCTCGCTCATCGTCCAGCGGGGGCGCGAGCTGCCGCGGATTATCTCGCAGGACCTGACGCTCACCAAGGACTACTACTGGCTGGTGCCGGACCGCACCCTGGTCGAGTCGAGGGCGACGTTGACCATCGAGGCGGGCACGCAGGTGCAGTTCTGGAGCAGCGGCCCGAACAGCCCCTACTATCCCAATCCGAACGCCCTGATCCAGGTCGAGGGCACGCTCGACGTCCAGGGCACGGCCGCCGAGCCGGTCGAGCTGTTCAACTCGACGCTCCTGCCCAAGGCGGTCGTCAATGTGTTCACGCCGTCGGACCCCGGCCGGATCCTGCTGCGCTATGCCCGGGTGCGCAATCCACTGCTGACCGCGGGGCTGATCGACCACTGCTATTTCACCCAGCAAAGCACCCGGTACGGTGAACGCCCCAACTACCTCGGCGCCGGGACTCCGCAGACCGCCTCGTACTCGATCTACAGGAAGATGGGCGGGGAGTTCCAAATGACCGTGTACTCGCCGACGCTGCGGCAGAATCTGTTCGAGGGGTGCGACCTGGCCTTGAGTGACAAAACCAAGATCGGGCAGGGCAACGTGTTCTTCCCGACCTCCCGATCGTCCGCCTATGGCGTCGGTTTCAGTCTGGACCGCCACACCTACGTGCTGAGCGTCTTTCCCACGAACGTCACCGGCGGGGCGGCCGGGCCCAAGACCTACTTCGCCATCTCGCTCTCGACCAGTTTCGATGCCGCGGAACAGTTTGCCCGCCAGTTCGGCGGCCACCTGGTGACGGTCAACGATGCGGCGGAGAACTCCTTCCTGCTGGCTTATCGGCAATTCATGACGGCCAACAACTTCGCGCGGCTTTACCCGAACCTGATCAACATCCCCGCCCTGGACGCGGGCCGGGGGGGGCCCTTCAACGCCTGGGAGGAGTTCCGCGAATTCTATCCTCTGAGGCTCGGGCTGGTGGCGGAGGCCGGCACCACCAACTACGTCTGGGTGAGCGGCGAGCCGCTCGCCTACCAGAACTGGAACTCGGGGCACCCTGTGGTCGGCCCGCGACACGCAGGCATGATCACGGATCAGGGACATCCCGACAAAGGGCGGTGGATCGTCACCGAAAACGGCCCTTGGATCGCAGAGGTTCCCGGTACTTGGTCGCAAGCGCAGATCGACGCCGTGCGCCAGGCCTACCTGCTGCGGGGTGAATTCAACCAGGTCAAGCACAACGCCTTCCTGAATCGCTGGTGGGATTTCCCGAGCTGGATGCGGCTGCATGCGGAGGGGAACCGGGCGAATTGGGTGTACCTGACCGATAATTTCTGGGGGACGACCTCGACCAACCTCATCGACGCCCTCCTCTACGATTACCAGGACGACTTCAACAAGGGACGTTACATCTATCAACCGATCCTCACCAACGCACCGGTCGAGTGCTACCCCTTCGTCGCCAGCCTCAGGCTCTCCACCAGCGGGTCGCCGGACACCATGATCGTGGGGGCCGAGGACGTGACGTTCACGGTGACCTTCAATCGGGACATGAACACAGCGGTGCAACCGCAGGTCTCGTTCGGACCGGCGGCGCCGCTCACCGATTACTTGGCGCACCCGATCGACGGCGGCTGGCGCGACGCGCGCACCTGGACGGGCGTCTTCCAGGTCACTTCAGCCACAGGCGACGGTTACCAACTCGTCCGGATCGCGGGCGCGGTGGCGGCGGACGATCCCTGGTTGGTGACCGGCGACGACGCCGGCCGGTTCCGCTTCGAGATCGTCACTTCGGGCACCGAATCGATGACCCTCCAGGCCACCGGCGGTGAGGCCAAGGTCGATCTGGCTTGGTTGCAGGACGATTTCGACCTACTGGCCGGCTACAACCTCTATCGGTCGAGCAACCCGAGCAACAACTTCGCCCGCATCAACCCGACCATCGTCCCCTCCCAACAAAAGACCTACCGCGACGCGCAGGTCCAGCCCGGTCAGCCCTATTACTACAAGTTCACCGTGGTGAAGACGGACATGACCGAGTCCGGCTTCTCGAATGTCGCCCAGGGAACGCCGCGGGACACGATCCCCCCCGTGATCGTCCACACGCCGGTCACGGTCGCCTCGCCGGGCCTCGCGCTGACCCTCTTGGCCGACGTGACCGACAATGTCGGGGTCCAGGCCGTGACGTTGTTCTTCCGCCTGACGGGGGGCGCGAATCCGTACGAGGCCCACCCCATGACCCGCACCGCCGGCAACCGCTACGCCGCCAGCTTGGAGGGTGCGCGGGTGACTTCGCCCGGGCTCGACTACTACCTCGAAGCCACGGACGGCATCAGCACGGCCCTGGCGGGGCGACCGGAGCGGCCCAACACCGTCCTCGTCGCCGATCGACCGGTCGTCACCGCCGCCACCCCCGGGCGGGGCCCGGCCTCCGGCGGTACGGCGCTCACCGTCGTGGGCGCTAACTTCCGGCCCGTCGCCACCGTCACCGTGGGTGGCCTTCCGGCGACGCAAGTGATCCGCGTCGACTCGAGTCGCCTGACCTGCGTCACCCCGGCCCATTTCCCGGCGGCGGCAGACATCGTTGTGACCAACCCGGACGGCCAGAGCGGGATGTTGCTGCGGGCTTTCATCTTCGAGAGCGACACCGTGTCGTTGAGCCTGCCGAACACAGGCGGCGCGCCCAGCCAGCACGCCGGAGTCCCCGTGAACGCGGCGAACGTTCAAGGGTTGGCGGCGGTGGACCTCACCGTCACGTTCAATGCCGCCGTGCTCCGGGGGCGGGGTGCGCGGACGGGCAGTCTAACGCCAGGGTGGAGCCTGGTGGTCAACACGGCCACACCAGGACAAGTGCGGTTATCGCTGGCGGCGGTGGGCGGGACCGCCGCCGGCGAAGGCAGCCTGGCGATCCTCGAGTTCGAGGTGGTCGGCGCAGCCGGCTCGAACTCGCCGTTGCGGCTGGCCAACGCCTCGCTCAACGACGGCGCCGTGCGGGTACAGCCGGCCGACGGCTCGTTCGCTGTCGCTCCAGCGTACAACGTCAGCGGCACGATCGCCTATTGGCACCGCGGAACGGCTGTCGCCGATGCGCTGCTCACGCTCGATGGCGATCGGGTGTTCACCGGCGTTTCGGACCCAACCGGCCGGTACACCGTGCAGGGCGCACCCTCCGGCGCCTACACCCTCCGCGCCAGCAAGGCAGATGGCGTGGCCGGCATCACCGCCTATGACGGCTCGCTCGTGCTCCAGCATGCCGCTGCTCTCAACACCCTGACCGGCGATGCGGCCACGGCCGCCGACGTGGACAAGAGCGGCGCCATCACCGCCATGGACGCCTTCTACATCCTCCAGAAAGCGGTGGACCTGATCGCCCTGCCGTTCCCCGGCGCAGGATCGGTGTGGGACTTCCGGCCAAACAGCCGCACTTACCCGAACCTCAATGGCCACGTCTCCGGTCAGGATTTCGTGGCCGTGCTCCTAGGGGATGCCTCGGGCAACTGGGCGACGGGTGGACCGGGCCTGGCAGCCACGCAAGGGACGGGACCAGGGTCGGTCCGCCTGGCTTCGGCCGGTGTCCGCTCGGGTTCGCCAGCGGGTGCGTCACCGGCGGAAGCCGTGATCTTGGGGCTGAAACGCCTCCCACAGACTCACTCCGCCGGGGAACGGTTGTGGCTGCTGGCCCGGGCTGTAAAGCCCTCTGTCTACAGCCTCGACTTGACGCTCGCCCTGCCTTCCTCGGCGTCCGCGGTGAGTTCTGTCCGCCCGGGGCCGATGGCCGAGTCACTGACCGTGGTGACCAACACGAACCGGCCGGGACAGTTACGCGTGGCCATGGCGGGCGCGGTTCCGATCGCAGGCGTGGGCGGTCTGCTGATTGTCGAGTTGCCAGCGACCGAGAATGGCGAGGCCACCATCCTTCAAGCCTCGATCAACGAGGGCGCCGTCCCGGTCCAAATCGACGTCACCAGCCTGGCCTTCGACCAGGACACCGACGCCGACGGACAGACCGACTGGCAGGAGATCCGCGCCGGCACCGACCCGCGCAACGGCCAGTCGCGCTTCGCCATGCTCGACGTCGCCCTACAAGCGGATGGCGGCGTCCAGATCATCTGGTCGGCCGTGCCCGGGAGGAAATACCAGCTCCAAACCAAAGCGGCGGTCGACGACCCGACCTGGCTGGACGTGGGCGACGAGGTGACCGCCAACGGCAGCAGCGCCTCCCAGGTCGAGAGGCTGCAACCGCCTGCGCCGCGGAGGATCTACCGGACCCTGCTGGTGGACTAGCCGGAAGCGCCGGACCAACGCGAAACCCAATTGCTTGAGTGGAGGCAAATGATCCCGGCCGCATGAAGGCGCAACGCAATCGCTCAGGAAAGGCAACCGCCAACCGCGCGGAACAGCCCAACGAGCCCCCACTGGGCCTCCGCCAATCTCGCCGGGCTTTGGCGTCTTTGGCGTATTCTGCGGTTGGTTGCGTGCCAGGTGAGCAGTCAGGGCGCAACCCGGCACAAACCGGTTTCGAGTTCCTTGCAGCCTATCCGGGCAAACCTGGCCTTTGTCGTGTGGCTGAGCAGTGACTCCCAAACCATGATGACCAACCCAACCCCAAAAATCCCCAAGCCTATGACCTCAGCAATATGGCGCATAATCGTACCCCAATTGGCTCGACTCGTCGTGTCCTTAGGCGCAACGAGCCTCGTGCCGGCGCTCGATGCCCAAGGGACAGTGGTGACGCAATGGCTCCGTAAGTTCGGTCTCGGCACGCTGGAGTCCGGCGCCTACTCGGCGAACGGGCAGTTCATCGTAACGAGCGGGAACTGGGGAGCCCACGTGTGGCAGGCTGACACTGGCTTGTTGCTACGCAGCCTCGGCGACCAGGACGGCCCGATGGACGCGGTGGCGATCTCCCCCGACGGGAGCCTCGTGGCCACGGGCACCGGGAACTGGAACGGGAGCGATTTCACCGCCAAGCTCTGGCGGACGGCGGACGGCACCCTGGACCGCGCGCTCACCGGTCACGCGGGGATGGTGCATGGGATCGCGTTTTCGCCCACGGGGGATCGCGTCTTGACGGGCAGCGCGGACAAGACGGCCAAGGTCTGGCGCACGAGCGACGGCGCACTGCTCCAGACGCTCACCGGGCACAACGGGAGGGTGTTTGCCGTGGCCTTTTCCCGCGACGGCACCCAGGCGGTCACGGGCAGTTATGATGACACCGCCCGCCTCTGGCGGCTGAGTGACGGCAAGCTCCTCAAGACATTCGAAGGCCACCCGAACTCAGTGCTCACGGTCGCCATCTCGTCGGACGCGACCAAGCTGATGACCGCCGATGCCTGGGACAACGTTCGGTTATGGCGAGTGAGCGACGCGGGCTTGATCCGCGAGATCAAGGACGCGGGCATGGAAGCGGCGCTTTCGCCTGATGGCAACCTCATCCTCTCGGGCCGGTCCGACAACACGGTCAAGCTATGGCAGGCGAGCGACGGGGCCCTCTTGCGCACCTGGGAAGGGGATGCGGGTCTCTACGGCGGCGGGATCAGGCTGGTGGCGTTCTCGCCGGACGGAACACAAGCGCTGGCCGGGAGCCAGGACGCTTCGCTCAACCTGTGGCGGACAACCGAGGGAAGCCTGGTCCGACGTCTCCGCGGCCACAACACGCGGCTTCTGGAAGCCGTGGCCGTCTCCCCTGACGGCGGGACGATCGCGACCGGAGAAAAGGGTAACATCAGGACTTGGCGCGCCAGTGACGGCGAGCTGCTTGGCAGCTTCCCGGGTTACGCCCGTGTCCTGCAGTTCTCGCCCGACGGATCGATGCTGCTTTCGTGCCCGGCCAATGCGGCCACGCTCCGGCGGGTGAGTGACGGTACTTTGGTCAGCACCCTCTCGGGGCACACTGGGCCGGTGTTTTCGGTGGCTTTCTCACCCGACGGAAGCCTAGCTCTGACCGGGGCAAGTGGTAACGTCGGTGGCGACCAGACTGCGAGACTCTGGCGGGTCAGTGATGGAACCCTCCTGCGGACTCTTGTCGCGCATCGCGACGGTGTGTTCTCCGTGGCTTTCTCGCCCGACGGAATGAAGGCGCTCAGCGGCGCCTGGGACGGGGTCGCCCTGACCTGGGACGTGTCCGACCTGGTGCCGAAGCCAGCCCCGGTCCTGACCATCCAGCGAGCGGCAGGCAAGGTCCAAGTGAGTTGGACCGGCGGCGGAACGCTCCAACAATCGGACCGCGTGCAAGGCGACTTCGCGCCCGTCCCCACCCAAACCAACCCGTATGAAATCGATCTGGTCGGAACCGCGTTCTTCCGCGTCGTCCGGTAGGGCAGGTTTTTCAGAAACCCTCGTTGGCACTTATGAAGGCATGCATGGAACCGGCTCGTCGGGTCTTGACCCAGGGGCAAACGGCGATGTTTAGGGCTTGGCTCTCGTTGTCCCTGTAGGCGGCTCCGCGCACCCCGCCCAAGTCCCCGCGGCGGTCGTGGCATGGCCAGTTGGGACAGGCTCATCAGCCACCGAGAGGGACTGCAAGTCGGCGGTAGGGCGCGCAGTCCTCTGCGCGCCGTAAACCCCTGTGGACACAGGAAGCCGCGGCGAGGGAGGTCGCACACCAACTCGATCGAGTGCTGCTGCGCTTCGGCCAACGTGAGCGATTGCATGGTCCGTATATGGGCGCGCTGGAGTCCGATGCCAACTTCGAAAACGGGGGAAGTGTTACTGACGACGCGCCTGAGCGACGTCCTCCAGGGCTTCGGTCATGCCGTCCTGTCGAGGAATGCCGCGTTCCGCCAGGGACACCCCAGAAGCGTACTGATCCAGCGCCGCCCTCCCCGCGCCCTGTTCCAGGGAAAGCCAGCCCTGGGCGTAGAAGCGGCAGGCCAGTTCGATCTGCATGAGCCGCTCCCGTTCGCCGGATGCCAAAGGCAGACTGGCGAGGGTTTGCTCGTCGAGCTTCCAGTCCGCCAAGAATTGCAGCAACTCCGTTGTCGCGTGCACGGGAACCAACTCGGCCAAAGCGCACTCCCTCAGCACCAACTCCCCCTCGGTCGAAGCTCGCCAGCGTGTGTTCAGGGAGGCGGGGGGCGAACTGCGGCCAGAGGTCGGGTATGCCTCTCCGACGCTTGTTCGGCTCAGCCAGCGGTTGTGTTCCCGACAAGTTCCGTGCCAAGCGGCCATCTACACTTTTGCAGATACCGGCGGGTTCGGCGGCTCGATAGATTGGCGCCGTCTGGGTGATGAGAACTGAGGGGCTATCGGCTCGCTGTCGGCCTGTCGCCAACAGGTGCCACCTCCAGCACGGCTTGACGCGGCGCCAACCAGTTGTGCTCGGCCTCGAGCCGCGATGGCGTGGCTTGGGCATCCTGCCCAAGCTCCCCAGCTCGCAGGCGGGACGCCCACGCCACTGGGCGCGTGTTCCCCCTTTGCCTGGGCCGCAGTTTATGATAGCCCTACGACCGCATGGGTTGCCGCTTCGTTCAGCGTGCCGCGGTCGCCTGGGCGGCGGTCGCCGCGTTGGGGTTGCGGGTGTCCGCCACGGCGGGCGAAACGGCCGCTGGGCGACTCGGCGTGCCGGCGCGTGCCGGGGCCGCCGCCGTTGCTCCGTCTCAGCGCGTTGCGGATCGGCCCACCTACCGCCTCACCCGTTACACCGCCGAGCAGGGCTTGCCGCAGAACAGCGTTCGGGCGCTGCTCCAGACGCGCGAGGGGTATCTCTGGGTCGGCACGCTGGCCGGCCTAGCCCGGTTCGACGGCGTGACGTTCGATGTCTTTAACGCCAACAACACCCCGGAGATGAGGCACGACGCCATCAATGCCCTGGCTGAAGACCAGCGGGACGGCAGTCTCTGGATCAACACCGGCAGCGGCTTGTTGCGGTATCGCGAACATCGGTTCGAGCGCTTCGCCGAGGAAGAAGGGTTCCCGCATCCGTTTGGCCGGTTGTGGCCCGCACGCGACGGCGGTCTATGGTATTCGCCGCACCCGGGCCAACTCGTCCGGCTCCAGGACCGCACCGTCCAAAGCTGGCAACTGCGCCCCCGCCGCGTTGTTGCGGACGGCGAGGAAATCGTGGGGCACTTTATCAATCAGGTCGAAGAAGAGCCGGGAGGGAGCTTGCTGGTCTTGATGCACATGGGCCTCTTCCGGTTCGAACCGGCGACCGGCGCCAGCAGCCGGCTGGGATTGCCGGGCGCGACCGACACCAGTTACCGGCATTTCCACAGGCAACCTGACGGCACTGTGTTTGTGGCCGCTCGGGAAGGCCTCTGGCGCGGCGCTGAGCGGCAATGGGAACGCATCGAATCGGTGGCGGCGACCGATCCTCAATGTCCCGCGCGGATCTGCGCGTCGGTCCAGGGGGAATTGTGGGTTGGTTGGAGCATGGACGGTCCGCCCCGGATCGCCCGGTTCACGGCCGAGGGTTCGAAGTTTCTGGATCTGTCCGGTCTGCCCGATTACCCGATGAACGAGTTTCTTCAGGACCGCGAGGGGCATTGGTGGCTGGGCACCGAGTCCGGCCTGTGCCAGTTGCGCCCCAAAGCGGTGCGGGTTTACGCGCGCGAGCAGGGGGTGCGTAATGACTTCGTCAAATCGCTCACCGCCGGCCCGGATGGCACGATCTGGCTGGGCACCGATCGGGGCGTCAGTTCCATCAGGGATGGACAGGTGACGAATCTGCCGCCGGTCGAGCCGCCCGCGAGTTGGGGTCGTCCGGAGGGCCTGCTGGCCGATCGTCGCGGCCGAGTCTGGTACGGGGTGCGAGCCAACACGGTGGCGACCTTCGAGCACGGGGCGTGGGCGTCGCCATCGCCGTTGAGTCTTGGAGAGAGCTGGGTGCGCACGCTCTACGAAGATCGGTCCGGCCGAATCTGGGCCGGCTTCGACCGCGGGGTGGCCTGGATGGACGAGGCCGGCGCCGTGCAGGTGCTCCCCCAGACAGGCTCGGAGTGGGACGTGCGGGTCATCCACCAGGATCGCCGCGGCGATGTCTGGTTCGGCACCTACGGCGGCGGGTTGATTCGCCTCCACGACGGACAGATGACCGCCTTCAGCACGACGCGGGGTGAGCACAACAACCGGGCCTGGTGGATTCACGAGGACGCGGAGGGGATCTTCTGGGTCGGGACGCGCAACGGCCTGAACCGATTTGTGCCGCCCTCAGCGCAAACCGGAAAGCAGAAAGCAGCAAGCAGAAATCAAGCCGGCCACACCAACCCCGTGCCTTCCTCCGTCGCTCGTCAGGCGGCCGGCGGCACGCCTGAAGGGCACTTCTTCACCTTCACCACTCAGCACGGCCTGCACGAGAATACCGTCAACAACATCCAGGAGGACGACTTCGGCAATCTCTGGCTCAGCGGTCTGCAAGGCATCTACCGGGTGGCGCGCCAGGAGCTGAACGCGGTGGCGGCGGGCCGCCAGACTCAGGCGCGGGTGCTTGCCTTTGGTGAAGCCGACGGGATGCTCAACAGCCAGTGCAACGGCGGCGTCATCCAGCCCTCCGGCGGCAAGGACCGGCTGGGCCGCATTTGGTTTCCGACCGCGTGTGGCGCGGTGATGGTGGACCCGCAGACGATCCGCCGCAACGACGTGCCGCCGCCGGTGGTGGTCGAGCAGGTGAAGGCGGATGGAAAGGTGGTTTACGGGGACGGCCTGGCAGCGTCACCTCCGCCACCTCCTCCAACCGCCAGACACAGTCCTCAATCCGGCAGCCGTCAGCCGCCAGTCAGGTTGCCGCCCGGCCGGGCGCGCGTGCTCGAGATCCACTACACCGCCAACAGTTTCGCCGCCCCGCATCGGATGCGCTTTAAGTACCGGCTCGAGGGCGTGGACCGGGATTGGCATGACGACGATCAGAACCGGCGCACGGCCTTCTATACGAGCCTGTGGCCGGGCGACTACACCTTCCTGGTCACCGCGTGCAACAACCACGATGTCTGGAGCGAGGCGCCCGCGCGGTTCGCCTTCACCCTCGAGCCGCAGTTTTGGCAGACGTGGTGGTTCTACGCGCTGGCCGCGCTGGCGATCGTGGGCTTAGCCGCCGCCATCCAGGCGTACCGCCTCCGCTGGCAGCGGCGTCTCCTTAAGGTGGAACACCAACAGGCCCTGGCCGACGAACGCACCCGCATCGCCCGGGATTTACACGACGACCTCGGCACCTCGCTCACGGGCTTGGCGCTCGAGGTGGATGTCTTGCGGCGGACGCCGGACGCCACCGCCCAACTCACCCACCACCTGGGCGAGACCGCGGCACGCATCCGCGCCCTGGCTGCGCACATGCGCGAGGTCGTTTGGGCCGTCAACCCCCAGTGCGATACCGTGTCGAGCTTGGCCAGTTACCTCGAACAACAGGCCGGGCAGTTCTTGAAGGCCGACGGCTTGCGCTGCCGGCTCGAATTCCCGGAAGACATCCCGCCTCTCCCGCTCGACGGTGCAACTCGGCACCAACTGGCGCTCGGGGTGCGCGAGGCGCTGACCAACGCCGTCCGGCATGCTGCGGCCACCGAAATCGTGTTGAGTTTGCGGGTCGAGCCGGACCAACTCGTTGTGCAGGTGAGCGACGACGGGCGAGGGTTCCACGTCGCCGAAGGCCGCAGTTCCGGCCACGGGCTAGCGAACCTGTCCGCCCGCCTGGCGCGGCTGGGGGGCGCCTGCGAATGCCGGTCGGTGCCCGGCGGCGGAACGACCGTCGAGCTGCGTGTGCCGTTGGTCGCCGGTCCTGTCCGCCGCCCGAATCCGCCTTCGCCGTGAGCATCCGCGTGGCCATCGTCGAGGACGACCGGAGGGTGCGGGAGAATCTAGCGCTGTTGATCGACCGCGCCCCAGGTTTCTCCTGCGTCGCCGCCTGCGCCAGCGCGGAGGAAGCCCTCAAGCGTCTGCCGGACGTTGCGCCCGAGGTGGTGCTAATGGACATCCACCTGCCCGGCCAATCCGGCATCGAGTGTGTCAGCCGCTTGCGCCGCGTGCTGACGCGCACGCACGTCATCATGCTGACCGTCGAGGAAGACAGCGAACAAGTCTTCGAGTCGCTCAAGGCCGGCGCCACCGGCTATTTGGTCAAGCATGTGTCGCCGGAGGAGATCCTGGAAGCGGTCGCGGAGGTGCAGCGGGGTGGGGCGCCGATGTCCAGTCACATCGCGCGGCGAGTCGTCACGGCGTTCCGCCAGGCGGTCGCGGTGGCCAACGGCGATTTGCGGCTTAGCGCGCGAGAGGAGGACATCCTGCGGTTATTGGCCAAGGGCCATCGCTCGAAGGAGATCGCGGACGAGTTGGGCATCGCGCTCGGCACGGTCAACACCCACGTGCGCCACATTTACGAGAAACTGCATGTCCGCTCGCGCGCCGAGGCCGTAGCGCGGTACGCGCAGGGTTCCCCCCCGCGCGCTCAGGGTTAAACGGTCACCCATCGGACACGGACCGCCCGCTGCCCCGCGGCCAAGATGGCCGCGCTCCCTCCCCAACGGAGAGCGGGCGTCTCGCCCGCTGCCCCGCGGCCAAGATGGCCGCGCTCCCTCCCCAACGGAGAGCGGGCGTCTCGCCCGCTGCCCCGCGGCCAAGATGGCCGCGCTCCTTCCCCAACGGAGAGCGGGCGTCTCGCCCGCTGCCCCGCGGCCAAGATGGCCGCGCTCCCTCCCCAACG
>Ga0194126_10006046_pt1 | contig 17468 bp, 15 predicted proteins | sample TA2KigC150mmetaG_FD_148641 | JGI IMG/M metagenome (GOLD analysis project Ga0194126, IMG submission 148641) | Freshwater microbial communities from Lake Tanganyika, Tanzania - TA2015035 Kigoma Deep Cast 150m | ecosystem: Environmental > Aquatic > Freshwater > Lake | place: Tanzania: Lake... | reverse complement strand
TAACCTGTTCGATGGCCCGGATCAAACCCATACAATGGGCAAACTGACCCCAAACAACCAGCATTGCATGATCGGTCAGGATGCTGCTTGGGCTTTGTTCTTGTTTCATGATGGCACCTCGCTCGAAATTGGGTTGCCACAGCTTAGCCCAGAATATTGATTTGGAAAAGTTCTATTTTTTCGCCGATTTTTGCATGTCGGCCTACTTTTGCACAAAAGTTACGCTAACGAGGGGACGGGGCAAAGAAATCCACTTGACGGCAAATCCAACCTAGTGATGTAGAATTTGAGAGAGGAAGAGCTTGGTGCGATCGTGTTGGGGGTTGCTGAAGAGGCCCTCCGGGGTGGTGTGTTCGACGATCACGCCCTCGTCCATGAAGATGATCTCGTCGGCGGCTGACCGGGCGAAACCCATCTCGTGCGACACGCAGACCATAGTCATACCTGCGCTGGCCAGGTCGAGCATCACATCTAGCACCTCCTTGATCATCTCGGGGTCCAGGGCGCTGGTTGGCTCATCGAAGAGCATGATCTTGGGGTTCATCGCCAGGGAGCGGGCAATGGCAACGCGCTGCTGTTGTCCCCCCGAAAGTTTCCTGGGATAAGAGTCAGCTTTCTCTGGAATGCCTACCCGGCGGAGTTGTTGCATGGCAATTTCCTGGGCTTCTTCCTTGGAACGGCCGCGCACGACTTTCTGCGCCAGGGTGATATTCTCGATGGCGGTCAGGTGCGGGAAGAGATTGAAGAGTTGGAAGACCATGCCGATCTCGGCTCGCGTTTCGTTGAGCTGTTTGGGGGAGCCTGTCAACAGCTCGCCGTCTATCCAGACCTCCCCGCTGGTGGGCTTCTCCAGGTGGTTGATGCATCGCAGCATGGTGGACTTGCCCGAACCGCTAGGCCCAATGACCACAACCACCTTGCTGCGCTCCACGGTCAGGCTGACTCCGTTGAGCGCCTTTACATCCCCAAAGTATTTATAAAGATCCTTGACGACGATGATATTGTCTTTGGTCTCAGACATCTCTTCGTAACCGCCTTTCGATTTGTTGCACCAGCAGTGAGAGCAACACGGTCATGGTCAGGTACATCACCGACAGAGTCACGTATGCTTCTCGGAAGCGGAAAGTGCTGCCTGCATATAAACGGGCTACCTGTGTGATGTCACGCACGGCTAATACCGAAACCAGGGAAGAGTCCTTGACCATGGAGACGAAATCGTTGCCCAGGGCAGGCAGTACGTTGCGGATGGCCTGCGGTAGGATGATGTAGCGCATGGCCTGGCCGTAGCTCATCCCCAGGGAACGGGCGGCCTCCATCTGTCCGTGCTCGATGGATTGGATCCCAGCGCGGAATATCTCAGCCAGATAAGCGCCGTACGTCACAGCCAGGGCAACGATTGCGCGGGCATTCATGCTGATATTTTGGTTGTTGAAAGCTGTGAATAAACCAGCTATTGGGTCTACTCCCATCGTGAAAAGCCATTCCCCAAAAGCGTTTAGCCCGTTGACGACAGCGGGAACACCAACCAGCGCGATAAAGAAGATCAGCACCAACATTGGAATGCCGCGGACGAGTTCTACATATAATCGGGCCAGGTTATTGGAAACCACATTTTTAGATAGGCGTCCCAGCCCTGCGATCAATCCAAATATAAGAGCAATACCATAAGCGGTGAGGGCAGTTTGGATGGTGATGGTGAGGCCAACTTTGATGAAATTGAAAGCCTCGTTGAAGTTCTCGCGAGTGAGGATGATATAGAAGACCCAGATGGCAATCGAGATCATCGCCACGAACCACCAGGGAAATTCATTCAGGCGTGTGCTGAATGATATTTCTCTCTCTTCGATTTCGAGGGGGCTGGAAGGCATAAGGGGTTGATCGGCCACGGTGAACTCCAGTTCGTGTTGAGCGCTGAAACAGAGGTTGTACCTTGTACATCCCCGGTTTTTATAAATCGGGAGGACAACCAGGTTGTCCTCCCGAATACGGTTTCCTAGAAAATAGTCTGGCTACTCTCCCAGGCCTTCGAGGGTCAGGCCAGCGGCTTCGACCATCTTGCGGACCATATCGTACTCCGCATCGGTCGCAGGCAGGATGCCGCTCCAGCCATAGAAGTCAGTGTTGCCGATCGAAGTGTCCCAGGCATCGGTCTCTGCAAACGCGAGCAGGGCGGCTTCGATTTCGGCGCGCAGTTCAGCCGGGAATTCAGGTCCGAAGGAAAGCGTGTCATTGGGGATCTCGGCGGAGTGGGCCAGGATGCGCACCTTCTGGATCACATCCGGGGCTTCCTCGCGGATATTCGGGCGGGCATCCAGCGGTCGCCATTCGCCGCAGAACAGCTTGCCATCGGCGTTGAGCGCGCAACTGTCCACCACATCAGCGGGGATATCCCACATGTCCTCGGTGACGGTTCCGGCCAGGTAGTCTTCGTATGTCCACCAGGGGCCGCCGCCGGACAATGGCGAGAGCGGCACGCTGTAGTAGGTGGTCGCAAAGTCCACCTCGCCGTTGTAGACGGCCTTCACAGCCTGGTTGTGCCCACCGGTTTCCACGGCTTCGCCGACAGTGATCCCTGCCTCGGCCAGCTCAACCAGCGGAACCATGTAGCCAGAGGTCGAACCGGCATCGGTGTAGCCCCAGGTCGCGCCTTCCAGGTCCGCAAGCGTCTGATACTCGCTGTCGCGGGCGACGATGTACTGTGTCCAGTACACCGGGAAGCCGTAGCGGATGGCCTTGAAGGCCACATCCACACCACACAACTGGTTGGCTAACGCGTATCCCAGGCCAGGGATGAAGCCCATGGTGTCAGCCGGGGAAGCGCACATCTCTTCGATCGTGGCCGCATAGGAGGTCGGCACCACCACCTCGAAGAAGTAGCCGGTGGCTTCGTTCAACGCCTGCGCCATCACCTCGCCGCCCGACACGATCACAGCCACATCCGTCGAGGGGACGAACATGACCTTGATGGGTTGCTCTTCTGAACCCAATTCAGGCGGGAAGAGGTCATCGTAGGTGATGGTGAAGTCGGGGCCGAAGTATTTAGCATTGACTTCCTCGAGGAAGCCGTTCTTCATCAACTCTTCCAGAGCCAGGTTGACTTGAGCAACCAGCTCGCTTCCAGGGGGGAAGACAAAGCCCAATTGGTCGCTCGAGAGCGAAGGCCCAACCAGTTTGAGGGCGTCGGCGTTTTCGCCCAGGTAGCCTTGTCCGGCGACTTCGTCAATGATTACGGCGTCAATGTCACCTGCGATGAGGGCTTGCACAGCGAAGGGGAATTGTTCGAACGCTGAAATGCGATCTTCGGGCAGGAAAGTAGCCGCAGTGGCATAGTTGGTCGTGCCAGTCTGGGTGCCGAGCTTCAGCTCCTCATTGGCGACAATGTCTTCGATGCTCTCGATGCGGTCTTCGTCAATGCGCACCAACAGGCGCTGCTCGATAGCGATGTAGCCCATGGAGAAGTCAACGATCTCATCGCGCTCAGCGGTGATGGTGATACCATCAGCGGCGGCGTCGAACTGACCGTCGGCTACAGCCTGGATCATGCCCTCCCAGGCAGCCTCGACGTACACCGGGGCGCAGTTGAGCAAGGCGCAAATTTCGTCCCATACTTCGTAGTCCCAACCGGTGGCTACCTGAGTTTCTGGATCGATGTAGTTGAATGGCAGGTAGGCGTTCTCCACGGCGATGGTCACCTCGCGCCCGCCGAGGTCGGGAAACGCAGGCGCCTCTTCCACGGGAGCGGCTTCTTCGGCTGGGGCGGCCTCCTCAACGACCGGCTCGACCGGGGTCGGTTTACAAGCCGCGACGATGAGGCTTGCTGCGAGAAGCAGCGTCAGGATCCAAAGGATCTTCTTCATAATGATTCTCTCCTTTTCTCTTGATAAGATGGATTTGATTTGGGAATCTCCCAAAAAGACGACATATACAGGATAGACTAAGATGGCAAAAAAAGCAAGGGTAACAGGCAAGATTGTTGTGCTAAAATGGGGCAAATTACACCAGCAAAGAGGCTGAGATCCCCTATGACTTCGAGCGAAACCACCTCATCCACGGATTTCATCCGTGAAGCAGTCAAAGAAGATTTATCCAGCGGCCGTTTCCATTATGTGCGCACCCGCTTCCCACCCGAACCGAACGGCTACCTGCACATCGGCCACGCCAAGGCGATCAATATAGATTATGGCATCGCCAAGGATTTTGGCGGCCAGTTCAACCTGCGCTTCGACGACACGAACCCGGTCAAAGAAGAAACCGAATACGTCGAGGCCATCAAAGAAGATATCCGCTGGCTGGGCGCCGATTGGGAGGATCGCGAATTCTACGCATCGGATTACTTCGAGCAGCTCTATGAATTTGCGATCAGGTTGATCGAGAAGGGCAAGGCCTATGTGGATGATCTCGGCCCCGAGGAAATCCGTGAGTATCGCGGCACGCTGACCGAACCCGGGGTGGATAGCCCCTATCGAGGCCGCTCTGTCGAGGAGAATCTCGACCTGTTCGAGCGCATGCGGGCTGGCGAGTTCCCGGAGGGGTCGCACGTGCTGCGCGCCAAGATAGATATGGCCTCGCCGAATATCAACCTGCGCGACCCGGTCATGTACCGAATCCTGCACGCCGAACATCATCGCACGGGGGCTGCCTGGTGCATCTACCCGATGTATGACTGGGCGCATGGTCAATGCGATTCTATCGAAGGCGTCACTCATTCTTTATGCGATCTGGCCTATGAGATCCACCGCCCGCTTTATGAATGGTTCCTGGATGAGTTGGATATTTTCCGTTCCCGCCAAATCGAATTTGCCCGCCTCTATCTTTCTTATACCATCTTGAGTAAACGGTACCTGCTGCGCCTGGTAGAAGAAGGCCATGTGACTGGCTGGGACGATCCACGGATGCCCACTCTGGCCGGCCTGCGCAGGCGGGGATACACCCCCGAGGCGATTCGAGCCTTCATGGATACGATTGGCGTCGCCAAAACCGATAGCATTGTGGATATTGCCTTATTGGAGCATCATATCCGACAGGATTTGAATCTGTGCGCGGAGCGCCGCATGGCCGTGCTCCATCCCGTGAAAGTGGTGATCACCAATTACCCCGAAGGACAGGTAGACGAGTTAGAGGCGATCAACAATCCCGAAGACGAGAGCGCCGGGACGCGCAAAGTGACCTTCTCGCGCGAAATCTACATCGAGCGCGAGGATTTCCACGAAAACCCGCCCAAGAAATACTTCCGCCTCGGCCCTGGACGAGAGGTGCGGCTGCGTTACGGCTACTTCATCAAGTGCCAGAACTTCATCAAAAATGTAAGCGGCGACATCGTCGAAGTGCATTGCACATACGATCCCGAAACCAGAGGCGGTTATGCTCCTGATGGACGCCAGGTCAAAGGCACGCTGCATTGGGTTTCCGCATCTCACGCCATCGAAGCCGAAGTGCGCCTCTATGATCGTCTCTTCACGAGGGAAGACCCCATGGACGCGGACGATGACGCTGGAGAGGATTTCACTACCTACATCAATCCGGATTCTTTGACCGTATTGGAGCATTGCAAGCTCGAACCCAGTTTATCGAAAGCGAAACCAGGCGACCGCTTCCAATTCGAGCGACTGGGCTATTTTTGTGTGGATAGCGATTCGACTGACAACAACTTGATCTTCAACCGCACGATCGCTCTGCGTGATACCTGGGCGAAGATCAGTACGAAAATATGATCAAAGACCCGTCCTCGGGTCGCCCGAGGATGGGCTTCCGCTCTTTTTTGTGATCTACTGAATATGGCTAATCCCGGTTAAAAATTACCGGATATCGTTATTTTGTAAGGAGGACGAAATGCCACTCGATCAAATCAAAAGATCACAGATCAAGCTGGTCTTCGAAAAATTTTTATTCAACAGGATGCGTACAATCCGTACTCTAAAAATCCAAGATCTGAATATAAACCCATTTTTGCTGCGAATTCTTGTCAAGGAAATGGGTTTCGATAACTCCGAATCAATCATTCGCTGGCTTGTTATACAACGTTCGATGACGGGGATGAATACTTCGATGGGGTTTTGCTTGCAAGAAATTGCAGGATTATTCTCAGAAGGAACGGGGGCCGAAGGCGCCGATCTCCAAAAGACAAAGTCGGGACGGCATTACCATATTCAAGTCAAAAGCGGTCCTTCAACGATGGACAAGGATGCGGTCAAGCATATGTCCCAATTGTTGGTGTCGGTACAGAGGCGAAACCGGGGTTCCGTTGCACTATTGGGAATGTGTTATGGAACCCGCGAACAAGTCTTGAGCACTGTAAAGAAATATAGCGATGTAGATTGGCTTATCGGGCGTGAATTTTGGGAATTCATCTCAGACGATCCCGATTGCATCAACGAGATATATGAAATTGCTGCTGAGGTTGATGATGAATTCAGGTACAAACAAGAGGAAACCCTTTCAGAGGTATTGGAGGCCAAAATTGCAGAACTACAAGTGCAATTCGAGAGTCTGTACGGTAAGCGCGGCGATGATATGTGGAACAACCTCCTGGAAAAGAACTCGTGAGAAGCAGTTATGAACTTCATCGAGCGCGATTTTCCTATTGAAAAATTGAATCCTGTGGCGTTGGGTGAGGGGAATTCGAAAAAACCCATTTATCGCATGCACAAGTGGTGGGCGCGCCGACTTGGCAGCGTATTTCGTGCCATAGTACTTACAACATTTAAAAAGGCAATAATAGGAGAAACAGAATTATGGCGACAATTCACAGAGGGGGCAGATTTGGGGGGGAAAATCATCCTTGATCCTTTTATGGGGGGAGGAACAACGATTGTGGAGGCTCTACGGATTGGATGTAAAGTCATCGGCACTGATATTAATCCTGTCGCTTGGTTTGTAACAAAAAAAGAAGTGGAAACGGTTGATCTCGATGCTTTGGATGCTGCCTTTCACTCTCTGGAAAAAACTGCTGGCAAAAAGATTAAGGAATTCTACCGAACCTCATGCCCACAAGGACACGATGCCGATGTAATGTATTACTTTTGGGTCAAGACTGCCATGTGCGTTGAGTGCGGTACTGTGGTTAGGCTTTTCCCTAATTACGAGTTATCACGACGAGACAGCGCGAATCTCAGTGTATGCCCTAATTGTTTGCAAGTTGTCGAATCAGCGGGATATAGATCAAACACAGAATGCCCGGATTGTGGAAAGGTATTCGACCCGCGCCAAGGGATTTCCGGTCGGGGGACGTTCCGATGTTCTCGATGCACCAAGCCACAAAAAATATTAGATGCTGTCGAACATAGAGGTACAGCATTGGATATGGAACTTCATGCCTTAGAAGGTTATTGTGAAGTGTGTGGACGTTTCTTCAAACGGATTGATGAAGACGATAGGCGAAGATGGGAGAGCGCCAAAGCTGAGTTTGAGACACGAAAAGAGAATTTATTGTTTCCCCGTCAGGCTATTCCGACCGAGGGGCGCAGCGATCCGCGTCCCGTAAATCATGGTTATAGATACTTCTGGCAAATGTTCAATGAGCGACAATTGCTCAGCCTGTCAATTCTACTCGAGCAAATTCTGAAAATAACTGACCAGAATATTCGGGAGTTAATGCTCACAGCCTTTTCCGATAGTCTGAACACGAACAATATGTTCTGTAAGTATGAGGTCGAGTGGCACAAGGTTTCTTTATTCTTCTCATTACATGCCTTTCACCCTATTGAGCGTCCCGCTGAAAACAACGTGTGGGGTACGACTTTTGGGCGTGGCTCATTTGTGAAGTGTTTTAAGAAAGTGCGCAATGCCAAAGAATATTGCCGGGCCCCATACGAACGATTGCTAAATCTAAAAGGTATACGTTATTCCAAACGAACAGGCAAGGAGAAAATCGAAGGGCGTCTTGTAACCAATTTCGAAGAATTTTGCCAGATCAACCAAGCCGCTCTTTTGCGTTGTCAAAGTTCTAAAGACTTGTCTTATATACCAGACAAATCTGTTGATGCAGTAATTACTGATCCTCCCTATTTCGATAATGTTCAATATTCCGAACTTGCTGATTTCTTCTACGTTTGGTTACGCCTCGGGTTGGTGGACAAATATCAATGGTTCCAGCCTGAATTTTCCAATCGACCCAATGAGATCGTGAAAAACGATAAATTAGGGAAAACAACAGGTTTCTTTATCGAGGGGTTGCGATCGGTATTTCAAGAATGTCACCGCGTACTGAAAGATGACGGTTTGCTTGTCTTCACGTTTCACCATACCAAAACATGGGCATGGGAAGGACTAGGACAACTCTTGCTTGACGCTGGTTATTATGTATCGGCTACTCCAATAGTGCGATCAGAGGGGCGTGGCGAGGTTCATAGTAGCGAGGGCAATATCCGCTATGATTGTATTTTTGTATGTCGAAAGGTACCAAACCTTATGAAGCAAAACTCTCCATCACAATTAAAGGAGCATATTCTAACCGATGCAACCATTTGGACTCAACGCACTTTGGAGTCCAGAATGCCAGTTAATGAAATTGACGTATTCACGATCGTGATGGGAAAAACAATAGAACATTGCACCAAGTTCATTGCGACCCAAGAACAAAGCCACAATACGGTCGATCTAGCTGAGACATTGGAAGAAATGGCAAAGATGGTTAGCTACGTTGGCGCTGGGCCAGATATTGCTCAAAGTGCACTCTCTTCTGTCTATGCTGAAAAAGTACAGCAACTAACATTGTTCGTATTGGAGTCAAAGAAAAAATACCAATGACCTTTACCAACCTCTGCGTCCTCGGCCTCGGCTACATCGGCCTGCCCACTGCCAGCACGTTTGCGACTCATGGCATGCGCGTCGTTGGGGTGGATGTCAACCCCCGGGTCGTAGAGACCCTGCAGAACGGCGGTCTGCACATCCATGAGCCGGGGCTGCGCACCCTCGTCCAGGCGGCGCTGAAATCCGGCAATCTTTCCATCTCGACATCGCCAGAAGAAGCCCAGGCTTTTATCATTGCTGTGCCTACCCCCTTCAAAGAAGGCAAGAAGGCTGACCTATCGTATGTCATCTCAGCCAGTGAGGCCATCGCGCCCTATCTGCGGGAGGGCAATCTGGTGGTGCTGGAATCCACCTCGCCGCCGCGCACCACCATGGATGTGGTCGCCCCGATTTTAGAGCGATCCGGCTTGAAGGCGGGCGACGATTTTCACCTGGCCTATTCTCCCGAACGGGTGCTGCCGGGACAAATCCTGCGCGAATTGATTGATAATGCCCGCGTGATCGGCGGCATAGACCGGGCCTCGTCCGAAGCTGGCCGCGACCTGTATGCTACATTCGTTCGCGGCGAGATCATCTGCACCACCGCCACCACCGCCGAGATGGTCAAGCTGATGGAGAACACCTATCGCGATGTCAATATCGCCATCGCCAACGAGTTCTCCCGTCTGGCGGCTCGTTTCGGCGTGGATGTCTGGGAGGCCATCGAGTTGGCAAATCGCCACCCGCGCGTGGATATCCTTCGTCCCGGCCCCGGCGTGGGCGGTCACTGCATCAGCGTTGACCCCTGGTTTTTGGTTGAAGCCGCGCCTGATCTCACACCCCTGATCGCCACATCCCGCCAGGTCAACGATGATCAACCTCAGGTTGTGGTTGATTTGCTCCAGGAAGCCCTGGGTGGGCTGGATGGCAAGCGCATCGCCGTTTTGGGCCTGGCCTATAAACCCGATGTGGATGACCTGCGAGAAAGCCCGGCGGTGGAAATTGCCTGCCGTCTGGCCGAGAGGGGGGCGGAGGTCATCGCCTACGAACCGTATAAACTGGATGCCGAATTTCCTGGCATATCCATGGCTCAGAGTCTGGATGCCGCCCTGGGCGGCGCAGACGGACTGGCGTTATTGGTGGCTCATACCCCTTTGAGAAATCTTGCCCCCGAGGAGGTGGCTGCCAAAACCAAAGCCCGCATCGCTGTAGACGCCGTCAACGGCTGGGACCCTGTCGCCTGGGAACAGGCCGGTTTTCGCCTCACCCGCCTCGGCGTCGGAATCTGATACCCTGTATACCCTGTATACAAGGTACACCGAGAACACAACTCACACCATGCCCCCACGTCTTCGAGTCATCTCCATCTTCGGCACACGCCCCGAGGCGGTCAAAATGGCCCCTGTCATTCGAGAACTGGAGCGCGCTCCTGGGGTCGAATCCCTGGTCTGTGTGACCGCACAGCATCGCCAGATGCTCGATCAGGTGCTGGATTTGTTCGAGATCGCGCCGGATATTGATCTCGACTTGATGCGACCCGATCAATCCCTGGCGGAGATGACGGCGCGGGTTTTCACTCATCTCGACCCTGTGCTGGCTGATCTGAAACCCGATTGGGTGTTGGTGCAAGGCGATACCACCACGGTGATGTCGGCTGCGCTGCTGGCGTACTATCATCACATCAAAGTCGGCCATGTAGAGGCCGGCTTGCGCACTGGCGACAAGTGGCAGCCCTTCCCCGAGGAGATCAACCGCCGAGTGGCAGGCGTGATAGCCGATCTTCATTTTGCGCCTACGGAATGGTCGCGGCAGAATTTATTGCAAGAAAATGTTCCCGATGCGCAGATCGTCGTTACCGGCAACCCTGTGATAGACGCCCTCCACTGGGTCGCCGCCCAACCTGCCCCCTCGCTCCCCATCCTCCGCTTCGATGAACTCAGCGCGGCGCCTGCCCCCCGGCTCATCCTGGTCACGGCTCATCGGCGGGAAAATTTTGGCCTGCCGATCGAAAATATCTGCGCCGCCCTGATCGAGCTGGCCGAACATTATCGGGGGGAAGTGCAGATCGTCTACCCGGTGCATCTCAACCCCAACGTTCAGGAGCCGGTCTATCGCCTGCTGGGAGAGATCCCCAACATCACCCTCCTCGACCCGTTGGATTATCTCCCTATGGTGCACTTGCTGAAACGCTCCACACTGGTGCTGACAGATTCCGGCGGCCTGCAGGAAGAAGCCCCCGGCCTGGGCGTGCCCGTGCTAGTGATGCGGGAGGTCACCGAGCGCCCCGAAGGTGTCGAGGCAGGGACGGTAAAACTCGTCGGCGCAGATCCCCAACGAATTCTCACAGAAACCCGCCGCCTGCTCGACGACCCCGAAGCCCACGCCGCCATGGCCCAGGCAGTCAATCCCTACGGCGACGGCCACGCCGCAGAACGTATCGTCAAGGCGATACAGAATTACCAACCCCCTCCCTCCGACTCGCCCACTCGTTGACTCGCTACCACATGGACTTCATCACCCGCCTGACCTATTTGCGTAAGCACCCCATTTTGGGTGGCTTGGCTTATTACACCCTCAAACTCCTCGGCCTGGAAATCCCGCGTTCGATCGAGATCGGCGCAGAATTGGAGATCGCCCACGGCGGTTTTGGGATTGTCATCCATCGAGACACGAAAATCGGCGACCGCGTAAAAATCTATCCCGGCGTGTCTCTCGGGCGCGCCGACATTTACCGTCCGGCCAACCAATCGCTTTTCGAAGGCATTGTCATCGAAGAGGATGTCGTTTTATCGCCGGGCTGCAAGGTGCTGTGCAAAGCAGGGGTCTTGCGCGTGGGAAGGGGATCGGTGATTGGCGCGAATGCCGTACTGCTCGAGTCCACGGGGGAGAACGAGATTTGGGCGGGCGTGCCGGCGCGTCAAGTAGGAGAGCGATTTGGAGATTCAGCGAATCTACGATTCAGCGATTCAACGATTCGGCGGGATGCTGATTCGCTGAATCGTTAAATCATCGGATAAAAATGCCTGGTATAGCCGTTATTCCTCACGTCCGCGGCGTCGGCGGCATGGTTTCCTTCCGGGCGCGTTTCGCTGCCGGGTTAGCCGCGCGCGGCATCGAAATCACCTCCGAATTAAATTTTACGGATTACGATTCCGTTCTTGTCATCGGCGGCACGCGCGACCTCCCCGGCCTGTGGCGCGCCAGAAGCCGCGGCGTGCGCATCGTTCAGCGCCTCGACGGTATGAACTGGCTGCACCGCAAATTGCGCACGGGCGTCCGCCATTATCTGCGTTCTGAATATGGCAATTGGAACTTGAACTTCATCCGCACGCGCCTGGCTGATCACATCATCTACCAAAGCGAATTCTCCCGCCAGTGGTGGGAGCGTATTCACGGCCCAACACCAGTCGCCAATTCGGTGGTCTACAACGGCGTAGACCTCGATGTCTACACTCCAACCTCCACCCTCCAACCTCCTGCTCACGCATCCAACTTCCAACTTCTAATGGTCGAAGGCAGCCTGATGGGCGGCTACGAACTGGGCCTGGAGACGGCGGTACAACTGGTCGAGCAGCTAAATACAGCGCAGAGCCAGTCCCTGGGTCGAGCAGTGGAATTGATGGTCGTCGGGCGTGTGGCGGATCATGTGAAGAAGAAGTACATGGATCGCCTGAACCCACCTATCGTCTGGCGCGGCCTGGTGAAACCCGAGGAAATCCCAGAGATCAACCGCTCCGCCCACATGTTCTACGCCTCCGATATCAATGCCGCCTGCCCTAACTCGGTCATCGAAGCCCTGGCCTGCGGTACGCCGGTGCTGGCTTTCGATACCGGCGCGCTGCCCGAACTGGTGACCGGCGACTCCGGGCGAGTCGCGCCCTACGGCGGCGATCCCTGGAATCTGGACGCGCCCGACATCCCTGCCCTGGCCGAAGCCGCCGTGGAGATATTGCTCCACCAAGAAAAATTCCGCCCCGCAGCCCGCGCCCGCGCAGAAGACGCCTTTAGACAGGATGCTATGGTTGACCGATATTTGCATGTGTTTTTGATACATGACTGGAGTAAGTCACACGGGGTTGTTCTCAACTGATGGTAAAATGTAAAGGAATCGTAACTACTGTCCATTCGCTGAAATTTTTGACGAAATCGCGAATTCATGAACCACCATATATGGCGGTTTTCATGCAAACAACTCTATATTTAGTGGATCGTTTTTTCGACGCCGACCAGGAAATTCAAACTTGCAAAATGATCCAGACAAATTCAGGATATTTAGCGAAAAATCGGCGAAAATGGCAAGCAAAAGCATGGAATTCACGAAAGTCATTTTAATTTCAGCGAAAGGTCAGTAACTACTCAGCCAAACGGAGAAATTCCCGAAAAAAGGGTGTGCGCAGGGGGCGTAGCCCCCTGCGCACACCCTTTTTTCGGGTAGATCTGTTCGATGGCTGAGCAGTTACAAGGAATCATGAGTCTACTGAAAAAACAACGAATAGAGAATAGGTATATGCTGAGTCGATCTATATCGCATGATCGCAAAGAAGAAACGCTCGAATCGAAAGCGCGATGGTTTCAATCCTTATCACTGAAGGAGCGGGCAGATTTGCTTTGCCAATTCACCGATATGATCCTAACCCGGACAAGCCGGAAGAGAGAAAACGAATCCGCTAATCTTCGCCAATCTGCGCTAATCTTTCTGAGCCATTCGCGGTGCTTAGAGAGTGTTTTAAAACTCAAATCAGCCACAGATGAACACAGATAAAAGGGATTTCGGCGATAAAAGACGGCTGTTCATCAAGAAAATCGGTGTTCATCTGTGTTTATCTGTGGTTTCTGGCGACTTTTAAAACAGTCTCTTAGCGCAGATTAGCGGACTCAAAATTCTTGCACAAAAAACAAGAATCTCACTGCTAAGGTACTATCTGTAAATCCAGGGATTGTGGAGCAAAAGGATGCTCAACCAGTTGAAGGGCGTATTCTCGTCCTTTCAGAAACATGAAGCGAGATATATTGTCATTGGTGGAATAGAATCCGTATTGTACGGTGTGCCGCGCGCGACATTCGATCTAGATATTCTTATCGCCGCCACACCTGACAATGCACAAAAACTTCTTGATGCTTTGGAAGAAGCTGGATTAGGCACTGCCACTCTGATATCGCCTCAAGATTTGCTCGCTCATGAAATCACTGTTTTTAAGGATCGGGTGCGTATTGATGTTCGAACTTCAACTCCTGGCATTAACTTCGAGAGCGCATGGGAGGAGCGAGAAACGATGAACTATCAAGGGCAGACTTTCCATGTATTATCAAAGAAAGATCTGATTGCATCAAAATTCGCTGCTGGTCGAGAAATTGATCTCGAAGATATTCACTTGCTTGAATTGGGTGATGGGGAAGATGCAATCTGATTTTGTCTGGTGCTAAACTGCTTGTGGTGAAGAATTTTCTTTTACATTTGGCCGCTTTGGTATCGCAAATTTTTCCCGAGCCGATCAAGCGTGGGTTTTACCGATTCGCCCCTTTGGCGAGTTTGATTCGTGGTTTTCTAAACCGCGCCGCGCCACTCGGATTGACCGAGATCGAAATTGCCGCCGGAGCGCTGGCTGGGATGAAGATGCGCCTCGACCTGCAAAGCGAAAAAGACTACTGGCTGGGAACCTACGAAATCGAATTGCAGAACGCAGTGCGAGAACTCGTGCAGCCTTGTTGGACGGCCTGCGATGTCGGCGCGAATGTCGGTTATATCACGCTGCTGCTGGCGCGCGCTGTCGGCGAGAGCGGGCGCGTTTACGCTTTCGAAGCCTTGCCCGCTAATGTCGAACGCCTGCATGAGAATATCACCCTCAATGGACTGAATCCCCGGGTGCAGGTCTTCCCCGCGGCGGTAGGAGCAACCTCGGCCCCCGTCCGCTTCCTGATCGGCCCCTCCGATGATATGGGCAAAGCCGCCGGTTCCGCCGGTCGTCAGTCTGTTTATTCTGAATCCATCGAAGTCCTCGGCCTCTCGCTGGATGATTTCATCTACACTCAGGGCAACCCGCCGCCTCAGGTCGTCAAGATGGATATCGAAGGGGGAGAAGTGTTGGCATTGCCTGGGATGGAGAGGCTGTTGGCAGAAGCGCGCCCCTTGATCTTGTTAGAACTGCATGGCCCTGAAGCGGCGCGAACAGCCTGGGAGACCCTCACCGGGGCCGGATACCAGATTTGCCGCATGGCGCGCGGCTACCCGCGAGTGTTGGCGTTGGATGATTTGGATTGGAAAGCGTATATAGTGGCCAGGCACATGGATCACAAGTCAATAGCTAAATTCGCCTTGTAATCTGTCACTTTATATTGTAAAATGAGCGCGGAGGTGTACTATGAACACAACTCTTTCCAAACGCGGCCAGACAGTTGTCCCAGCCCAAATTCGCAAGCGCTACAACATGCAGGAGGGGGATCGCCTGGCCTGGATTGATACTGGCGAGGGCATCAAAGTGATCCCTATTCCGGCAGACCCGCTCGAAGCCTTGATCGGTTGCGCTCGCGGCGAGAATTTGTTGGAAGCGCTATACCGATACCGTAAGGAAGAACGTGATCGAGAAAACCCCTGAACGATTTGTATTCGATACTTCGGCGATTTTTACGTTGTTCGAAGCAGAGCATGGGGTCGAACGGGTTAAACAAATCATCCGGGATGCTGTGGTTTTATTACCCTGGGCGGTTTTACTGGAAGTACTCTACATTACGCAGCAAGAGCGGGGTGATATCGTTGCGCAACACCGTTACGCGGCATTGAAGCAGTCATTTCCTCGCATCCTCTGGGAGATGAATGAACCGACATTGATAGTTGCCGCGCGCTGGAAATCTCAGCACCGCCTCTCTTTTGCCGACGCCATCATCGCCGCTTATGCTTTTTACCAGGGAGCAACCCTCTTACACAAAGACCCCGAGTACGAAGCCCTCATAGGACAAGTGACGTTGGAGTCGCTGCCCTATAAAGTGTAGTGATGCCCTCGTCCGCGCCTCCATCCTCTCACCCCTCCTTCCCCGGACGCCTCGCCCTCCAGCAGCGTGTGCTCCCCGTTTACCGAGCTCCTTTTTTCGATTTGCTGGCGGGGTCCTGCCTGGGCGGCCTGAGCGTGTTCGCCGGGCAGCCGTTACTCGTGGAGGGAATCGCCTCCGCCGAAAGTCTGAATCACGCCGAATATGTCCCGGCGCGCAACATACATTTTGGCGATCCTTCGACCAGATTCTATCTTTGCTGGCAGAGAGGGGTGGTGGATTGGCTGGAAAAGGTGGACCCGGACGCCTTGATCCTGGAAGCCAACCCGCGTTATCTGAGCAATCGCAAGGCGATTCGCTGGATGAAGGAGCGGGGACGCCCTGTGCTGGGGTGGGGGTTGGGTGCGCCGCCCCTGGGGGGAATCCTATCCCCGGTGAGGCGACGCAGCCGCCTGAGTTTTCTGCGCTCCCTGGATGGCATCCTTGCGTATAGCCAAAAAGGGGCTGCCGAGTACCGGGCATTGGGTCTGCCCCCTGGACGAATTTTCGCAGCGACCAACTCGGCGACGCCGCGGCCAGAGAGGCCCCTACCCCATCGGCCTGACATCCTGGATGGGCCCCCCGTCGTACTTTTCGTCGGGCGATTGCAGGCTCGCAAACGCCTGGATATCCTCTTTCAGGCCTGCGCTGCGCTGCCGGAGGAGATCCGACCGCGGGTGTTGGTCGTGGGGGATGGCCCCGCCCGGCCGCAGTTCGAAGCGCTGGCGGAACAGCTCTACCCGCAGGTCGAATTCGTTGGGGCGAAGTTCGGCTGGGACACAGAACCCTATTTCGAGAGGGCGGATCTGTTTGCCCTGCCCGGCACGGGCGGCCTGGCCGTGCAGCAGGCCATGAGTTACGCGCTGCCGGTGATCGTCGCCAAGGGCGATGGCACGCAGGATGATCTGGTGCGCCCGGAGAACGGCTGGCAGGTCACGCCCGGCGATCAGGGCGCCTTTACCGCCGCGCTGCGAGAGGCGCTCTCGGATATTCCCCGTCTGCGCCACATGGGTGCAGAATCTTATCGGATTGTGGTCGAAGAGATCAATATCGAAGAAATGGCGTCGTCTTTCATTTATGCTATAATGACCCTCATCGGAGAAAGCAGCCATGACATTTACCGTATCTGATTTCCACACATTGGTCGAGATGGCCTACAAGCACCCGGAATGGCGGGCGGAACTGCGTCAATTGGTGTTGACGGAGGAGATTTTGTCTCTGCCGCAAGTGGTGCGGGAACTGGCCGAAGCGCAGAAGGAACTGGCCGAAGCGCAGCGAGAGTTAGCTGCCGCGCAAGTGCGCACTGAGCAGCGCGTCGAGGAGTTGGCAGAAGCGCAAAAGCGCAGCGAGGACCGCCTGTCGCGGGTCGAAGCTGCCGTGGAGAAGCTTGCTATCGCTCAGGCGCGCACCGAAACCGAATTGCGCAACCTGAGCAACCGGGTTGGGTCCACGGAAGAGGAAGAGGCCGAAGGCGTGCTGCGAGTAGTGCTGGAGGCCAAGGGCTACCGGTTGGTAGGTGAACCGTTCAACCTGCGCATGGACGGAGACGTAGATGTCGTTCTGCCGTTAGAGGATGCCGATGGAGCGCCTGTGTGGGCGCTGGCCGAGGCCAAGGTGCGCCTGGGATGGCGGGGAGTGGAAGCCTGGGCGCATCGGATGCGTTCGGAGGATTTCCGGGCGCGTCTGGCCCGAGAGGGGGTGGTTGGGCCGTATCTGGT
>Ga0194126_10006041_pt1 | contig 17478 bp, 13 predicted proteins | sample TA2KigC150mmetaG_FD_148641 | JGI IMG/M metagenome (GOLD analysis project Ga0194126, IMG submission 148641) | Freshwater microbial communities from Lake Tanganyika, Tanzania - TA2015035 Kigoma Deep Cast 150m | ecosystem: Environmental > Aquatic > Freshwater > Lake | place: Tanzania: Lake... | reverse complement strand
CATATCATTAAAACGAAACCCTAATCAGAATGTTGCATATCTTTATTACCAAGGTAAATCGTTGCAATTCCTCCAGATACTAAATGCGAGGAAATATTCTTGAATCCTACTTTTTCGAGTATGACCTCGAAATCCTTTCCTTCAGGGAATGCTGCCACACTTTCTGGGAGGTAAGCATATGCTTTCTCATCTTTAGAAATTCTTTTCCCAAAAAACGGGATAAAATATTTTGAATAGAAATTAAAGGACTGTTTTATAGGAAATTTTTTGGGTTTAGAAAATTCTAATATAACAACCCTACCGTCTGGTTTTAACACCCGGAGCATTTCAGACAGCCCTTTTTCCAAGTTTTCAAAATTACGGACACCAAATCCCACTGTTATAGCGTCGAAATAGTTGTCAGCAAAAGGAATTTCTTCCGAATCTCCCAAACACATTTTAATTACATCGTCCAGTTTTTTCCTTTTCATTTTCTCTCGGCCAACTTCCAACATGCCGGACGAAATATCCAAACCAATAATTTCTTCCGGCTTTAATTTCATAGCGGCAATGGCAAAATCTCCTGTTCCTGTAGCCATGTCCAAAATGACTTTTGGATTTGTCGAAAATAGGTGTTTCACAGCTTTTCTTCTCCAGATATGATCTATTCCAAGCGATAGAAAATGGTTTAAAAAATCATATCGTTGAGATATGTTATTAAACATCTGGGCCACTTCATCCTTTTTTGATTTGTCTGTATTGTAAGGCTTTACAGTCATTATTTATTTTTGTTAAGGCGGTGGTACTCGCTTTGAAGCTCTGCTATCGTCAGGGTAGAAACTCCCGCTTTTTCGCACGCCAAACCGCCGGCAATATTAGCAATTTCAGCAATTTGCGAAGTTGTGGCTCCTGCTGCTAGACATAAGGTCGCCGTTGCGATAACTGTATCTCCAGCGCCAGAAACATCTGCAATTGTTCTCTTGTGTGCACCCAAGTATGTTTGCTTTTCCGAGTCTTTAATGTAAACACCATGTTCGGATAGAGTCACTAGCGTTATTCTATTTCCAAGTTTCTTTTCTAATAAAGATGACGCATCACAAATAGATTGAACATTGAGTGGGTCTATTGGAATGTTAAGTCCTTCTCTCAATTCTTTTAAATTAGGTTTAAATAGAGTAACACCTCGGTATGTAAGAAAGTTCTTTTTTTTCGGATCAACTGAAGTAATAACGGCATATTTTTTTGCCAATTCCACTAAAGAGGCTATAAATTTTTCAGTCAATACGCCTTTATTGTAGTCTTCAAAAATTATGGCAGTCAGTCCCTTTTTTAACTCTTTCTCAATTAATAAGAGTAGATTTAAAACCAACTCATCACTTATGTCATCAGTTTGTTCCTCATCAATACGTATGACTTGTTGATTATTTGCGACGACTCTCGTTTTTACGGTAGTCTGTCGTTGATTAGATACAACCAGACAAGATGTCGAGATATTTTTTTTAGCCATAAGCTGTAAAATTTCGTTTCCTGCGGGGTCGTTACCAATAACGGAGGCAATGACGGGGATAGCACCGAGTGCCTCAATGTTTAGCACAACATTTCCAGCTCCTCCTAGGCGAAAATCTGAAGTTTTCTTATCTAAAACGGGTACAGGTGCCTCAGGACTTATTCTTGAAACGACCCCAATGATGTATGCATCTAACATAAGGTCGCCAACGACCAAAACACGTTTACCCTTGAATTTCTCAAAAATGGATTTAAGTGACATTATACAAGTTTAGATAGGGCTTCTTTAATGCGTTTTAGCGCCTTTGTTAAGGTTTCTTCTGAGGCAGCGTAAGATATTCTGAAGCAATTAGAATCACCAAAAGCTTCACCACTTACTAATGCCACTTGACCTTGTTCAAGAAGGAACATACACAATTGTTCTGAATTTGAGATTACCTGGTTCTCAAAACGCTTTCCGAAAAATGCTGAACAATTTGGAAAAACGTAGAAAGCACCACCAGGATTATTTGTGCGAATACCTGGAATTTCCTCTAGAAGTGAAAGAACCAAATCTCGACGTTTTTTGAAAGCAGCAATCATGTCTTTCAATACAGACGGATCTGCATGCATGGCGGAAATGGTGGCTTTCTGGGTAATTGAGCAAGTAGCTGATGTAAACTGACCTTGCATTTTATCACAAGCCTGAGCGATTAATTTTGGTGCACCTATATACCCTAATCTCCAACCGGTCATTGCCCACGCCTTTGATACTCCATTTACAGTGACAACCTGTTCATATATTTCATCGAACTGCGCGAGGCTCTCATGTTTTCCTCCAAAGTTGATATGTTCGTAAATTTCATCACTTAACGCAATGATATGAGGATATTTTTTTAAAATGCGCGCCAAATCTGCCAATTCCTGCTTTGTATACACTGAACCCGTAGGATTGCACGGTGTTGAGAAGACGAGCATTTTTGTCCTCGGTGTAACGGCTTTTTCTAAATCATCACCTGTAATTTTAAAATCTTTCTCTATACCGGCATTGATCACCACCGGAATCCCCTCAGCTACTTTCACAATTTCAATGTAGGATACCCAATATGGAGCAGGTACAATTACTTCATCCCCAGGATTAACAAGACTCAAAATGACATTCGCGATGGATTGTTTTGCTCCCGTAGAGACAACAATTTGATCCTTCGCGTACCGTAGGTTGTTATCTCTCAGAAACTTTTGTGAAATACTTTCTCTTAAATCGTCGTATCCCGCAACGGGAGTATACATAGTGTAGTTGTCGTCCAAGGCTTTTTTTGCAGCATCCTTAATGAAATCCGGTGTGAAAAAATCTGGCTCACCTAATGAAAGTGATATTATATCTTTACCTTGTGCCTTGAGCTCTCTACTTTTTTTCGCCATAGCGATGGTCGCTGATTCCTCCATGGACAATAGACGATCTGAAAGTTGAATCATGGTTAAAATTTAGACAAAGTTAACAATTCATGTGGTTTGCATTAAGAACGTACCGATAACTTTACTCATGCAATAAATCCGGTCGCCTTTCTTTTGTTCGTTCAAGCGCTTTCTCCTCACGCCATTTTTCGATAGCTTTGGTATTTCCTGAAAGCAAAATTTCTGGTACTTTCCAACCATTAAATTCAAGAGGTCGTGTGTAAACAGGGGGAGATAAAAGATTGTCCTGAAAACTATCAGACAACGCCGATGATTCGTCATTCAATACGCCGGGAATTAGCCTGACTATGGTATCGACGAGAACAGCTGCTGCTAATTCTCCACCGGAAAGTACGTATGAACCTATTGATATTTCCTTTGTAATGAAATGTTCGCGTACCCGTTCGTCAATACCTTTGTAATGACCGCACAAAATGATCAGATTTCTGGCCAAAGATAATGAATTACATATTTTTTGATCAAGGAGTTTTCCGTCTGGAGCTAGGTATATTATATCGTCGTAATTTCTTTGAGCCTTCAATTTCGCGATACACGCTGCAATGGGTTCAATACTCATAACCATTCCAGCGCCACCTCCGTATTGGTAATCGTCCACATTTTTATGTTTTTCGGTGGAATAATCACGAATATTGTGCAGGCAAATTTTTACATGACCTTTATCCTGAGCACGCTGCATAATAGAAGCGGAGAACGGCGATGTTAATAATTGTGGAACTACCGTTAAAATATCAATATGTATCATTCGCAAATTCTTCCTTTATGCTGATCGTTGTGGAAATGTTCATCTAATGCTTGAAATTCTTTGAGCAATTCCTGACTTGGTGTTTTATTTTGTAGGGACCTTAAATCGGGTTGACCTGCATCCACCCATGCCGTATACCAAATACATCCTACAGCGATTACAGCTTTGCGAAGCCTTCGCTCCACCATACCGTTTAATTTTGTGTGGTATAAATTGCAGAATTCTTTTGAATACACTTGAACTGTTGCATTGCCCCTTTGCTCATAAGCATATTTAAGATCGGACGGGAAATCTTGAGAAAGTTGTTTTTCTATGGACAGGACTGAGTCAACGGAGAGATGGGAGCTCATCACGGCTTCCCATGAAAAATCCAGTACATTTTTGACGTATCGGGCTTTTCCAACAAAATAATCATAATTTTCAGAATTTATTTCTACCAAACGACTCTCCCAAAGTGCATGTATTCCTCGCTGCCCGGTTTTTTGCCCGTTGTAATTTTCAGTTGTATGCAAGGGAACGTGTGCGTCTGCTATGTAGTGGCCAATGTCCGCTGAATATTTCAGTATTAGATCTATATTTTTAGCCTCAAAAGCTTTTTGTAATTTATATTTCATAGTAGCAATATGCCAAGGAACGATACCGTATGTTTGCAAGGTGTCCTCAGAAAACTTTGCCACTGCGTCTTTCCATTTTTTAGGCATAACATCGTAGGCGCTTTCGCCCGGCTTGTAATAATGATCGAGGTCAATGTAATGACATTGTGACTCGCCTTCAACAGCATATCTCCTTTTATCCGGGTCAACAGCATGCTCGGTAATAAACTCAATGTGCTCTTTGTAAAAACCGAACATTTCAGGGGGTAGGGTGAAAACTGCAATTCTATTTATTCTTTTGTGTCCAAAAAATCCCCACTGCACCTCCTTTGGAGTTGATACAAAACTCTGAAGTACATAAAGTAAAACGAGACTTAAAAGAATGTAGGATTTATACTTCACCTATCAAAGGTAGGAAAGTTTCACTTTAACACAACAGGATTTTTAACCAATTCCTTAGTGAGCGAAAGATTTAACACGTCCTTCATTTTTTCAACATAATGAATTTTCAATCCCTTTAGGTAATCAGGATTGATGTCATCTACATCTTGCTTGTTCTTTGAGCACATTATTATTTCTTTAATTCCTGCTCGCTTCGCTGCCAAAATCTTTTCCTTGATACCGCCAACGGGAAGAACATCTCCTCTGAGGGTAATTTCTCCTGTCATGGCTATATTTTTTTTAACCTTTCGTTGTGTGAACAGCGACGCTAAGGCAGTTAACATTGTAATTCCTGCACTCGGACCATCTTTAGGTGTTGCGCCTTCCGGAACATGAACGTGAACATTGTGCGTATCAAATAACTCTTGATCTAAAGCTAAAAAATAAGAATGTGATTTCAAGAATTCAAGCGCAATCACGGCTGATTCCTTCATAACCTCACCTAGGTTCCCAGTAAGGGTTAAATTCCCTTTGCCTTTCGTTAGTGAAGACTCGATAAAAAGAATATCACCACCAACGCTAGTCCACGCTAAGCCTGTCACAATTCCGGCCACCTCATTAGTATCGTATTTCGTTTTTTTCCTTCCCGCACCGAGGTAGGAGAATAAATCTGTTGAAGTGATTTTTTCTTCAAACGATTCTTCCATGGCTATTTGTCGAGCGCGATTTCTAATCAACTTAGCAAGCATTTTGTCTAGTCCGCGAACCCCGGATTCATTTGTATATTCCTCAATCAATTTTTCAATGGTTTGCTTGTCTATCGAAATGCTTTTGGCACCAATCCCGTGTTCTTGAATTTGCTTTGGTAACAAATGTCTTTTTGAAATTTCAATTTTCTCTTCAATTGTATAACCATTTACCTCTATAATTTCCATCCGATCTCTCAATGGCCCCTGAATTTCATTCAAGCTATTGGCTGTAGCAATGAACATTACTTTTGATAAATCAAATTCGGATTCAACGTAATTGTCGTAAAAGGCATGGTTTTGCTCTGGATCTAAAACTTCCAAAAGTGCAGAAGAGGGGTCCCCGTGATTACTTCTTCCCAATTTATCTATTTCATCCAATACAAAAACGGGATTTGCAGAACCTGCTTTTTTTATGTTTTGCATAATTCTGCCGGGCATTGCTCCGATGTAAGTTTTTCTATGGCCACGAATCTCTGCTTCGTCGTGAACACCACCAAGGGACATGCGAACGTATTTTCTGCCAATTGCTTCTGCAATAGATTTTCCTAAAGACGTTTTACCTACTCCTGGAGGTCCGTAAAAACACAAGATAGGGGATTTCATATTGCCTTTAAGTTTCAAAACCGCAAGGTATTCTAATATGCGTTCTTTGACTTTTTCTAATCCAAAGTGATCGCGTTCTAGAATTTTTTTCGCTCTATTGAGATCTAAGTTGTCTTTCGTAAAATCTGACCAAGGTAAATCAAGAAGTAAGTCAAGGTAGTTCAATTGAACGGTATATTCTGCGCCTTGAGGATTCATTCTTTGCAATTTCTCAAGCTCTTTGTAAAAGGATTTTTCAACGGCGTCAACCCATTTTTTATTTTTAGCTCGCTCCTCTAATTCTCGAATATCTTGAGTTTGAGGGTTGTCCCCAAGCTCATCTTGGATCGTTCGCATTTGCTGGTGCAAGAAATATTCGCGTTGTTGTTTGTCTAAATCTTTTTTGACTTTATTTTGAATTTCATTACGCATCTCCAAAAGTTGCACTTCCATCGTAAGGTGCTCCAAGACCATTAAAACACGTTTTTTCATATCCATTTCTTCGAGCATCTGCTGTTTTTTAGATACATCAGCATTCATGTTTGAAGAAATAAAATTCACCAAAAATGTTGGGCTATCGATATTCCCAATGGCAAATTGAGCTTCTGATGGAATATTTGGGCTTTCCTTTATAATTTGTAAGGCAAGGTCCTTTATGGTTTTGAACATTACATCAAGTTCTTTATCTTTTTTGTCGATGCGCGATTCATGCAGTATTTCTACAGCGGCTCGCATGTATGGTTCTGTTTGCAGTGGCGATGTAATTTGAAACCTTCTTTTTCCTTGAATGATAATTGTGGAGCTGCCGTCAGGCATTTTCAACATCCTTATGATTTGGGCTACTGTTCCTATCTTGTGAAGGTCATTAAATTCTGGAGACTCTTGTTCTTGGTCTCGCTGTGAAACCACACCGATAATTTTATTCCCTTTATTTGCCTCTTGAATCAATTTTATGGATTTGTCGCGACCGACAGTGATCGGAATTACAACTCCAGGAAATAATACATTGTTGCGAAGTGGTAAAATTGGCAGCTCTGCAGGAAATTTCTGTTTATTGATGTTTTCTTCCTCCTCGGCAGTTATTAATGGAATAAACTCAGCATCCGAATCAATCGCATGTACATTCAAAAAAGTTGTATTGAAAAGATCACTCATATAGTTTGTTTTGCGTCAAATTGTCAGTAAAAAAGAGGAAAGCTTATTTTTTTTTAAAAATTTTTATTGACCCTGGTATATTTCAATTGTTATGCCATAGGACTGTTCATGAAAAAATGTCTCAAATTAGGTAAGAATATTAAGACCAATTCGGAAGGTGTTGGCATGCGCTTCTACAATATCTTTTATTATTGGACTGTAGCCACCTCCCATGCTGCATACTACAGGACAATTTAATTGTTTTGCGACTTGAAATACGCTCTCATCTCGCTTCTTGCATCCATTTGAACTAATCGCAAGCTTTCCAAGTTTATCTGTTGCCAGAACATCAACACCACATTGGTACAAGATGAAATTAGGTTGAAAAATAGACAGTATTTTATCCAAATTTTTTTCGAGTAAAAATAAATAGTCTCGATCCGTAATACCATCCGCCAGTGGGATATCTAGTTTTGATTTTTCTTTCTGCATGGGGTAATTATTTTCTCCGTGCATGCTAAACGTAAATACACGATTTTCATTTTTTAGCATTGAAGCTGTCCCGTTTCCTTGGTGAACGTCGAGATCTATGATTAGAATATTATTTGCTAATTTGTTTTCAAGCAACCAATGAGAGGCAATCACTTGATCGTTGAGTAAACAAAATCCTTCACCACGATTATAAAATGCGTGGTGCGTTCCACCGGCAATATTAAATGCAATATTAGTTTTCAATGCAATTTCTGCTGCCATTCGGGTTCCTTCCATGATGGTTATTTCTCGTGTAATTAATTCAAATGAATGTTGGAAGCCAGTAACCCGTTGTTCACGCTGAGATAACTCAAGATGCTTAAGTTTGTGCCAATAGTTTGAACAATGGACATCTCTTATGAGATTTTCTGATATCCTACCAGGTTCAAAAAAATGGCAGTCTTCAACTGTGCCCTCATGCAGCAATTGCTTAGGTAATAAGTCGTATTTTTCCATCGGAAATCGATGGTTATCCGGAAGCGGATGAACATAGTTGGGGTGAAAGGCAATCATATGAGTTTCTGTACAATGCGCGAGACAGCCGGACAAATCTTTGTGTTCTGAGCTGTTAAATCTAAAATCTGAAACATATTTTTTCTGTTTGTATGCGGGTATTCACGGCAAGCCAATGGGCGCACCTCGTAAATTTGACAGGCATTTTCCATATCAAGGAATGTACAAGGAGAGGATTTTAAGACATAATCTTGGTCTTCATCGATTTTCAGAAAATTAGATATGAATTGCGTTTCTTTCATTTTTAGATGTTTCGAAATTCTTCGAATGTCGGCGTCACGAAATATCGGACTCGTGGTTTTACAACAATTAGCACAGGTGAGGCAATCCATTTTCTTAAAGATCTCCTTGTGTTCAGAATGGAATATAGCATCTAGATTTTTCGGTTTTGATTTACTCCATTTTCTAAAATGACGCTTTATTTCCTCCTCCCTCTGTTTCGCCCACAGAAGTTGATTTTTGTCCTCTTGATTCAATATTTGTTTATTTATTATATCAAAAATTAGTCACCGACGATAAAAAGAATCTCTATCAAAATGTTTGCAAAGATTGTACTTTTTGTTGATTTATCTTCCTAGATTTCACAATATATTTCTCATGAACCTTCGGCTTTGTAGAAAATCAAATCTGACTATCTTTGCGGCCAACAACTCATATGGAAAGGTTTGATTTAATTGTAATAGGGGGCGGGCCTGCAGGTTATGCCGCGGCGATGCGAAGTATTGATTTTGGTAAAAGCGTGTGCCTAATTGAACGCGATAAAGTAGGGGGTGCTGGAGTGTACAATGGCGCTTTGTCTTCAAAAACCTTATGGGAACTTTCTACCCGTGTTGCAGATATCAATGAGATGATTGTCTCAAAAGGAAGAAGTAAATTCGAATTGACTTGGGAAGATGTGAAACAGAATTTATCTGAGGCTATTTTCGAACGAAAATTTCAATATGCTGCTCACATGAAACTTCTACAAACCGAAACCGTGGATAAGCTACTCAGTTATGAGCGTGGACACGGAAAATTAATAGATAACCACAGGGTTGAAATAACAAACGAAGGTGAGAAAAAAGAGATTTGGGGAGAAAATATCGTGCTGGCAACAGGCAGTAGGCCGCGGAAATTACCCAATATTGAAGTGGACGAAGAAACCATTCTAACGAGTGATGGAATCGACAATATTTCAAACTTTCCGAAGAGTTTGGTGATTGTGGGTGCTGGAGTAATTGGCTGTGAATATGCCACCATTTTTAGTAATTTTGGTAAAACTAAAGTTTATATAATTGATAGGCAAGAACGAATTTTACCCTTCGAGGACCAAGATATCTCCGAGCTAGTTGCACAAAATTTGAGTGATCGTGGTGTTACAATTCATTCAAATGCCTCACTGGAGAGACTCGAAAATATAGGTGGTGAAGTGGAATATGAATTATCCTATCCCGATGGAAAAAGAGAAGTGATACGCGTTGAGAAAGCGTTGCTATCCATTGGAAGACAACCCAATATTGAGGACTTAGGTATTGAAAATGCAGGCGTTGAAATGTCCAAACGCGGTGTACATATCGGTGATGACGATACCCGAACGAGTATTCCAAATATCTATGCTGTTGGCGATGCCTCCGGAAGAATCGCGCTGGTAAATATGGGGGAATTGGAAGCAAGACATGCCGTTGAGAAAGCATTTGGAAACAAACCAAAGCGTCTCAATTACGATAACGTCTGTACAATAATGTTTTTAAATCCAGAGGTCGCGTCTGTTGGAGTAAATGAGCAACAGTGCATTGAACAGAACATTCCTGTTAAGGTCGTAAAAATGGATTATTCATTAATTGCGCGCGCCATTGCGATGCGCAAAACAGAGGGCTTCCTAAAAATAATTGTCACCAATGACAATGAAATGAGAATTTTGGGTATGCGTGTTGTTGGCGCTCATGCTTCTTCGGCTATACAGGCTGTTGGTCTTCTCATCAAGTTACAAATGCCGATAGAGGTTGTTTCAGAATTAATCCATCCACATCCATCCATTGTGGAAGGAATCCAAGAATGTGTCCGTATGCTATTAAATAGATCGATTTTTAAATCTTCTGTTTTTACAGATAAATTGGCGTGTTATTCGCTCGTCAACGGCAAAAAGACCCCACTCGAGCGTTTGTAAATGGAATATCCAATGTACAGAAAAATGGCAAATGGAAAATCTTTATACAAGATTATTTCTGATAATCAATTTATTGAAATACAGTATATTGGTAGTAAATACTTTGTAAAATACTTTAAAATAAGTCAATACCCTGATATGCTGTTTTTAAAAGAGGTGGTTTCTGCAAATTCACCTTATGAACTTGCTAAAAAAGAAGAGGTTGAAAAACTTCTTCGAGTTTAGTTTTTGCTTGCTTATAATTTTGTTTATAACTCGGTATGATAAGGTGTTTGATGCGTTTAAAACACTGTTATTTTTGTATCTCTTCACTGTAAAATATGGTTGAAAGTCAATATACGGAAGATAATATACGTTCTTTAGATTGGAAGGAACATATCCGTTTACGACCAGGAATGTATATCGGAAAGTTGGGCGATGGCGCCGCTGCTGACGACGGTATCTATATACTGGTAAAAGAAGTGATCGATAACTGTATTGATGAGTTTGTAATGGGAAATGGGCGTAAGGTTGAAATCAAAGTGAAAGATGGAAAAGTCTCTATTCGAGATTTTGGCCGCGGTATTCCGCTCGGAAAAGTTGTAGAGGTTGTTTCAAAAATGAATACTGGAGGTAAATATGACTCAAAAGCTTTCAAGAAATCGGTAGGGTTAAATGGCGTAGGAACAAAGGCTGTGAACGCGCTTTCTTCACATTTTTTAGTTTACTCTGTTCGAGAAGGGGAAAAGAAGGCTGCGTCATTCGGTCAAGGCAATTTGTTGGAAGATTATCCGATGGAAAAAACTGACGAAACAAATGGCACGTATGTCGAATTTATTCCAGACGAAAGTATTTTCAAAAAATTTGCCTACAAAACGGCATATCTCGATAAAATGATGTGGAATTATTGTTACCTCAACAGAGGCTTGACAATTAATTTCAATGGTGAGCGCTACAATTCTAAAGATGGTTTAAAAGATTTGTTGGAGAATAATATGGATGGCGACCCACTGTATCCCATTATTCACATTGAGGATGAAGATATTGAGGTGGCATTTACACACGGTAGAACCTATGGAGAGGACTATTATTCGTTTGTCAATGGCCAACATACTACGCAGGGAGGAACTCATGCTACGGCATTTAGAGAGTCTGTAGCTAAAGTTATACGCGATTTTTACAACAAGAATTACGAAGGTTCTGATATACGTCAATCTATCGTTGCAGCAATATCTGTGAAAGTTATGGAGCCCGTTTTTGAGTCCCAAACGAAAACAAAATTGGGGTCACAGGAAATTGAACCAGGAGGAAAATCAATGAGGGCTTTTATCAATGATTTTCTGAAAGAAAAACTAGACAATTACCTGCATAGGAATCCAGACGTTGCCGAGACAATCGAGAAGAAAATTAAGCAATCAGAGCGTGAAAGAAAGGAGTTGGCAGGTATTCGAAAAATTGCGCGCGACAGGTCGAAAAAAGCAAACTTACACAATAAAAAACTTCGCGATTGTCGGATTCACTTAACGGATTTAAAAGATGAAAAAAGAGAAGAAACGACTTTATTTATTACGGAAGGTGATTCGGCAAGCGGTTCAATCACCAAATCTCGAGATGTCAATACACAAGCTGTTTTTTCATTGAGAGGTAAACCGCTAAATTGTTACGGGTTGACAAAAAAAGTGGTATATGAAAATGAGGAGTTTAACCTTATACAAGCTGCATTAGACATTGAGGAGGAAATGGATAATCTGCGCTATAACCGCATAGTAATTGCCACAGATGCGGATGTTGACGGCATGCACATTAGGATGCTGTTGTTGACTTTCTTTCTTCAATTTTTTCCAGATTTAGTGAAAAGAAATCACGTGTATGTTCTTCAAACGCCCCTATTTAGGGTACGGAATAAAAAGAAAACGATTTATTGTTACTCAGAGGAGGAGAAAAGGAGTGCTATTGTAGAATTGGGTAAAAATCCTGAAATTACCCGCTTTAAAGGATTAGGAGAGATTTCGCCGGATGAGTTCATTCACTTTATCGGAGAAGACATACGTCTAGAACCGGTTTTACTCACAAAAGACGCATCCATAGACTCTATACTATCTTATTTTATGGGAAAAAATACCCAGGAAAGGCAAGATTTTATTATCGATAATTTACGGGTTGAAAAAGATTTGGCAGAGACCACTGCGTCGGAGCAGTCCGATGAATTAGAAATTGCATCATAAGGTATGGCAGAGGAGGATATCGAAGACAGTTTACAAAACCAGGGAGACGAGCACAATCCTTTTGAAAATAAAAAAGTGGATGAAAATATCATTCCTTTAAGTGGCTTGTACGAGAATTGGTTTTTGGATTACGCAAGTTATGTAATTCTCGAACGAGCTGTACCATCATTATTCGATGGTTTAAAACCCGTGCAAAGAAGGATATTACACTCCATGAAAGAGATGGAGGATGGCCGTTATAATAAGGTTGCGAATATCATTGGGAATACCATGAAATATCATCCGCATGGCGATGCTTCAATTGGCGATGCCCTTGTTCAATTAGGACAGAAAGAATTACTCATTGATTGTCAGGGGAATTGGGGTAATACCTTAACAGGAGATGGAGCTGCAGCTCCGAGGTATATTGAAGCAAGGCTTTCAAAATTTGCCTTACACGTGGCTTTCAATGCCAAAACCACTAATTGGTTGGCGAGCTACGATGGAAGAAACAAGGAACCCGATCAACTCCCTGTTAAATTTCCTCTTCTACTTGCGCAAGGCGCCGAAGGAATTGCAGTTGGAATGGCTTGCAAATACTTACCACACAATTTCATTGAATTAATTGACCAATCCATTAACCACCTGAGAGGGAAAAAAGTAGAGATTCTTCCTGACTTTCTCAATGGAGGTATGGCCGATTTTACAGCTTACAACGACGGATTGCGTGGTGGAAGGGTGCGTGTTAGGGCAAAAATTAAGAAAGCTGATAATAAAACCCTTGTAATTAACGAAATTCCCTTTGGCACTACCACTGGCTCTCTCATTGAATCGGTCATTAAAGCCAATGATAAAGGCAAGATAAAAATTAAGAAAATCGAGGACAACACGTCAAGCGAGGCAGAAATTATTGTTCACCTTGCGCCAGGGGTTTCTCCTGATAAAACGATTGATGCGCTCTATGCCTTTACAGATTGCGAGGTTTCTATATCGCCAAACTCTTCGATTATTGATGGCGAAAAACCTCGGTTTATTGGCGTTTCAGAAATTTTGAAAGTCAATACGGACAATACCGTTCGCTTACTTAAATTGGAGTTAGAAATCCGTCTAGATGAATTGGAGCGACAGTGGCATTTTTCAACTCTGGAAAAGTTATTCATCAATAACGAGATGTATATTGATTTCAAATTATACAACGATAAGGAAGCTTTGTTTGACTACTTATACAAACGTTTTGAACCATTCAAAAAACAACTTATTAGAGAAATTATTGACGATGATTTACACCGCCTAACGCAAATCCCAATGATTCGCATTACCCGTTTTGATTCATCTAAAGCCGATGATATCCTCGTAAAAATTGAGGAGGATATAAAAGAGGTAAAGGCAAATTTGGCGAATATTGTTGAATATGCCATCGAGTACTTTAAAGATTTGAAAAAACGATTCGGTCCTGGAAAAGAACGAAAGACGGAGATAAAAACATTTGACACTATTTCTGCTACGAAGGTAATTATTGCAAATAGGAAACTTTATGTAGATTTTGATGAAGGCTTCATAGGTTATGGATTAAAGAAAAATGAGTCGGTGTGTGACTGTTCTGAAATTGACGACATTATATGTTTCTTCTCGAGCGGTAAAATGCTTGTGACAAAGGTAACCGATAAAAAGTTTGTCGGTAAAGACCTTATTTTTGCAAGTGTTTGGAAAAAAGGAGACACCCGAACCATTTATCATCTTTTCTATCAGGACGGTGTTGGGCGCGCAACGTTAATGAAACGATTTTATGTCAATTCAATCACGCGAGATACTGAATACGACTTAACAAAGGGAACGAAAGGTTCGAAAATGCTTTATTTTTCAGTGCATCCTAACGGTGAGAGAGAGGTTGTAACCATTCTTTTACGACCCCGTCCGCATTTGAAAAGGTTACGCTTCGATATAGATCTTGGTGAACAACTGATTAAAGGGAGAAATTCGGCTGGAAATCGTGTGACTAAAGAAATCATTCAAAAAATTGTTCAGAAAGAAGTCGGTGGGTCCACGCTAGCTGCGAGAAAAATCTGGTATGATACAATTGTCGGGCGGCTCAACGATGAGGAAAGAGGAAAATTTTTGGGTTCCTTTAAGGGTGACGATAAAATCTTAACGCTGTATAAAAATGGTGAATACCGCTTAAGTTCTTTTGATCTAGCCACCCATTTTGACGAAGATATGATTCATATCGAGAAGTGGAACCAGAATAGACCAATAACCACTGTATATTTCGATGCTGAAAAAGACTTGCACTATGTGAAACGATTTATGTGTGAAGTGACAAGCGATAAGCGTGTTTTATTCATTTCAGAGAGCAGTGGTTCGTTTATGGACTTGGTGTCAACAGCTTTTAGACCGGAAGCACGAATTGTATACAATAAACTTTTAAAAGAAACTAAAAATTTACCTGACAATATTTTAAATTTGGCGGACATGATTGACGTCAAAGGAATAAAAGCTCAAGGAAATCAACTGACGAAATTGAAAGTTAAAGAGATTTTATTGACACATCCAATAGACCAAGGAAAAGAACCATGGCCAGAGGAATTGCAAGAAACTGAGTTGACAATTTCAGATAATGAAACAAGTGAAGAGTCCCCAACAATGGAGTGGGATATTACAACGGATGACGAAGATGATGGACAAGCTACCTTATTCTAATTTATGTTATTGACGAAAGAGGATAAAATTAATTATGTAAATATTGGTCTTATGCTTTTGAGCATGATGGCTGCCTTCATACTTCCTTTCGAGACGTTTCTATTTGCATACGCTTTCCTTGGGCCACTTCACTACCTAACAGAAATAAGCTGGTTACACGATCGTCAGTATTTTACAAAAGGAAAGTATGATTTTCTTGTGTTGTTGATCATCTCAATTGTGATATCATATGATTATTTCGCAATGAAATATGAATTTCATCCCAGTTTTGTAAAGCAATACAGTGAGTTGAACCTGTATGGTAAATTGCTCGCACTTGCCATAATTGCAAGTATACTTTTTGCACTAGTGCAGAATTTGTGGGTCAAACTTATCAGTATATTATTAATCTATGCATTCGTAGATCAATGGTTTTCTCCAAATTATAAAAACGCGGTCGGTCAAGAGGTCTTTAAACCCTCTTTTGCAACATTTACCATTACTTCGCTGGTTCCTACATTAATACACGTTTATCTTTTTACAGGTCTATTTATGTTATATGGCGCCTTGAAGTCCAGAAGTTATTCAGGTTTAATTCAAGTTGTCTTTTTCGTTTTGGCTCCATTTATACTCTTTAATTTTTTGAGTGAGTCCAACTTTTTTGAGGTTTCATCCTATGGTAAGCAAGCATACGATGGAGACGGTCAAGGATTTTTAGGATTAAATATTGAAGTTTTAAAGGAATTCAATTTAATGGAGCTTCCACCGCTTTTAGATGCTAATGGCCAACAACTATTCTATGTTAATGGCACCAAAGCAATTGATATGGAGGCTTCCAAAGAGCTCGTATTTTACTCTCAAACAGGAATTCTTTTGATGCGTTTTATCGCCTTCGCTTATCTGTATCATTATTTAAACTGGTTTAGTAAAACCGAAATTATCAGATGGCATAAGGTTCCAAAAGTTCGGTTTATAGCAGTTATCGGTCTTTGGATAGCTGCGTGCGGAATATATTTATATGATTATGCTCTGGGGCTTACTTTCTTGTTTTTCTTAAGTTTTTGCCATGTTTTACTCGAATTTCCTTTGAATATGGTTTCCATTACTGGAATAGGGAAGGAAGTCCTGGCGATCTCAAAACAAGGTTTTCGCCCTAAATTGAAGTCTTAATTAATAAGAATTAAGAATAAATCTCTTTTTCTAGTATCTCTGCCTATAATATTCTAATAATAAATGAGATGAAGATGCCGAGCCATTAAGGAATTAAGGCACAGGTTTAACCTTATTTATATTCCTGAAAAATTTGATTTAACCATTTTAGCATGGTAAACATCAGCAAGGCAGCAGCACCCAATAATAAAGCATTTACATAGAAAAAATTTGCTTTATCATCGTAGCCATCCCAGAGAGAACTTAGTACTCCTGATAATTTGTTACCTATTGATGTCGCTAAAAACCAACCCCCCATCATTAATGAGGTCAAACGAGGAGGACTCAACTTAGAAACCAGCGATAATCCCATTGGGCTAAGAAAAAGTTCTCCAATCGTTATTACAGCATAAGAAGAAATAAACCACCAAGCAGAGGATTTCTCCATACCATTATTACTAGCATAAACTGCTCCGACCATTACGAAGCATGAAAGCGCAGAAATGAGCAATCCAAAAGCAATTTTAGTAGGGGTAGAGGGTTCTTTTCTTTTTCGGTTAAGGAAACTGAAAAAAGCAATAACTAAAGGCGTAAGAGCAATTACCCAAAATGGATTTACGGATTGAAAAAGGTTCGTATTATATGCATATATCTCAGCTCCATCTATAGGAAGTTTGTCTTTCGCTTGATTTTTAAAGTAAAGAGGATAATCAAAAGATTTGAGTTTCTTATCATTCTTTTCGAGTGGTAATGAATCTTTTCCGATTGGACGAAATTGCTTATCTATCAATGTTACAGAGTCTTTTTTAAAGGTGATTTTTTCAGCTAATTGAAGTTGATTTGTAACATCCAATAGAGCTGCAGGTACTTCTCTATCTGTATAGTTATTCGCCCATGTATTCAGGGTAGACCCATTTTGTTTGAATACCGCCCAAAAAGCGATTACCACTGCAAAAATGGATAACATAGCCGCAATTGGTCTTTTTTCGTTTGAAGGAGATTTAACCCACAACCGTGCGTAAAAGAAAATCACAGGGATACAACCAAACAAGAAGGCATCTGTTGAAACAGAGCCAACGAGAGGGGAGGGAAAAAGTAAAGGTATTAGTCCAAAAACTATTGAAGGTATGAGAACAAGACCAAAAATTTTGACTAATGA
>Ga0194126_10006032_pt1 | contig 17499 bp, 15 predicted proteins | sample TA2KigC150mmetaG_FD_148641 | JGI IMG/M metagenome (GOLD analysis project Ga0194126, IMG submission 148641) | Freshwater microbial communities from Lake Tanganyika, Tanzania - TA2015035 Kigoma Deep Cast 150m | ecosystem: Environmental > Aquatic > Freshwater > Lake | place: Tanzania: Lake... | reverse complement strand
AAAAGAGGCTAAAAATACTGCTGAGGCGCAGCAGATAATGTCAGTAATAGACGGGCTTATTTTAAAATTCAAAGTAAACTCAAGCCCAGAAGGTAAACTTTACGGTTCTATAACAAATAAGGATTTAGCCGAAAAAATACTTGACTTAAAAAAGGTTGAGGTTGACAGGAAAAAAATCGATCTTGAGGAACATATAAAAGAAGTCGGCACTTATGATATTACAGTAAAACTTTACAGGGATGTAAAGGCTGTTATTAAAGTTGAAGTAAAAAGCGATGACGTTATAGACGTTCCAGAAGATGAGGATGCAGCAGACAAAAACAGCAAATCACAGCAGCAGGAAAAAACAGTTGATGCCCAGGCATTGCCGCCAACTGCCTCAAATGAAAACGAGGGAATCTTTCGGGAAGAAAACAGTTTAAATGAGCAAGGCAGCACGGACCATAAAAAAGATGATTGAAAGACTTTATAAGATACCGGTTTATAAAAAATAAAATTATTTTTAAATGCAAAATCAGTATAAAAAGTCGGCCAAGGCAGCTCCTCTTGATACAAGCAGGCTGGAAAGAGTTCCTCCCTACAACCTTGAAGCTGAAGAATCAGTTCTGGGTTCTATGCTCATATCAAGGGAAGCTATAATAAAAGTATTTGATATACTTTCAGAAGAAGACTTTTACAGGAAATCCAACCAGGAAATATTTAAATCTGTAAAAGAGCTTTTTTCTGAAGGCGAACCAATAGATGCCATTACCGTTTCAGACCATTTACAGAAAAAGGGGCTGCTTGAAGAAACAGGCGGTAATACCTATATTCATTCTTTAATTAATAGTATCCCGCTTGCTGCAAACGCTGAATATTATGCCAGTATAGTAAAGCACAACTCAGTGCTGAGAAGGCTTATATATGCTGCCACAGAAATTGCAACAATGGGATATGAAGTCCCTGAAGACCTTTATGCAACAGTGGATAGATCGCAACAGCTTATTTTTTCCATATACCAGGATTTAAATAATGATAAAAAGGGTGGAAAGTTTTCGATAATAAAAGATGTTCTTTCAGAAGTTTATGAAGAGGTTGCAAGCCTTTATGATAAAAAAACGAAAATAACAGGAGTGCCCACAGGATTTACTGATCTTGATAAAATCACATCCGGCCTGCATAATTCAGATTTGATAATAGTGGCCTCAAGGCCGGGTATGGGCAAAACATCGTTTGCCCTTTCTGTTGCAAGAAATGCAGCAATGCTGGAAAAAATACCTGTAGCAGTTTTTTCCCTGGAGATGTCAAAAGAACAGATAGCACAGAGGCTTATGTGTTCGGAATCAAGAATAGACCTTCACAGGCTCAGGTCCGGGAATTTAAGGGATGATGAATGGGTTAAACTTGCAGGCGCAATTGAAACTTTAGCTGAATGCAATATATACATTGATGATGCAGCATTTTTAACAATAATGGATCTGCGCTCAAGAGCAAGAATGCTTGCAGCTACATATGGAATCAAACTTTTAATAGTTGATTATCTTCAGCTTCTATCCTCGGGAACTAATTACCGGGACAACAGGGTTCTTGAAGTTACAGAAATTTCCAGGAATTTAAAAAGCATTGCCAAAGAATTGAAAATTCCTGTTATTGCCATATCCCAGCTTTCAAGAGAAGTTGAAAAAAGGGAGAAAAAAAAACCGGTGCTTGCGGATTTAAGGGAATCAGGGGCAATAGAGCAGGATGCTGATTTGGTAATGTTTATATACAGGGAAGATTATTATGATAAAGAAGTCAAGGACCAGGTCTTTACGGAAATAAATATAGCAAAGCACAGAAATGGCCCGACAGGGCTTGTGAAATTAAAATTCCTGGAGGAATACACTTTGTTTGTCAATGCCGCAAGAACCCAGGATGCAGATGATGATATCGAGTGAATTAAAATTTTATTATATATAATTAAAACTGAAAATAAAATATAAGGGGTGTTTATAATATGCCGGGAATAGTACTGCTTGGTGCGCAGTGGGGAGATGAAGGAAAGGGCAGGATTACAGATCTTTTAGCATGCAATATGGATATGGTTGTAAGGTTCCAGGGCGGCAATAATGCGGGGCATACTGTAATTACGGGAAATGAGGAATTCAGGCTGCATCATATACCTTCAGGTATCTTAAACCCTTCAACACTGTGTGTAATTGGCAATGGGGTTGTAGTAAACCCTGAAGTTCTTATTAGTGAAATAGTAGAGCTTAATAAAAAAGGCATAAATACAGAAAATCTTCGAATAAGCGGCAATTCTCATCTTGTCATGCCCTATCACATAGTGCTTGATACTGCGGGTGAACAGAGCCTTGGAAAAGAAAAAATCGGGACCACTAAAAAAGGAATAGGCCCAGTTTATGCTGACAAGGCATACAGGACAGGCATAAGGGCGCAGGACTTGCTTGACTTAAAGATATTTAAGGCAAAACTTGAATCTGCGCTTAAATTAAAAAATGCAATAATTGAAAAAGTGTATAATCTCAGCCCGCTTGATATCGATGATATATTTGAAAAGTATAAAATCTACTCTGAAAAAATAGGAAAATATATAACTGATACATCGTTTATGATTAATGATTATCTTAATGAAGGCAAAATGGTGCTCTTTGAAGGCGCTCAGGGCGCAATGCTTGATATAGAACACGGGACATATCCATTTGTCACATCGTCACCAACCATTGCCGGCGGTGCAAGCACAGGAACCGGAGTCGGGCCCAAAAAACTTGATAAAATAATAGGGATAGCAAAAGCCTACACCACAAGAGTGGGTTCGGGCCCATTCCCGACTGAAATAGAAGACAGCACAGGAGAATATTTGAGAGAAAAGGGCCATGAATATGGCACTACAACAGGCCGGGCAAGAAGATGCGGATGGCTGGACATACCGGTATTGAAATATTCAGCAATGATTAACTCTCTTGACTGCATTGCGCTGACAAAAATCGATGTACTTACCGGGCTTGATGAAATAAATATCTGCACAGGTTATGAATATAATGGAAAAATATTTGAAAATATTCCGCCGCACCAGACAATAATGCATAAATGCAGGCCCATTTACAGTGTATTTAAAGGCTGGAAAGAAGATATATCTTCAGTAAAGGAATTTAATAACCTGCCTTTAAACACAAAAAAATATATAGAAGAAATTGAGAAACTGTCAAAGTTGCCAGTTTCCATGATAAGTGTCGGGCCTGAGCGAAACCAGATTATAATCAGGGATTCGCTGGACTTTGACAGTCTTTTAAAAGACGGCAAAAAGCCGCTGCTCGTTTTATAACAAGGAGTTTGCGAGGGTATGAATATTCTTATCATAGGCTCCGGCGGACGGGAGCACTGCCTTTCATGGAAATGTTTGCAGTCAGGAAGTGTTAAAAATCTTTATGCAGTTCCAGGCAATCCAGGCATATCCGCAATAGGAAAATGCATGGACATAACTGTTAAAGGAAGCACGTTCAAAGAAATTATTGCGTTTGTAAAAGAAAAAGAAATAGATTTTACGATAGTGGGCCCGGAAGCTCCTCTTGTTGAAGGTATTGCAGATGCATTCAGGGCACAAAATCTTAAAATTTTTGGTCCGGATAAAAGCGCGGCAAGAATTGAAGGCAGCAAGATTTTTACAAAGGATTTATGCGCAAAATATGGCATTGCAACTGCGCAAAGCATTAAATTTGGCCGCAGCGATTACATCAAAGCCCAAAAATTCATTAAAAATAAAAAAGAAGAAGATTTTCCAATTGTACTTAAAGCTGACGGCCTTGCAGCAGGCAAAGGTGTAATAATTGCAGATAATACCAAGTCTGCCATTGGCGCTCTCGACAGTTTTTTTATAAAAGATATTTTTGGAAATGCGGCAGATTCAATAATAATAGAAGAATATATTGAAGGTTTTGAAACATCAATTTTGTGTTTGTGTGACGGCAGCGATATAATACCAATGCTTCCGGCCCAGGATTATAAAAAAATATTTGACGAAGACATAGGCGCAAACACAGGCGGCATGGGCAGCTATTGCCCGGTTCCTTTAGTTGATAAACATCTTTATAAAAAAATACTTGACAGCATTATTTATCCCACATATGAGGCGCTCCAAAGTGAAAAAATACAGTACAGGGGCATACTTTATGGAGGCATAATAGTGCGCAGGGGCCAGCCATACCTTTTGGAGTATAATTGCCGTTTTGGAGATCCTGAAACACAGGCAATACTTCCGCTTCTTGACGAGGATTTGCTTGAGCTTCTTATGGAAACTGAAAGCGGGAAGCTTGGCAATAGAAAAATAAAATGGAAAAACCGCAAATGTGTTTGTGTTGTATGCGCTTCAAAAGGATATCCTGAATCGTCTTCATCAGGAGATATTATAGTCGGGCTTGAAAATTATTTGTTAAATGAACCCGGCAGCAAAGCATTGGTTTTTCATGCAGGCACAAAAGAAGCAGGCGGCAGGATTTATACAAACGGAGGAAGGGTCCTGGGAATAGTTTCAGAATCAAAAACTTTTACCCAGGCAAGAAAAAATATTTATGAAGTCATTGGCAATATCAGTTTTGAAGGCATGCAATACAGGAAAGATATTGCATTAAGAGCAGAGGAGGAATAATTATGATTGAAAAAAACAATAAAAAAGGCGCCAGGGTTGCAATAATGATGGGAAGTGTTTCAGACAGGCAGGTTATGGATGCGGCTGCAGATATACTTGGCCAGTTCGGTATTGATTATGAAGTAAAAATAAGTTCTGCACACAGAATGCCTAATAAAACAAGGGAATTTGTACTAAATGCAGAAAATGAAGGTTTCGAGGTAATTATTGCGGGTGCAGGAAAATCTGCACATCTGCCCGGGGTAATTGCTTCATATACTACAATTCCCGTAATCGGGGTGCCTGTAAAAACTGATGATCTTGGGGGACTTGATTCTTTGCTTTCTATTGTACAGATGCCTCCCGGTGTTCCTGTCGCCACTGTTGCAATAAATGGTTCAAAAAATGCGGCACTGCTTGCTGTCCAGATACTCGGGTTAAAATATCCGGATATAAAAAACAAATTCAGGGAATATAAAAAAGGTCTTGAGCATGTAGTCTGAAAAACCTGGACTTTAAATAAAATATAACCTTTATATTAAAAAAATATTAAATTTTGCTCCATGCATTAAATTTTATAGTTTTTTCTGATAATATTTTTAAAAAATAAATATTAAGGAAAAATATGCAAAGCACAATTAAAATCACAATAAGAAATTTCGGGTTTTTTTACGGCGCAAATAAAGTCCTTGAAAATGTGAATATGGATATTAATAAAAATGCAATTACGGCTATCATAGGGCCCAGCGGATGCGGAAAATCAACTTTTTTAAGAACATTTAATAAAATGAATGAACTGATGGCAAAAACCTCAATTGAGGGTGATGTCAGGATAGATGACATTGATATTTATAAAGATAATATAGATGTTGTTGAATTGAGAAAAAGAATCGGGATGGTTTTCCAGAGGCCGAATCCTTTCCCAAAAACAATATATGAAAATGTAATTTACGGCCCCAGGCTGCATGGCAAGTATTCCAGATCAGATCTTGACAGTATTGTTGAGTCCAGCCTGAAAAAAGCTGCGCTCTGGGATGAAGTGCATAATAAGCTCAATACTTCGGCACTTGATCTATCAGGCGGACAACAGCAGCGCCTGTGCATAGCAAGAGTTCTTGCAGTTGATTCTGAGGTTATACTTATGGATGAGCCAGCTTCAGCGCTTGACCCTATATCGACCCAGAAAATAGAAGACTTAATGGATGAGCTGAAAGATAATTACACAATTATTATAGTCACGCATAATATGCAGCAGGCAGCAAGAGTATCTGATAAAACCGCATTTTTATTGATGGAAAAATTTGGGGAACCCTCAACGCTTGTAGAATATGATGATACCAACAGGATATTTACCAATCCTTCAGATAAAAGAACTGAGAATTACATTACAGGCAGATTCGGTTAAATATCATATTTTGACATCTTATTTCTCTTACAATATAATACCTCAATTAAAAATTTTAATTACAGCAGACAGGTAAGCATTAAAAAATAATCCTGCTGCACAATTGAGGGGTGACTTGTTTTATGAAGGAATACCGCTTAACAAATGAGGGCCTTCAAATGCTCCAGAAAGAGTATGATGAACTCATAAAAATTAAGAGGAAAGAAGTTGCGCAGCGCCTGAAAGATGCAAAGGAGTTTGGAGGCGATTTAACTGAAAACCCCGAGTATGAGCATGCTAAAAACGACCAGGCTTTCATTGAAGGCAGGATTGAGCAGATAAGTGAAATACTGCAGAATTATGTAATTACAGAAAACGGGGAAAAGGAAACAATAGACATTGGTTCTATAGTAACTATTAAAGACCTTGATGAAAAAAAAGAAAAAAAATATAAAATAGTAAGCTCAATAGAATCGGATCCGGAAAAGAATAAAATTTCTGATGAATCGCCTGTGGGCAGATCGCTGCTTAATAAAAAAGCCGGGGATATTGTTACTGTTAAAACTCCCACCTCCACAAGAAATCTTGAAATTATTGATGTTTCATACCAGGTTTAAGTTTTTTGTTTTAGAACAGGCATTTTATTAAGTGTTTAAAGAAATATGCCAAATTTTTGTTTTAAACCATAAATGCCTGGCAGTTTTTACTATTGCGGTTAAAAAACATTTATAAGCTATAATAAAAAAAGATAATAATATGCAAAATAAAGATAATTACGGGCATAAGGATTTACCGGGCGAAAAAGATTACGGCTATTATGCAGAAATAGAGGAATCTTTAAGCGAACCTTTAAAGGTAAAAATTGAAAAAATAAAGGACATGGCATCAAAAGGCCATGAACTTTATTATTCAGGCAGTTTTAAAAAAACTGCAGAAATTGGAAAAATAATTGAAACTTTTTCAGGGCTGCAGCCCGGCGAAAAATCAGAAGAAGTGTTTAAAACCGCCGGAAGGTTAATGCTTTTCAGGGTACACGGAAAAGCGACATTCTGTGATTTGAAAGGCTATGACGGAAAAATTCAGCTTTATTTGAGCATGAAAAATATCGGTGAAAATAAATATAATGATTTTTTAAGCCTTGACATAGGTGACTGGATAGGCGTGGAGGGCAATGCTTTTGTCACCCACAGGGGAGAGCTTTCCATTAATGTTACAGATTATAAGCTGCTGAGCAAGTCTGTAAGGATAATGCCCGAAAAGTGGCATGGCTTAAAAGATGTGGAGCTCAGGTACAGGCAGAGATACCTGGATTTTATAGTAAATCCCGAAGTTAAAAAAATATTTCTCACAAGAATTAAAGTTATTGAGGAAATGCGCGGGTTTTTGTCATCCCGGGGTTTTCTTGAAGTCGAAACTCCAATGCTTCACCCGATTCCGGGGGGCGCTGCAGCAAAACCTTTTATAACCCATCATAATGCGCTGGATATGGATCTATATCTAAGGATAGCGCCCGAGCTTTACCTTAAGCGCCTTGTAATAGCCGGATTCGAAAAAGTTTTTGAGATTAACAGGAATTTCAGGAATGAGGGAATTTCGCATAAGCATAATCCGGAGTTTACAATGGTTGAATTTTACCAGGCTTTTGCGGATTATAATGATATGATGGAACTAACTGAAGAGATGATAAAAACAGTAACACTAAAAGCGACTGGTTCTCTTAATTTTTCCTACCGTGGCAATGATATATCCCTGGATGGAAACTGGGAAAAAATTTCTATGATTCAATCAATAGAAAAGTACGGGGGTCTAAAGGTCTCATTTGACACAGATATTAATGAATTGAAAAAAATCTGCAGCGAAAATAAAATAGAAATTGCTCCCGGCATGGGTAAGGGTAAAATTATAAATGAAATTTTTGAAAAAACTGTGGAACCGAAACTTATACAGCCTGTATTTATTAAAGATTACCCTGTTGAAATATCACCTCTTGCAAGAAGGCACGCACGGGATAGCAATTTAACAGAAAGATTTGAACTTTTTATTGGCGGTGAGGAAGTTGCCAATGCTTTTTCCGAGTTAATAGATCCGAGGGACCAGGCTGCAAGGTTTAAGCAGCAGGCAGCAAGCGGTGATGAGGAGGAAAGGTTAACCGGGAAAATCGATTTAGATTTTTTAAAGGCGCTTGAATACGGCATGCCGCCAACGGGCGGGGAAGGAATTGGTGTTGACAGGTTTGTTATGATTATTACAGACAGCAAGTCGCTGAGAGATGTAATACTTTTTCCAATTTTAAGGCCGGACACCGATTAGATTTTTAAGGCAGGATAAAATGATTTGTGAATTTTGTAAAAAAAATAAGGTAAATGTAAATATTATAAAAATTGTCAATGGAAAAACTGAAAAAATCAATATTTGTATAGACTGCCTTAAAAGTTTTACCCTGCTTCCTGCAGATGAATTTTTCAATGACCTGAACAATGTGCTGAAAAAATTTCTTGAAGTTGATATAAAGATAAGTGATAAAGGTGAAATTGATAAAATACTGGGAACAATTGACAGTTCTGAAAGTAAAACATGCAGATTTTGTTTATGTGATTTAAATACAATCAGGTCAACAGGGCAGGCCGGCTGTCCGCAGTGCTATACAGAATTCAGGAACTCGTTTATACAAATAATAAAAACGATTCACGGCAGTTGCCTGCACAAGGGAAAGATTCCATTAAAGACAGGCAGCAAAGAAAAGATACAAAAGGAAATAAATGATCTTGAACACAGGCTCCTTGAAGAAGTAACAGTTGAAAATTTTGAAGAAGCTGCAAAACTTCGCGACACCATAAAAAAATTAAGGAAAAAACTTACAGCCGGCAAAAAAACAAATTAGCCTCCGGCTGTTTCGTAAGCCCGCATCTTTTTTTATTAAGACAATTATTCATATGATAGAAAATTCATTATTTAAAATAAAAGAAAATAAAAAGGTTATCCAGGAAAAGGATGGCCTTAATAAAGTCATATTGACCACAAGATCAAGGATTGCCAGGAATCTGGGCGGTTACAGGTTCAATACCTTTAACACAAATGAGGAAAAGAAAAGAATACTTGATACTGTGAAAGATTCCTTTTTGAAATCAGCCGGAAGCAAAAACTACAGTTTTTACAATATATCGCGCCTTTCAAAACTCCAGAGACTATTTTTGCTTGAAAGGCATATACTGAGCCATGAGATGCTTAACAGGCTTTGCGGCAAGGGTCTTTTTATTAAATTTTTTTCCCCGGACCCGGATGATTATATTTCAATACTTATAAACGAGGAAGACCATCTAAGGATACAAAGTACAAGAGCAGGACTTAATATAGCAAAAACTTATGAAGATATAGTAAAAGTCGAAAAAATGCTTGAAAAGAATTTAAGTTTTTCATATGAGAAGGAATTCGGTTACCTGACTAGCTCTCCAACAAATATTGGCACTGCCCTGAAAGTGTCTGTTATAGCGCATCTGCCTGCCCTTGTTCTTTCAGGTAAAATCGAGGACTTTATAAAAAGGCTTATAAAGATAAAGCTTAACATCAGGGGCCTGTTTGGTGAAGGTTCTGATGTTGTGGGAAATCTTTTCCAGATTGCCAACCAGGTCTCAACAGGCAAATATGAAAAAGATATTTTAGATGAGATGAATGCTATATGTTACAATATAATAGAAGAAGAAAAAAAAGCAGCCAGGGAACTTAAAGAAAATATGCCTTTAATAGTGCAGGACAGCATATCAAGGGCATACGGCATGCTTAAATATGCAAAAATGTTTTCTTTTGGAGAGTCGCTTGAGCTGCTTTCAATGATTGAGCTCGGAGTTGAGACAAAAATGCTTGATAATATCAGATTTTTTGATTTTTATCAGTTGATTAGTTTGTTCGGAGAGTCTAATATAATAATAGGTGAAAATTTTAAGGCTGAACCGGACATTGATGAAATTGATGCCATAAGAGCCGGTATCATAAGAAAAAGAATATTAAAAAAGCCGGCATACAAGGAATGATTAAAAATGTTTGAAAGATTTACAGAAAGAGCAAGAAAAGTGGTGGTCAGAGCCCAGGATGAGGCAAGATTTTTAAAGCAGAATTATATAGGAACTGAGCACCTTCTGCTGGGACTTATCGGGGAAAAAGAAGGCATAGCAGCTAAAGTTATCCAGGCCTTAAATATTACACTTGAAGATATAAGAATGGCAGTAAAAGCTTCAGTTACTGAAGGCTCTTCTGAAGCATTTGAACATATACCTTTTACTCCGCGCGCAAAAAAAGTGCTGGAGCTTTCACTGCGAGAAGCTTTGCAGATGGGGCACAATTACATAGGAACGGAGCATATATTGCTTGGCCTTTTGCGTGAAGGAGAAGGAGTAGCTGCAAGAGTGCTCAATTCTTTTGGCATAAATTTAGAAATAGTTAAGGAAAAAATAAGGGAAATTTTAAATAAATACCCGTTTTATCCCCAGGATGACAGTGCAGCAAATGCTGAAAAAAACCAGAGAAGGGCATTGAAGATGCTTAACCAGTATGGCAGGGACCTGACACAACTTGCCAGGGATAACAAATTGGATCCGGTAATAGGGCGCAAAAGAGAAATTGAAAGGATAATGCAGATTCTGTCCAGGAGGACAAAAAACAACCCTGTACTTATTGGTGAATCAGGCGTGGGAAAAACTGCCATAGTTGAAGGGCTTGCACAGGCAATAATATCAAAAGATATTCCGCCAAATTTGAAAAATAAAAAAATATTTACACTTGATCTGGGTGCACTTGTTGCAGGCTCAAGGTACAGGGGCGATTTTGAAGAAAGGCTGAAAAAAGTTCTACTGGAAATAAAAGAAGACGGTGAAATAATGATTTTTATTGATGAAGTTCACACACTTGTTGGCGCAGGGGCTGCTGAAGGGGCAATTGATGCCGCATCAATACTTAAGCCGATGCTTGCCAGGGGTGAAATACAGACAATAGGTGCCACAACAATAAATGAATACAGGAAATATGTTGAAAAGGACAAGGCGCTGGAGAGAAGATTCCAGCCCATTTATGTTGATGAGCCAGGTGAATATGAGACAGTGGAAATACTCAGGGGTTTAAAAAACCGTTATGAAGAGTTTCACAGCCTTACGATTACCGAAGATGCAATAAAAGCGGCAGTGAAATTATCACACAGGTATATATCTGACAGATACCTGCCTGACAAGGCAATAGATCTAATAGATGAAGCGGCTTCAAGAGTAAGGCTCAGGAATTTATCTGCTCCCCCTGATTTGAAAGAGCTCGAAAATAATATTGAAAAAGCAATGGCTGAAAAAGAATCTGCAATAAAATGCCAGGATTTCGAGAAAGCTGCAGAGTACCGCGACAAGGAAAAACAGCTGATGAAGGAAAAAATTGAAATAGAGGAAAACTGGGGCAGGACAGGTAAAAGTGATAAGGAAAAAGTTGATGAAAATGAGATAGCTGAGGTTCTTTCAAGCTGGACAGGCATTCCGGTTTTCAAACTTACTGAAACTGAGTCTGCAAAACTGCTTAAGATGGAAGAAGAGCTTCATAAAAGAGTTATAGGCCAGGATGAGGCTATAAAAACTGTTTCAAAAGCTATCAGGCGTTCAAGAAGCGGCATTAAAGACCCCAAGCGACCGATTGGTTCATTTGTTTTTCTTGGCCCATCAGGAGTTGGAAAAACAGAGCTTGCAAAAACTATTGCTGAGTATCTTTTTGGCAAAGAAGATGCCCTGATACAGATTGATATGTCAGAATACATGGAAAAGCATTCGGTTTCAAAACTTGTGGGCTCACCGCCGGGATATGTTGGATATGATGAAGGAGGCCAGCTTACTGAAAAAATTAAAAGACGGCCTTACAGTGTTGTACTGCTTGATGAAATAGAAAAAGCGCATTATGACGTGTTTAATATACTGCTGCAGATATTTGAGGACGGCCATCTTACGGATTCCCAGGGCAGGAGAGTGGATTTTAAAAATACGGTAATAATAATGACATCCAATCTTGGCGCAAGGGAAATTAATAAAAATAATCCTCTCGGGTTTAAAAAATCAGAGGATGAGGATTTTTCTTATGAAGAGATAAAAAATAAAGTGATGAGTGAGCTTAAAAAGACTTTCAGGCCGGAATTTTTAAACAGGCTCGATGAAGTTATAGTTTTTCATAAATTAACAAAAAAAGAAATTTATCTTATAATAGACCTGATGATTGCAAGAATTCTGGACCAGCTTGAAATACAGGGAATAAACATGGAACTTAAAGAGTCTGCAAAAGAGCTTCTGCTTAAAAAAGGCTATGATGCTGCAATGGGGGCAAGGCCGATGAGGCGGACAATACAGAATCTTATTGAAGACCCAGTTTCAGAAAAAATTATCAGTTCAGAGGTAAAACCAGGTGATTTCATTGTAGTTTCAGGCGAAAATGATGAGATACATTTCAATATAAAAAGGTTTACGGCTGCCGCTGTAAAAGCATAAATATATATTATAAAATTTTGCTAAAAATATAATAATACTTGGAATAAATATAACTTTTTATGAAAGAAAAAGATGAAGACCTGCTGCTTGGCAGCCTTAAAAGAATTGCTCCCGGAACAGATATAAGATCAGGTATTGAGTATATACTTCAAGGCAAAACGGGGGCGCTTATTGTTGTTGGAGATACGGAGCAGGTTTTAAAACTTGTTGACGGCGGGTTTTACATAGGATGCAGTTTTACTCCTGCAAAATTCTATGAACTTGCCAAAATGGACGGAGCAATGATTTTAAGCAGGGATGCAGGCAGGATTTTATATGCAAATGCCCACCTTTATCCCAATCCCCTTATTAAAACTACTGAAACCGGCACACGCCACAGAACAGCCGAGCGCGTTGCCAAACAGACAAAAACACTTGTTATTTCCATTTCCCAGAAAAGGGATGTAGTTACTATTTATATTGATAATATAAAATATATTCTTGAAGAACCAAGGATGGTCCTATCTAAGGCCAACCAGGCATTACAGACACTTGCAAAATACAAAGAAGGCCTTGATTACCTGATGGTAAACCTCAATGTAAGGGAGCTGGAAGATATAACAACGCTTTATGATGTGGTTTCTGTTCTGCAGAGATCTGCAATAGTCCAAAAAACCGAAAAAGAGGTTAAAAGGTTTATTTATGAACTTGGTTCAGACGGAAGGCTTCTAAATATGCAGGTTGAAGAATTAATGATTAATGTGGCGGATGAAAGCATGAAAGTAATTGAGGATTATAAGGTTGTAAATGATAATATTAAACCCATTGATATCAAGAATAAGATAAATTCATTTAATGAAGATACCCTGTTTGATCTTGAAAACACAGCGCGGGTTCTTGGTTACAAACCTGAGGAAAACCTCAAGGAATTTCCTGTCCAGGCAAAAGGCGTGAGGATAATTTCTGGAATAAAGCGCCTTCCTGATGCCCTTATGAAAAACATTTTTATTAAATTTAAAAATCTTAAAGAAATAATGAATGCCAGCATAGAAGAGCTCTCTGAAGTACAGGGCATGGGCAAAGTCCGCGCAAGTCTTCTTCATGACAGATTAAGAAAATTCTCCGAATATTATCTGTACAATGAACAGTACAGCTACAGGGGAGGCGCGGCTCAAAGAACAGGTTTTTAAATATAAAACTTTCGGCAGCCAATCCACATTTTTTTTATTTTTAAGTTTTATTTTCATTTTTTTTAATATATATGATTTATGCAATAATTACAGCTGCAGGAAAAGGCACAAGATTAAAAAGCGATATAAGCAAACAGTTTATAAAAATATACGGCAAGCCGGTACTTGCCCATACAATAGAATCATTTGAAAATTGTCCGGAGATAGAGCGCATATTCATTGTAGTGCCAAAGGATTATGCTGATTTCTGCAATGATGAAATTATAAATAAATATAAATTCTCAAAAGTGGAGAAAACAATAACAGGCGGCAGCACAAGACAACAGTCAGTTTACAATGCCCTCAAGCTTCTTCCCGAAAATTGCAGCATAGTAGCCGTGCATGACGGCGTAAGGCCCCTTATCTCGCCTGCTGAAATAGGCAATCTTATTAAAAACCTTATATCATTCAATAAAGAAGATGATAAAGTGAAGGGCGTAATAACTGCAGCCCCGGCATACGAAACAGTAAAAAAGATTGACAGCAATAATTATATTGATTGCACTATAACAAGGTCGCTTGTCTGCATGGCACAGACCCCGCAGGTCTTTTTTTGCCGGACCTTGGTTGAGGCTTATAAAAAAGCAGAACAGCAAAACTACACTGGCACTGATGATTCGAGCCTTGTTGAAAGGCTCGGCTGGAAAGTAAAGGCGGTAATTGCCCACCAGGAAAATATCAAAATAACAACACCCCTGGACCTGTTCCTTGCCGAACTTATAATTCACCGCAACGGCAAGAAAAAATAAAACCTGGTATATATAAATTATCTTTTTAAATATTTAATAAATGCTATTTTATTTTTACGTGATAAGAGGTTAAAATAAAAAAATAAATTAGGTTAAAAACCAGTATAGGCTAAATATTATGCGTATTGGAATCGGGTATGACGTACATACTTTTAAAAAGGGCAGGAAGTTAATTCTTGGGGGAGTGCAGTTGGACTATGCGGAGGGCCTTGACGGCCACTCTGATGCTGATGTACTTGTGCATGCCATAATGGACTCCCTGCTTGGCGCAGCCGGACTGCCGGATATTGGTGTGCATTTTCCTGATAATGACATGGCTTATAAAGACATTTCAAGCATTGAACTGCTCGGCAGGGTAGGCAAAATAATTAAAAAAGCCGGCTATACTGTTGTAAATATAGATACGGTGCTGATACTTGAAAAACCAAAAATATCGGCTTACAGTGAAGAGATGAAAAAAAATATTGCAGGCGCGCTTAAAATAAATAAGGACTGTATCGGATTAAAAGCCACAACCACTGAAGGGCTCGGCTTTACCGGCAGGGGGGAAGGTGCCGCTGCCCATGCTGTTTCAATAATTAATGAATTGTAAGCATTTTAATAATGTAGGAATTATTTTATTTATTATGGGGGTAAAGTGGGGCTTATTGCAGATTTAAAGGAACAAATAATAGCAGCAAAAGAAAGGGACCCGGCCGCTGTAAGCACAGCAGAGATACTTTTCACTTATTCAGGTCTTCATGCTGTAATTAATCACAGGATAGCGCACTGGATGTTTAAGAAAAAAGTGCCATTTTTGCCAAGATTTATATCCCAGTCAAGCAAATTCTGTACCGGGATAGAGATACATCCGGGCGCGATTATTGGGAAAAAACTTTTCATTGACCATGGCATGGGTGTTGTAATTGGTGAGACAACAGAAATTGGGGACAATGTTACAATATACCAGGGAGTAACGCTTGGCGGAACAGGCAAGGAAAGAGGCAAGAGGCATCCCACGATAGGCAATAATGTAATAATATCTGCAGGAGCAAAAGTGTTGGGATCAATTACCATAGGAAACAATGTAATAATAGGTGCAGGCGCAGTTGTTATTAACCCTGTGCCCGATGATTGTACAGTTGTGGGTGTTCCCGGAAGGATTGTAAAAATTAAAGGGGAAAAAATACTATCAGACCAGTTTCACAGGATGAATCTTCCTGACCCTGTAAATGAAATACTGGACAGTTTCAAGCATAAGCTGTCTGGGATGGAAAAAGAAATAAGCCAGTTAAAAAAAGAAATTAAGGCAAAAAAAGAGGAGTAGGCATTGAGCTTAAAAGTATATAATACCCTTTCAAGAAAAAAAGAAGAATTTATACCTGTTATAGATAAAAAAGTCAGGATGTATGTCTGCGGGCCCACAGTCTATAATTATATATCAATCGGAAATGCAAGGCCTGTTATAGTATTTAATATGGTGCGAAACTACCTTGAGCATACCGGTTATAATGTGGAATTTGTACAGAATATAACAGACATTGAAGATAAAATAATAAATAAGGCAAATGAAGAAGGCGTTGATTTTAATGATATAACTTCAAAGTATATACAAGCTTTTCTTGAAGACCTTGAAAACCTGGAAATTGGCAGGTTTTCTGCAATGCCAAAAGCTACTGAAATGATAAAAGATATTATTGAAATAATCCAAAGAATTATTGATAACGGACACGGCTATGTTGCAGGCGGCGATGTTTATTTTGATGTTTTAAAATTTAATAATTACGGAAAACTTTCCGGGCAGAAAAAAGAGGAGATGATGGCCCAGGAATCAGGGCAGTTCAGTAAAAAAAATAATATTGATTTTACTCTCTGGAAAAGCGCAAAACCAGGTGAGCCTTCGTGGGACAGCCCCTGGGGACAGGGACGTCCGGGGTGGCATATAGAATGCTCGGCAATGTCAATGAAATACCTGGACTTTAAACTGGATATTCATGGCGGGGGAATTGACCTTGTTTTTCCTCATCATGAAAATGAGATAGCGCAGTCTGAAGCTGCATTTCCGGATAAAGGGGATTTTGTGAAGTACTGGATGCATAACGGAATGATAGAAGTAAAAGATGAAAAAATGTCCAAATCCAAAGGGCTCAAAAGTGACTGGATATTAAAAAACCTCCTTAAAAAACACTCTCCGGATGTAATAAAAATTTATATGCTCTCAACCCATTACAGGAGCCCGCTTGAATTCAGCGCAGAAAAGCTTGAAGAAGCCAGAAAAGCTCTTGAAAAGATATCAAATTTCTTAAGGAACGCCGAATTTTTGTCCAGCATTGAAAATTTAAAACCTGTAAGTTCAGGTATAAATGAACTTACAGACATAAAAAGCGATTTTGAACCTGACAGCCCTTCAGTAAAAATATATGAATATGTAAAGTATTTCAAGGAAGAGTTTAAAAATGCCATGGATGATGATTTTAACTCTGCAAAGGCAACAGGAATATTATTTGATTTTATAGGAAATGTCAATTCAATAATACAGTCCCCGGAGTTTAAAATAACTGAAACTGTTGCCCGTAGCCTTAAGATATCATCTGGAATTGTATTAAGTCATTTAAAGATTTTTGGGATAAACCTTGATAAAAGCAGGCAATCTTTAAAAGCAGGTAATGATAAAAGAATTTCACTTGATGATGCGGAAATACTGGAGCTTATTGAACAGAGGCTTTATGCAAGAAAACAAAGGGATTTTAAAAAAGCTGACCGGATAAGAGACAGGCTTAAATCATTCGGGGTTATTCTTGAAGACAGGAAAGAGGGAACTATCTGGAAAAGGGAAGAATAAATGGCCCTTGAAAAACTTTATGGCATATATACTTTAAAATCACTTCTTGAAGTTAATGCAGGTAAAAGAAAAATATATGAAATTATTGTTAATTTGCGTAAAAAAGATTCACACCGCATTGAAGGAATAATAAAAGAAGCAAAAGTTAAAAAAATTCCTGTAAACTTAATTGATGAAAGTGCTTTTGCGAATCGCCTGGTAAGCGATCTGGCTGCCAAAACCCCTAAGGCCGTG
>Ga0194126_10006031_pt1 | contig 17502 bp, 12 predicted proteins | sample TA2KigC150mmetaG_FD_148641 | JGI IMG/M metagenome (GOLD analysis project Ga0194126, IMG submission 148641) | Freshwater microbial communities from Lake Tanganyika, Tanzania - TA2015035 Kigoma Deep Cast 150m | ecosystem: Environmental > Aquatic > Freshwater > Lake | place: Tanzania: Lake... | reverse complement strand
AGGATCCTCCTGACCCCTTCCGCCTCTTCGGCGACCACCGCAGGGTGTCCGTCCACCTCGATCAGAAGGAGCGCGGCCATTTCGCGGGGGAGGCCGATCTTCATGTAATCCTCGACGCAGTTGATCGTCATCCGGTCCATGATTTCCAGGGTTGCGGGGATGATTCGCGCGGCAATGATTTTTGAGACCGCCTCGCCGGCGGTGCGGATATCGTGGAAATAGGCGAGGAGGGTGCGCTTGTCCTGCGGCGGAGAGATGAGGCGGACCGTGACCTCGGTGATGATCCCGAGGGTTCCCTCGCTGCCGACCAGCAGGTCGCGAAGCGAATAGCCGGCGACGTCTTTCACGCATTTCCCGCCGGTTTGGAATTCCGTCCCGTCATAAAGAAGACCGCTCAACGCCATGACATAGTTCCGGGTGACGCCGTACTTGAGACCCCGAAGCCCGCCGGCATTTTCCGCCACGTTGCCGCCGAGCGTCGAGACGTTCTGCGAACCGGGATCGGGGGGGTAGAAGAGCCCCCGGGCCGCCGCGGCATTGAACAGATCAACGGTGATAACACCCGATTGGGCCGTGGCGGTCAGATTCTCCTCGTCGATTTCGAGGATGCGGTTCATCCGGGTGAGGGCCAGGACCATCCCGCCGGCGATGGGGGTGCTGCCGCCGGAAAGTCCCGTCGCAGCGCCTCGGGGGGTGACCGTCATCCCTTCATTGCGGCACACCGATAGCGCGGCCTTGAGTCCCTCGACGGTCTCCGGGAAAACGGCCACATCGGGAAGACCCCGGATCTCCGGTGTGGCGTCGTATCCGTAGACGAGCAGGTCCTCATTTTCGTGGTAGACATTCTTCTCTCCCACCGCAGCCCGGAGATGATTGATGATCGTTTTTGACGGCATGGGACGCCTCCTTATTTTATGGCATATAGTGATTGGCGCCGCCCTGTCAAGACGAAAAACCGGCAGGAATTAATCCTTGACAGGTATGGGAAAGCTTGTTAGGAAAACACCGTTCCTCTTCTGAACCTATTTTTGATGTCATCAGGTGATACGATGGACATGAAGCGCGACTATTACGAGGATATAAGGCTTTTCGACAGCGGAGTGGTCCTTTTCTGGACGATAGTGCTGATGGTCACACTCTTCACCTTTCCCCTTTACGCACCCAATTATTACGTCTATCTTCTCAATATCATCATGGTGCACATCATATTGGCCGTCGGCTTGAACATTCTCGTGGGGTCCACCGGTCAGATATCGCTGGGCCACGCCGGATTCTTTGCCATCGGCGCCTATGGAACGGCCCTCCTGATGGCGAAACTGAACATCCCTTTTGTCTTCGCCATCGTCATCGCGGCATTCATTGCCGCTTTTTTTGGTTTCATTCTCGGCCTGCCGGCGCTGCGGCTGGAAGGACCCTATCTGGCCATCGCTTCCCTGGGGTTCGGACTGACGATCATGCACATCATCGGAGGGGTCGATCTCTTTGGGGGGCGAATGGGCATCAAGGTGCCGCCGCTTGATCTGGGAATCAAACAATTGGGCATCGCCTGGGTGTTGAAGACCGATTTTCAGAAGTACTATCTGACACTGATCATCACCGTTTGCATGGTCATCGGCGCGAGGAACATTCTCAAAACCAGGGTCGGAAGGTCTTTCGTGGCCATCAGGGACAGCGATATCGCCGCGGAGGTCATCGGGGTGAATCTGACCATTTACAAGACCCTGGCCTTCGCCGTCAGCGCCTTTTATGCGGGAATCGCCGGCGGACTTTTCGGGTTCATCCTGGGTTTCTTCGATCCGTTTACATTCAATATGATCCTTTCGATCATCTTTCTGGTGATGGTGGTGGTTGGAGGACTGGGTACTGTTTCCGGGGGGATCATGGGCGCCTGCCTGATCACCTATCTTCAATACGATCTTCTGAAAAACATCGTCGAAGTCCCCTATTTCGGACCTTTTATGGTGGCTATTTCGGAACGGTGGTTTACCACGGTCGGTCTGGAGAACTTCAGCAGCATGGCCATCGGACTGATTATGATCGGAATCATCATCTTTGAGCCGCTCGGTATGTTCGGTATCTGGATACGCATGAAGAAATACTGGATGACGTGGCCCTTTTAAGGATTAAGATAGGATGAAGAGCAACGCAGCATCCGGCCTTTTTACGAAGCCGTAAAGAAAGGTGAGAGAAGATGCCCTTTGGACAGCTCTTAGTCGAAGGATTGGCGATCGGCGCCTGTTACGGTCTGTTTGCGACGGCCGTGGTGATCATCTATAAGACCTCCGAGGTGGTCAATTTTGCCCAGGGCGAGATGGCCATGTTCGCTTCGTTTGTGGCTTTTCATATTCTCTCCGCCTATCACTATCCCTTCTGGCTCGCCTTTCTGATCACCATGCTCTTTTCCATCCTGCTGGGGGTCCTGATCGAATTTCTTTTTCTGCGTCCCGCCAAGCACCCCAGCATTCTGGGTATGATCGTCATCACGCTCGGGGCGGAGATGTTTTTGATGGGACTTGCCAGCTGGAAATGGGGGGCGGAGCAGAAATTCTTTTCCCTGCCCCTGGATCCTTCGGTGACATACGAGCCGGTGAAAGGGATGATCGTCACAAACTGGGCCGTCACCGTCTTTACCGTCGCATCCGCCATCATGCTGCTCCTCTATGTGTTCTTCAAGTATACCCGGCTCGGGGTGGCCATGCGGGCTACCCAGCAGAATAAACATGCCGCCAAGATCATGGGCATCCGGACCGAACGGGTGTTTTCCTTTGCCTGGGGATTGAGTTCGCTCATCGGCGCGGTCGCAGGGATGTTTTTTGCTTCCCGGGCCACACTGGACCCGGCGTTTATGATGGAACCCTTCCTGCGCGCCTTTGCCGCCGCCGTTCTGGGGGGGCTGATGAGCATCCCGGGGGTGATCATCGGCGGCGGTCTCATGGGGCTGATCGAGAACTTCTTCGGTTATTACTGGCCCTCTTGGAAGCCGATCGTGGCGTTTATTGTGATCATCCTCGTTCTCTGCCTGCGCCCGAGCGGGCTTTTTGCCAAGCATTATGTTAAAAAGGTATAACGCTTTGCCGTATTGTCGAAAGGCGGCGCTCGCGGTCGGCGCCGTTGCCATCTATTTAACCATAGGGACAACCATTTCAAGGAGGAAGCCATGAAGTTGAAAGCGTTCGTTTCATCCATCGCGATCTTGGCGGTAATTTTGTTTACCGGCATCGGCCAGGCGGCGCCACCCCCGGGCTTCGACGACAAGGAGATCCGCGTCGGCCAGTGGGGGCCCCAGACGGGTCCCGCGGCGCCCTGGGGCTCCGTGGCCCGGGGCAGCAAACTGCTTTTCGATATTGTGAACGAAGAAGGGGGCATCCACGGCCGGAAGATCAGATACTTCCTCCGTGACGACATGTACAATCCCGCCCAGACGGTGGCCGTTGTGAAAGAGCTGGTGGAGCGTCAGGGGATCTTCGCCTTTGTCGGCGGCGTCGGCAGCGCCCCCGGAATGGCGGTAAAGGATTATCTGGCGGCCAATAAAATCATCTGGGTCTCTCCTTCGGCCGCGGACAAAGAATTCACCCAGCCGCTGAATCCCTATCTCTTTGCCCAGTATCCGCTCTACAAAGACGAGTCAAGCATCCTGGCCAAGTACATCGTGGAAAAGCTCAAGATGAAAAAGATCGGGATGCTCTACCAGAACGACGCGTATGGAAAGGACGGCCTGGAGGGGGTGAAGGAACGCCTCGCCACTTATAAAATGAGTCTGGTGGCCGAAATACCGATAGAGCCCACCGAGAAAGACTTCGCCTCGCAGATCCTCCGGCTCAAGAACTCGGGGGCGGAGACGGTTGTTTTGTATGTCAGCCCGACCGCGGCGGTGATCGCACTGAAGACCGCCGCCAACGTGGGCTGGAAGACCCAGTGGGTCTCCTCCAACACCCTTTCCGATTATCCCTTGATGTTCAAGATCACCGGCGGGCTGTGGGAAGGGGTAATCACGGGCGCTTTTAGCGAGGTCCCGGATTCCAAGAGCCCCCTGATGACCAAATACCGTGATGCGGCCAAGCGCTTGACCCCGCAGGAGCGGTGGGGCGTCTTCTATTACGCAGGTATCGCCTTCGCGGACCCGCTCGTCGAGGCCCTCAAGCGGGTGGGGAGGAATCTCAGCACCGAGGCCCTGCTGAAGACCCTCAACTCCTTCAAGGATTACCAGACCATCGGACCCAAGGTCAACTGGACGGAAAAGCAGCACCAGGGAACCGATTCGATCCAGATCCTGAAATGCGGTCCCGGCGCCAGTTACATCATGCTTCAGGATTGGATGACCAACGATCTGGCCACCTGGAAGAAATAAAATGGACCATTTTAAAGTAGAAGAGCTGTGCATCGCTTTCGGCGGACTGAAGGCGGTCAACAACATCAGTTTCAGCGTGGATAAGAATTCGATCTTCTCGATCATCGGGCCGAACGGTTCGGGGAAGACGACCATCTTCAACATGATCAGCGGCATCTACAAGCCCGATCTGGGCCGGATCCTCTTTGCCGGAGAAGACCTGGTAGGTCTGACGCCGGACCGGATCGCCCGCCGAGGCGTGGCCCGCACCTTTCAGAATATCGAGCTGTTTTCGAACGCCACCGTCATGGATAACCTTCTGCTCGGCAGGCACATCCACATGAAAACAGGGGTGTTTACAGGAGCGTTCCTCTGGGGGAGGGGTTCCAGTGCCGCTCAAGAAGAGATTAGGAACAGGGAGATCGTGGAGGGGATCATCGATTTTCTCGATCTTCAATCGGTCCGAAATCATTTTGTCGCCAGCCTGCCCTACGGCAAGCGAAAACTGGTGGAGGTAGGGCGCGCCCTGGCCGTCGAACCCAAGATCCTCCTGCTGGACGAGCCTTCCGCCGGCATGAACACCGAGGAGAAGCAGGATTTGAACATCTGGATCAAGGACATACAGGCGGAGTGCGATGTGACCATCCTGCTGATCGAGCACGACATGAACATGATCATGGGCATTTCCGACCGTATATTTGCCATCAATCACGGGGAGAAGATCATGGAGGGGCTGCCTCAAGAGGTCCAGAGCCATCCGGAGGTGATCAAGGCGTATCTGGGAGAGGAACACTGATGCTGAAGGTGAACAATATCGAGACCTGGTATGATCTGATCCGTGCCCTGCACGGCATCTCCTTCGAGATCAAACAGGGAGACATCGTGGCTCTCCTCGGTTCGAACGGAGCGGGGAAATCGACGACCCTCAAAACCATCATGCGTCTCCTGTACGATCTGAAGGAGGAACAGCCGGAAAAAGGGACCATCGAATTCATGGGAGAGAGGATCGATCGGAAGAATACCGACGAGATCGTCAGGATGGGAATCAGTTACGTCCCCGAAGGCCGCGAGGTGTTTCCGGAACTGTCCGTTCTTGAGAACATCATGATGGGCGCCTACACGCGGAGGGACAGGAAGGGCATCAAAGACGACATCGATAACGTCTTTGACCACTTTTCCATCCTCAAGGAGAGGAAGGATCAGGAGGCCGGCCACCTCAGCGGCGGCGAGCAGCAGATGCTCGCCATCGGCCGGGCGCTGATGAGCCGTCCTAAGCTCCTCATGCTGGACGAGCCGTCGCTCGGCCTGTCGCCGGTGCTCACCCAGGAGATCTTCAACATCATCCGCAACATCAATGAAAAACAGGGGGTGACGATCCTGCTGGTGGAGCAAAACGTCAACATGGCCCTGAAATACGCCAGCTTCGCCTTTCTTCTGGAGAACGGGCGGATCGTCCGTGCCGAGAAGCCCGCGGTCCTCAGGGAGGACGAGGACGTCAAGGAGTTTTATCTCGGAATTGCCAAGGAGACGTCGGTCAAGGGGTACAAGAGGTATCGGCGGAAGGTCCGCTTCCGTTAGTAGTAGGGAGTTCATATGGAAATTGATACGCTGCCCAAAGCCCTGATCCACATCGCCGGCCTCGATCCCGGGCGAGTGGCGATGCGGCACAAGGCGCTCGGCATCTGGCACGACACGAGCTGGGCGGAATATATCGATAAGGTACGGCAAACGGCCCTGGGGTTGTATGCGCTCGGCGTGCGCAGGCAGGATCACGTGGCGATCATCGGCGAGAATCAGCCCGAATGGCTCTATTCGGCGTTGGGGGCGATGTCGGTCGGAGCGACGTTTGTCGGGATCTACACGACCAACCCCGTCAAGGAGTGCGAATACGTCGTCGGCCATTCCGGCGCGGTCGTGTATATCTGCGAGGACGAGGAGCAGCTCGACAAGGCGCTCGTATTTCGGGAGAGCACGCCGGCGCTCCGGAAGATGATCGTCTGGGACATGAAGGGCCTCAGGGACTTCAAGGACCCGATGGTGATGAGCTTTGCCGATCTGCTCCTCCTCGGCCGCAAAACCGGGGAGGAGGATCCCGGACTTTTCGAGCGTCTCGTCATGGAGGGCCGCGGAGAGGATATCGCCGGGATCATCTACACCTCCGGTACGACCGGCCCTCCGAAGGGGGCGATGCTCGCCCACGAGGGGTATCTCTGGGTCGGAAAGCAGTCCAACGCCGTGAGTCAGGGCACGCGGGACGACGAGAGCATCTCGTTTCTCCCCCTGAATCACGTCTATGAGCAGATCTGGGATCTGATGATCCACCTGACGATCGGGCACATCGTCAATTTCACGGAAAATACCGATACGGTGATGACGGACATGCGGGACGTCTCCCCTACCGTTTTCCACGCCGTGCCCCGCATCTGGGAAAAATACTATTCCGGCATCGTCCTGAAGATGGCGGACGCGACCCGGTTCAAGCAGCTCGCCTACGGGACGGCCCTGAAGATCGGCGGCCGGTACAACGAAGCGAAGCTCGCCGGGAGGTCGCCGTCATTGGCCATTTGCATCGCCTATCATCTCGCCTATTTTGCGGTCTTCAGGAAGCTCAAGGAAAGGCTGGGATTCGACCGGGTGAGACTCGGCTTTTCGGGCGCCGCCCCGATCTCCCACAACATCCTGAAGTTTTTCCAGAGCATCGGCATCCCCATCCGCGAGGGATACGGCATGACGGAGACCACGGGGATCACCCACATGTCCGACGAGAAGAACTTCAAGCTCGGAACCGTGGGCAAGGCGCTTCCCGAGACCGAGGTGCGGATCGCCGAGGACGGCGAGATCCTGGTCCGCCACAAAGGGATCTTCAAAGGGTACTACAGGGATGAAGAAACCACACGGGAGGCGCTCATCGACGGCTGGATGCATACCGGGGACGTGGGGGAGGTCGACGCGGAGGGCTTTCTCAAGATCACCGACCGGAAAAAGGACCTCATCATCACCGCCGGCGGGAAGAATGTCGCACCCCAGTATATCGAGAACCTCCTGAAATTCTCCCCCTACATCAACGACGCGGTCGTCATCGGCGACAAACGGAAATTCATCAGCGCGATCATCGTCATCGACGAGGAGAACGTGGTGAAGTTCGCCCAGGACAGGAAGATACAGTTCACGACCTTCGCCAGTCTGACCCGGTCGGAGGAGGTGCTCCAACTCATCCAGGGGGAGATCAACCAGGTGAACGACCAACTGGCGCGGGTGGAGAATATCCGGAAATTCCGGATACTCGACAAGAAGCTCTACACCGAGGACGGGGAGGTGACCCCGACGATGAAGGTGAAGCGCAAATTCATCAACGCCCAGTACAAGGACCTGATCGAATCGATGTACAAAGGGGATTAGGAGTGGCAGCTTTAGAAATCACGCTCCCTCCGCCCGCTGGATATTTTTCGACCCTGCACCTCCTCGCTTTGCTGCAAAGACGAAACTCGCGCTGAAGCGCTCAAACAGTCGTCTTTGCGGGCGCTACGCTGCGGGGGCAGGGGGCCCCGAAAAATCTCCAATGCGTGCTTTCGGGACATGATTTCCACGCTGCCCACGCTGCCAATGATCTATTCGCGCGCCTTGCCTGCGGCCTTTTTACGAAGCCTTTCCATCTTCACGACTCAAACAATCGCGGCATTTCAGGCGCTGGATCTTCCCCGAGGGTCCCTTAGGCAGGTCGGGCAGGAATAGGATCTTCTTTGGGGTTTTGTACCTGCCGAGCTGTTTCAGGCAGTGGTCACGGAGCTCCTGTTCGGTGACTGTGATACCGGGCCTGATGACGACGCAGGCCAGGATCTCCTCGCCGTAAAGTTCGTCCGGAATTCCCACCGCCGCCGCCTCCAGTACGGCCGGGTGCCTGTACAGGGCATCGTCGATCTCCCTCGGCGCGATGTTCTCTCCCCCCTTGATGATCAGTTCTTTCAGGCGGCCTGTCACAAAGACAAATCCGTCCCCATCCATGGTCCCCAGGTCGCCCGTGTGCAACCAACCGTCGGGTTCCAGGGTCCGGGCCGTTACATCCGGGGCCTTGTAATAACCCTTCATCACATTGTCGCCGCGGACCATGATCTCGCCCTCCACCCCCCTGGGAACCTCCTTGCCTATCCTGTCGACGATCCTGGCCTCGTTACCCACGGCCCAGCCCGGGGAGCCGACCTTGCGTTTGGAGGTGTCCAGGGGGTTGGAGAGGACCGGGGCCGCTGTCTCGGTGAGCCCCATGGTCTCGACGATGGATATGTTGAACTTCTCCTCGAATGCTCTGTGCAGGGAAGGGGGTAGCGCCGAAGAGGCGGAACGGCCGAATCGCACCTGCTCAAGATGATACCCCTTTCCCTCGATGCCGGTTCCGCTGACGAGGTAGGAGATGATCGTGGGCACGACACTGAACCAGGTGCAGCGGTAATGGGAGAGAGGTTCCCAGAAGTGGGATGCGCTGAACCGGTGCGGCATCACCACGCTGCCGCCGCTCACCAGGGGGGCGATCGCGGTCACCACCTCGCCGTTGATGTGGTAGAGGGGCAGGCAGCAGAGGGCCCTGTCCTCGGGGGTGAGACGGTGGGCCAGGGTCGTATATTGCCCTCCCGCCACCATATTTCTATGCGAGAGGAGCACCCCCTTGGGAAGCCCCGTCGTCCCGGAGGTGTAGAGGAGGAGGGCGTCGTCCTCCTCGTCGACATCGGGCAGGGTGTAGCCCGAAAGGTCTTCACCAGCAGGGAAGAGGGGTTCCCGGTCGTTGTCGATGGCCAGCATTTCGACGGGCCGCTTCACCTTTCCGACCGTCTCCTCCACGCGTTGCCGCTGATCCTCTGTGAAGAAAATGAGCTTCGTGTCCGAGTGATCGACCACATATTCGAGCTGTGACGGCTGGGCCTGGAGGTTCAGGGGGGCAATCACGAATCCCCCGTACATCGCCCCAAGGAAGATCTTCGTGGTCTGGTAGCCGTTCGAGAGCATGAAGGAGATCTTGTCGCCCTTGCTGAGCCCCATCCGCATGAGCGCTTTGCCGAACCGGATCGCCTCTTCCTTCAGCCGGCCATAGGTCATCTCCAGTCCTGCCTCGGGTGCGATCAGGTAAACCTCGTCGGGCTGCTCCGCGGCCCGCATGTCAATAAGGTGGCGTATGGTGCGCAAGGGTTGCTCTCTTTCCCCCTCCCCTCAATCCCCTCCCGCTCTACTCACGATAGCGGAAGTCGTAGATTGTGGGCAATCGTTTGTCAAGTAAAAAAAGCCCAGTGTTAGTGTAAAACCTCCTTGCCATTTATTGTGTGCCTGGTATATGGTTTATCATATGATTGACAACAAGGAGGTATGTCCTATGCGCAACTATTTATGTAAATTATGGGCGGTGGCTGCCGTTTCCCTGTTCCTGTTTGCCGGGAGCGCTTCGGCCGCCGAGGTCGTTCTCTACTCGTCCAACCCCAGCGAGCTTCTGGATCTGGTGACCAGGGGCTTCGAAGCCAAAACGGGGATCAGGGTCTCCGTCGTCCGGCTGGGCACCGGCGAGGCGATGAAGCGGATCGCCGCCGAGAAGAACAAGCCGCTGTGCGATGTCTTCTGGAGCGGCGACGTCGCGGTTCTCGAAAACGCGAAGGCGAACTTCCAGACCTACCGTTCCCCGGAGGCGAAAGGGCTTCCCGCCGGCTATGTGGAGAAGGAGGGCCGCTGGACGGCCAGCAACGCCCACGTCATGATCATCATGACCAACAAATCGCAGGCGAAGGATCAGGACGCTCCAAAGATGTGGAAGGACCTTTTCATGCCGAAATGGAAGGGCAAGATCGTCATGGCCAACCCCGAGAAGTCGGGATCGGCCTACGCCCAGGTTTACGGCATCTATAAGCTCTACGGCTGGGACGGTCTCAAGAAGCTCATCGAACATGCCAAGATCCTCGACAGCTCCAGTCTGATCTACAAAGGAGTGGCGGCCGGCGAATACCCCCTGGGCGTCACGATGGAGTACGCCGCGCACCGCTATATCGTCGGCGGTGACAGGAACGTGGGGATCGTCTATCCGTCCGACGGCGCCTTCATGGCGCCCGAAGCGACCGGCATCGTCGCCAACTGCCCCCATCCGGCCGAGGCGAAGAAGCTCGTCGATTACCTGATCAGCAAACCGGTGGTCGACGAGATCTTTGCCAAATTCTCGCGTCGGCCGGCGCGGCCCGACGCGGCCGACACCGAGGGGCTGCCCCCGCTCAAGGCGATCACTCTCCTGAAGAGCTTCGATCCCATCGAGGCAAATACCCTGGAGAAGGAACTTCTCAAAAGGTGGAAGGAAATCATCCTGTCCAGGTAGGCTCGTGCGCGTAGAACTCACCGGCATCACAAAAACGTTCGGTAAAGTAAAGGCCGTCGACGGCGTGACGCTGACGATCGGGGAGGGGGATTTTTTCACTCTGCTGGGTCCGAGCGGGTGCGGCAAGACGACGCTCCTGAGAATCATTGCGGGATTTTACACCCCCGACGATGGTGATATCCGCTTCGATGCGCGGAGGGTCAACGATGTCCCCGCGCATCGGCGGGAGACCGGCATGGTCTTTCAGAATTACGCCCTCTTTCCCCACCTGACCGTCTTCGACAACATCGCCTACGGACTCCGGGCAAGGAAGATTCCTCGCTGGGAGACCACGGCCCGCATCGGCGCCATCATCAAAAGCGTTCAGCTCGATGGTCTGGAGGACCGCTCCCCAAGCCAGTTGAGCGGCGGGCAGCAGCAGAGGGTGGCCCTGGCACGGGCGCTGGTGATTTCGCCGAAAATCCTGCTGATGGATGAACCCCTCTCCAATCTCGACGCGAAGCTTCGGGTGAGTATGCGCGAGGAGATCCGGCGACTGCAGAAGGAACTGGGAATCACCACGATTTACGTGACCCACGACCAGGAGGAGGCGATGGCCGTCTCCGACCGGGTCGCTATCCTCAACCGGGGGCGGCTCGAACAGCTCGGGACGCCGGCCGAGATCTACCACCGCCCGCAAAGCCGGTTTACCGCCGAATTCATGGGCGCCAGCAACATCATCGAGATGGACGTCATCGGTTACGACCCAAAGGAGTCGTTGATCGCCGCGGAGGCAGGCAGCTATCGGTTGCATATCCGCGGTGAACAGCCGGCGGGTGGAAGGGTGACCTTATCGGTCCGCCCCGAATGGATCCGTGTCGTCGATGATACGTCGGCCGGCAAACCCGGCATCCTTTGCGGAACAATCCTGAACAGCACCTTTTTGGGCGCCATGATCCGCTACAGGGTTTCGGGCCCCGGGGGTGCATCCCTCACCATCGAGGTCCACGATCCCGAGGCAAGGGGGATACGGGCGAAAGGGGACCTCCTCTGGTATCAGATCCCCCCGGACCGCCCCGTTGTGCTTCGGGCATAGAGGATTTGCCGTGACCAAGCATTTCAAGGCGTGGAACCTTATCGTGGCATTGACCTTCACGATCCTCTTCTTCGCGGTCCTCTACCCGCTCCTCAATATTTTCAGGGCCAGTTTCGTTCATCCGGAGACCGGGGTCTTTTCGCTCAAGAGTTACGCCTCGATCTTTAACTACCCCTTCTACCTGCGCTGCCTGCGCAACAGCCTCTTTGTGAGCGCTCTGGGAACGCTCTTTGCGGTGGCGATCGGGATTCCCTTCGCCTTCCTGTTGGCGCGCTATCGCATCCCCGGCAAAAACCTCCTGAAAACCCTCGGCACCCTGCCGCTGATCCTCCCCACGTTCATCGGCGCGGAGGCCTGGCTGATCCTCCTGGGAAGAAACGGTATGTTCGCGAAGCTCTTCCAACCCTTGGGTATCGAGATTCCGAGCATCTATGGCTGGAAGGGTATCGTACTGGTCTTTGCGCTCCAGTTTTTCCCCTTTGTCTTTTTGATGGTCTCCTCGGCGATCAACGCCATCGACCGGTCGTTGGAAGAGGCGGCGACGAATCTGGGCGCCGGCCGTCTGCGCGTCTTTCTCACCGTGACGCTGCCCGTCATCATGCCGTCGATCCTCTCCGGCGGCCTGGTCGTCTTCTATCTCTGCATCGAGAACTTCGGCGTTCCAGTCCTGATCGGCGAAGATTTTCGGGTGCTCTCCGTTCAGGCATACAACGAATTCATCAGCGAGATGGGGGGGAACCCGTCGATGGCGGGGGCGTTGAGTATGGTCTTGCTGGCCATTACCCTTTCCCTGACCCTTCTGCAGAAATACTGGGTCGAACGAAAAAATTATGCGATGACCTCCCTAAATCCGCTGGAAGTCAAACGGCTCGGTCCCCTGGGTACGTTCTTGGGCTGGCTGTTCTGCGCGGGGCTGGTATTCGTCGCCCTCTTTCCATTCGCAGTGGTCATGGTCTCCTCGATCACCAAGACCCAGGGACCGGTCATGTACTGGGGTCAGTTCAGCCTCGATAATTTCATCCGTGCCGTCACGATCGCTCCCCGGCCGATCATCAACTCTTTCTTTCTCGCCACGACGGCGACCCTGATCGGGATCGTCTTCGGGGTTGCGGTGAGCTACCTCCTCGTCCGGCGCCGCGGTGTGGTGAGCTATCTGATTGACGTCCTCGTCATGCTGCCTCTGGCTATTGCCGGTACGGTTCAGGGCATCGCGCTTGCGGCAACCTACAACAGAGGGGTCATCGTTCTGACCGGCACCTGGATGATTCTCGTCCTGGCCTATTTCATACGCAAGGCCCCATACTCGATCAAAACGACCTCGTCGCTACTCCAGCAGATCGATGCCTCGATCGAGGAGGCTTCAATCAACCTCGGCGTCCCCCCCGTACGTTCCTTCATCAAGGTGGTGATCCCCGTCATGCTGCCTGGCATCATCGCGGGGGGTATCATCATGTGGGTCACGACGCTGGCGGAGTTGAGCTCGACGATTGTGCTCTATTACGGCCCCTGGGCCACGATGACCGTGGAGATCTTCCAGCGGATCGGCAGCGGTGATTTCGGACCGGCCTCGGCCTATGCCACGATCCTGATCATCTCGGTCCTGATCCCGCTGTTTATCCTCAACCGGGTTTCCGGGAAGGACATCGCGTCATCGCTGTGAGCGAGATTGGCGAAAGGGGAAGACAAATCGTTTGACAGAGTCGATTGCCTCCCATATAAAGAGCTTCGAAAATCATCGTCTCTTTGCCCGCTTTCGAGACATGAGACGTTTGCAGAGCTTGGAAATCATCTTCCGGAAGCACGCATTGGAGATTTTTCGGGGCCCCCTGCCCCCGGAGCACAGCGTCCGCAAAGACGACTGTTTGAGCGCTTCAGCGCGAGTTTCGTCTTTGCAGCGAAGCGAGGAGGTGCAGGGTCGAAAAATGTCCAGCGTGCGGAGGGAGCATGATTTTCAAAGCTCTCGACATGATTCCCAAGTCGTGCAATAGCCTAACCCATTCATATAGGATCAGTATGGTTCTCAACAAAGGAGAGACGCAATGAGCGAAGAGTCGAAACCGCGGTTGACGCGGGCGGAGCGGCAGACACAGGAGCGGGCGGCCAACTTGAAGCACTGGGAGGAGCAGGATGCCCTCCTGTTCAAACACAGGCAGGAGGCTTACGACATCGGCGGTCCATCCCAGGCGGAGCGTCTCGCGAAGCAGGGAAAGAAAACGATGCGCGAGCTGATCGGGCTGTTGATCGATCCGGGAACCGAATTCTTCGAAGTGGGGCTCGATGCCGGGTACGAGATCGGAAAGAAGAAACTCTTCGGCGGTCCGGCCTACGAAGAGGAGAAGCGGGGGCACATCCCGGGGGGCGGCGTCATCACCGGAGTCGGCATCGTCCAGGGAAAGGACTGTATGATCTTCGCGAATGAGAATCGCTTTGCTGCAGGCACCTATTTCCCGATAACCCTCAAGCGACACATGAGGGCCCAGGCGATCGCCGAGCAATGCGGGCTCCCCTGCATCTACATCGCCGATTCGGGGGGTGTCAACCTCCCGCTCCAGGTCGGCAGCTTCGCCGACGACGGCCACTTCGGATCGATGTTCTACAACATGTGCCGGATGTCCGCCAAGGGAATCAAGCAGTACACCCTCTCCACGGGCGGCAACACGGCCGGCGGCGCCTACATCGTCTATCTCGCCTCGGAATCGGTCATGATAGAGAAGCTGGCCTACGCCTTTCTCGCGGGTCCGCCCATGGTGAAATCGGCGATCGGCGAGACGGTCTCTATGGAGGACCTCGGCGGCGCCTACGTCCATACCCAGCACTCCGGAGGCTGCGACCACTTCGTTCGGACCCAGGAGGAGGGGGTCGCCAAGCTTCGGGCGATGATGGAATTCGAACCGGTCCAGAGACTCTGCATCGAGCGGAGGGAGACGCGAGCGCCTCGATACGACCACCTGGAAATGATGCAATCGACCCCGATCAACACCTACCAGCACATCCAGATCCGGGAGATCATCAAATGCCTCGCCGACGACAGCTACTTTCACGAATACAAGGCCAACTACGGCCTGACGCACGGCGAATCACTCGTCTGCGGGAAGATGTGGCTCAAGGGGATCCCGGTAGGGGTGGTCGCCTCGAATGCAAGCGGGGTGATCTACATCGAGGCGGCCCGAAAGGCCACCGAATGGATGATCCGCTGCGGCAACTCCAGAATCCCGGTCCTCTTCCTCCAGGGATCGCCCGGATACATGGTCGGCAAGGCCGAAGAGTGGGGAGGTATCGGCAAGTACGGTTCCGACATGGTCCGCGCCTGCACCTGTCTTGAGGTTCCCAAGGTGACCTATGTGATCGGGCCCGACCACGGGGCGGCCAATTACGGGATGTGCGGCCGCGGGTTCAAACCGCGATTCGCCTTCACCAGCATGCGGGGCCGCACCACGGTCATGTCGGGCGAGACGGCCGGTTTTATCCTGGAAACGGTCCGCCGGAAGAACATCACCGATAAAGGCGGGGTGGTGAACGAGGAGGAGATGGCGCGTTTCCGCCAGGAGATGCGGAAACGCTACGACGAGGAGGGACACCCCTTCTATACGGGATCGCTCCTGTTTCACGACGGTGTCCTCGCCTTTTCCGAGGCGCGGGATCGTCTCGCGCGGGCCTTCGAGATCGCCCTGCATGTACCGATCCGAGAGTCCGTCTGGGGTGATCTGAAGGTCTGAAGCTTAGCCGCGCTTAGTGGCGTCGCAGCATTATGACAAACAGGAGGAGTGGCCTATGGCGGAAATTCTTTTGCAGGAAAGGGTGGGGGAGGGGATCCTGGTCCTGACCCTGAATCGACCCGAGACGATGAACTGCTTCAATTCCGATCTTCTGGCGGCGCTCGGCGGTGTGATCCGCGAAGCCAATTTCGACTCGTCGCTCCGGTGCATCATCATCACCGGCGCTTCCGGCGACAATCCCGGGAAATCCTCCTTTTCGACGGGGGCCGACCTGAAGGAGCGAAAAACGATGACGCCGGAGCAGGTCCAGCGCTATGTCTTTACGATCCGAAACACCTTCACCGCCGTCGAGCAGGTGAGGGTTCCCGTCATCGCGGCGATAAACGGCTTTGCCTTCGGAGGGGGAATCGAACTGGCCATGGCTTGCGACATCCGCATCGCTGCTTCCACCGCGACGATGGGGCTGACCGAAACGAGTCTCGCGATCATTCCCGGGGGTGGCGGGACGCAGCGGCTGCCGCGGATCGTAGGGATTGCGAAGGCAAAGGAGCTGATCTTCACCGCGCGGCGGATCGATGCGAAAACCGCTCTGGAGATCGGGCTTGTAAACCGGGTCGTCGAGCCCGACCGACTCATGCCGGCTGCGCTGGAGCTGGCCGGAGAAATCGCCAAAAATGGTCCGATCGGAGTCGCCCAGGCGAAATTCGCCATCAACAATGGCATGGAGGCCTCGCTCGGAGTGGCCCTGCCCCTGGAATCGAAGGCCTATGAGGTCACCATCCCGACGAAAGACCGTCTCGAGGCCCTGGCCGCCTTTGCGGAAAAGCGTAAACCGGTCTTCAAAGGCGAGTAGGGCTATCTCCCCCACCTGGGTCCGCTAGGGTTCGGTGACCTATCGATGTGGTAATTATAAAGGCGTGCCCAGTCTTCGACCGCTTTTACCAGCGGGTCGTGACCACTATGGAAAAAATCCTCTGCCATCGATGGAACCAGGTCGCCGTATCTCTGTAAAGCCTGAATGAGGAGCGTCTCGGACCCTGGGATGCCTTGCCGAATATAAAACGGGTATGCGCCGGCGACGATCTCGATGCTTTCGTTCTTCATAGCGGCGGAAAGCGGGTCAACGGCACCGGCAGCCTTCGGCTTTTCCAGAGCAGTGTCACCCCCCTTTCGCGCCAAAGGTTGCTTATCCGCGAGGGCTGCGGACAAAGGATCAAAGGCGCGGGGGTCCTTGAGCTTCTCCAGAGCGCTGGCGGCCCAGATTCGTACCGAAGGTTCCTTGGCCTTCAGGGCGGCAATCAAAGGTTCAACGGCGGGGGGTCCAATACTGACGAGGGCTTCCGTAGCATGCCATTGGATGCTGACGGTTTCATCTTTCAGGGCGGCAATCAACGGTTCAACGGCACGGACATCCATGATCTTTCCGAGGGCAACCGTCGCCACCAGGCGAACAAAGAAGTCTCGGTCCTTGAGTTCCGCGATCAGGGTTTCGACGAGTCTTCCGAGGGTGTCGGCCGCGATCCTCCGGACAGAGAGATCACCGTCGTCCAGAGCATCGATCAGGGGTTCGACCGCAGGGGCGCCTATACCCGCGAGGGCATCCGCTGCATTCTTTCGGACAGAGAGCTCCTTGTCCTTCAGGCCGGCAGCCAGAGGCTCGGCAGCGCGGGCATCCTTCATTTTTCCGAGGGCGCCGGCCGCCTCACCCCGGACAACCAGGTCTGCGTCTTTCAGGGCAACAATCAGCGGTTCAACCGCACGGGCATCCTTCATTTTTCCAAGGGCGCCTGCCGCCGCTCTTCGCACAAACAGCTCTTTGTCCTTCAGTGCGGCGATCAAAGGCCCAACGGCAGGAGGGCCGATGCTTACCAGGGCGCCCGAAACACTCGCCAGGACAGACGGCGCCTTATCCCGCAAGGCGGCAGCCAGAGGTTCGACCGCACGGGCATCCTTTATCTTGCCGAGAGCGACGGCAGCGCCGCCGCGGATCATTGCGTCATTGTCCCTGAGCGCGGCAATCAACGGCTCAACCGCAGGGGGGCCTATA
>Ga0194126_10006030_pt1 | contig 17503 bp, 8 predicted proteins | sample TA2KigC150mmetaG_FD_148641 | JGI IMG/M metagenome (GOLD analysis project Ga0194126, IMG submission 148641) | Freshwater microbial communities from Lake Tanganyika, Tanzania - TA2015035 Kigoma Deep Cast 150m | ecosystem: Environmental > Aquatic > Freshwater > Lake | place: Tanzania: Lake... | reverse complement strand
TACTTTGATGAATCAAATATCAGTTCGGGCAGTCAACTTAACATCTGTTTATAACAAGGGTAAGATAGGACTACATCCTTGTAGCTTTGAAATTGAAAAAAATTCAATGGTTGCAATATTGGGTCCAACCGGATGTGGAAAGTCAACGCTTTTAAAAACATTAATTGGTGTTACTCCATCAGCTGGAGGTAAGGTGTATATTGCAGGTCTTGAGTTGAAGGAAAACTATGAACTTCTAAAAACTCATATTGGATATGTGCCACAACATGACCATGACGCTATTCATTTTGACTTAACCGTATTACAATGTTTGACTTATTCAGCAAGAATTAGACTTCCTGAATTAACTGCAAAGGAACAAGATGAAAAAGTTGAAAAGATTCTCAAAAAACTAAACATATTTCATGAAAAAGAGAAACTAGTAAAAGATTTGAGTGGTGGACAACAAAAACGTGTGTCTATAGCAGTTGAAATACTAATAGACCCTATTGTGCTTTTATTGGATGAGCCAACTTCCCCACTTGACCCTCAAACGATTTCAGACTTTTTACTTATGCTTAAGGATTTAACCAAGCAAGGTACAACTGTAATCATGGTAACACATAAGCCCGAAGATCTATATTACATGGATGAGTGTATTTTTATGGGAGTAGGTGGTTATTTAACCTACAAGGGAAAAGTAAATCGTATTCTAGAGTATTTCAATCAGAAAACAATTCATGAAATTTATAAGTTGGTAAATTCCGATTCAGCTGGTCTTTTGGCGAAAAAATATTATGAGCAACACGAATTAAGTCCAACTGTTGGAGATTGGAGCGAAATAAAATTTAGTAGAACTAGAAATGTGAATTACCTTTCTCAATATTTTTATTTATCGCTGAGGTATTTGTCAAGAAAATTGAATGACTACAAAAGTCTTTTAGTTACAATTGGTCAAGCGCCAATTATTGCAATTTTAATGACATTTATCTTTCCTGAAATAAATCATATTGTATTGTTCTTTATATCAATTTCAGCAATATGGTTTGGCACAAATAATTCAGCAAAGGAAATTGTTTCTGAAAGACAAATCTTTCATAGAGAGCGCATGTATAATCAGGGAATTATTCCTTTTATTTTGTCAAAAATTACAATTCTGTCAATAGTTGGTTTTATTCAAAGTATTGTTTTTATTGCCATTTTACATTTTAATTATCAAAATCACTTTGTCCATATATCTAATGACATTGAGATGATTATATGGATGAGTTTCACAATTATTGTATCAAGTTTATTTGGATTAATGCTATCATCATTTGCAAAATCAAGCGAAAAAGTAATGGGCTATATTCCAATTGCACTTATTCCACAAATAATGATATCAGGAATTATCGTAAAAATAAGCGGTAAAGTCCTTATTTCATACATTAGTTTTTTAACTATTGCACGTTGGTCGACAACAGGTTTGTCCAGATTGCAAACGGAAGTAGAAAAGACATTTTTTAATCCGAATGGGTTGTCAATTGTACCATTGAGAGAAAACTTGGGTGATACGTTTGAATCAACATTAAATTTCAGTTCAAATGAACCAACATTTGAGATGTATATTTTGTGTAGTCATTCCATTTTATACTTTATCTTAATTTACTTAAATTTGCGCGATAGAGATTTATATCGTAATTAATTATTATCCAAAATTATGCGTCAAAATAGAACCACGATTTTTCTTCTTGCAATTTTTGCAATTATTATTGCCGTTTTTGTGTTAAAGTATTCAAATAAAGATTGGCAAAGCAAAACGGAAGTAAGGGATAAAACAAGAGAGAAATATGAGAAAGAGAAGGACTGGAAAGGTGCAGAACTTTACCTTGATGAACAATTGAAAGAAAATCCAAATTGTAAGGATGACAAGGATTTACAAGGGGAATTAAATAGAATTAAAGAATTAAATGCTTTGGACAATCCTGAGCAATAATCTAAATATAGAATTATGAACAATTTTTTATGCTTATTACTTTTTTCCTTTGCTTTAAATCTTGGATTTTCGCAGACTGAGGAAGATTTTATACAAACCATTAAAGTTCAATATGCAAAGAATAATAAAACAAAGGCATGTGAAGAATCAAAGAAAGGTTTAACTAAATTTCCAAATAGTGCTAGAATTGCAAAATTACAAGCTTTGGTTTGTTCTTCAACAGGAGGTTCTCAAGCAGGAGGTTCCATAACGGGAGGATCACAAACAGGAGGAATATCCACGGGAGGACCACAAACAGGAGGAATATCCACGGGAGGATCACAAACAGGAGGAATATCAACAGGAGGATCACAAACAGGAGGAACACAAACAGGAGGAATATCAACAGGAGGAACAGAAGTACGGGAACCAAAAATAATAAATCTAAATACAGGGTTTAAAAGAGTTGCTGGTGAAAATAAAGTTGAATGGAGTAAGTTTTTAGCGGAGAATGCAGTTAAAATAACAGTAGTTTTTTCAGTAAATGGATTAACATTTTCATACAATTGTACTGGTAGTACTTCTTGTACATATAATCCAGGTACTTCAATAGCACATGGAAGATCTACCAAAGTTGAATTAATTGTAGATTATGGTGATAAAAAGGTCAATGAATCAGGAACTTTAGTATTAGACAATCAATTTTTCGTATGTTCAGCAAACTAATTAAAATGAAATTAATAATTCAATCAGCCTTTATTCTTATTTCTTTAAGTTCGTTCTCTCAAAAACAATTAAATATTGTCTTTTTTGTGAATGACTCAAAAACAAGCTCTTCGGAATTGAATAGTTTTTCTAATATGGTTTACCTAAATAATGCAGATGTCAAACTTGCCAATTATACCATTTATCATTTTACATCAAAAAAAGAACGAGATACAACTTGGTCAAACAAGAAAAAAAATGCTTCATATAAAGTAATTCAAACCGATTGTGATTTTTCAATATGCTCATCGTTAAATACATTAGTTCCTGATAAAAAAACTCAAAAAAATAAGTTTTATAATTGTCAAAATTTATTGAAATGTGATTTAAATAAATGGAATATAACAAATGTCAATACCTTATCTTCAAGAAGTGAGTCACTACTGCTTGAAAAGATCAAAGAAGAGGTTTCACTGAATAAAATAGATAAAACAAACACAACAATTTTCTTCTATCTCGGAAACGATATGGTAACAGACAGTAAGCCTGAAATAAAATTTGAAAAAGAAACAATAAGTGTTAAGTCTGGAGAATCAGTTCAATTAAATCCAGTTTTCTCCAAAAATATTAAAAACGTTGTTTGGACTCCAAATGAAAACATCAGCTGTCTTGATTGTAAAACACCAACTGTTAATCCATCAAAAAATGCTGTTTATACTGTTAGTGCATCAGACAGTATGAATTGTCACAATGTTTCAAAAAGTATTACAGTTAACGTCATTAATGATTGTGATTGCAACTCGGGATCTATGAAACCAATAAATGACGTATTTGGAAAATTAAGTAATCCTAAGTATAAAAATGATATTGAAATTGCTGATTGGCAAATTATCTCTAATCAATCTGGGGGTTATGTATTTGATGTATTATTTACTTCTAATTGTGCGAATCGATATAAATTGACGATTGAAGATAAGGATGGCAATGTAGTTTGGGAGGACTATTTCAATAAAGATCAAGTTGATAAGAGAGCACGGGCTGAATTACACGAGAAATATCCTGATTATTTGGTATTTCGCTTAACGCTCAAATCACTAAGTAAGTTATTTGAAGGAGCAGAAAGTTATTTTAGAATTAATTTAACAAGTATTGATGAAAGTAATGTAAGTTGTCAACCATATAAATCTCCGAAATTAATTTTCACAAAATGCAATTAATAAAATACGTTTTAATACTATTTCTTTTCCTATCGATTAATTCATTAATCTTTGGTCAAATCAACTATAGTTTTAAAACAATTACAAATAATGCGAATACCACTTACATTGACTCTATAAAAAAATCGAAAGATAATACAGTAATATTTTTCTGTCCTACAAATGAAATAGATTCAAATATTTTTTTTAAAAAAGGAAAGGAATTAGTTTCAAACAAAAAAATAAGTTCATTTCAATCAATCAAAATTCATTTCATTCTATTTAAAGAGGATCCAAAAAATAATTCGAAGGGCATACTATTTTCTAGTAATGACAAGAAATCATCCATGCCAATAGGACAATTGGAATGTTTTTTCTTGAATTTTGATAAAAATTTAGTACAAAGAGCTAGATCTAAAGATAAATTCAACTTTGAATACACACAACCGTTTTTGAATGAAAATCTTTATCGTATTCAAATCGTTGATACTAATAAATGTTTTAAAGAAATACCAGATAGAATACCATTTTATGCTGATTTTATTAAAGAAGCATATAGTCCGAGTTATACTTTAGAAGAAAAAATTGATTTTCTTAACGATTCAATAAGAACCATGCAAAAGAAAATAGTTGAATTATCTTTAAACAATGATTTAATTATTAGCAAGTTGGATTCATTATTAAATCAGTATAATGTAGTTCCAACAAAAAACAATAAGAAAGGATCTTCTAATTTAAGTATCGAAAAATCTGAAAAGAATAAAACACCTAAAAATAAAGAAGAAGAAAAAAAATCAAAACCAGCAAATTCAACGAATTCAACAAATCAAGAAAAACCGAAGGAAGAAGGAAATAAATCTAACAAAAATTAATTATTCATGGTTAGAGTATTCATTTTCTTATCATTACAAATTATATTAATCAGTATATTTTCCTGTACTAAGGATGATTTTCGATGGAATTTAGTTGCCAAACCTGAAATTTCAAAACCAATAATAACTCAAAATTCACTTGCATCATTAACCGTACAATCATCATTATTATCAAATGGACATGACAAAAATACCGTAAAAGGATTTTGTTGGTCTACTCAAAATAATCCAACATTAAGTGATAATAAAATTGTTATGGAATCCTCTAAAGAAGAATCATTTTCATATACAATACCTTGGAGTTTTATTGGTACTATTTACGTACGGTCATTTGCAATAAATAAGTTAGATACCGTTTATTCTGAGATTATTTCTACGATTTGGACCGGAGATGCCGGAAACATACCCATTGTAAACACCCTTTCTATTGAGGATATTCAGTTTTATAATGCAAAAATAAACTGTCAGTTAATTTCCGATGGTGGATTAACATTAGAAGAGAGAGGAGTATTTATTTCAGAAAATCCTCAACCCAATAGTTCTAATTCAATAAAAGTTTTAGATAATTCAAGTATTAGCTTTTTTACTATTCTGGCAGAGAATTTAATTGAGAATAAGACCTATTACGTTAGGGCATTTGCTAAGAATTTTGCATTTACTGGATTAGGTAATGTTTTAAGTTTTACAACTAAAAATTTTTATAATGTTGGAGAATTAGGACCTGCGGGAGGCAGGATTTTTTATTCAAAAAATGATACTTTAGGAGGTTGGAATTTTTTAGAAGCAGCACCACAGGATTATAATCTTGAATTAAAATGGAGTCCTTCCAGTATTACCGTAAATAATACGAGTACAGATTTAGGTCTAGGCGAATCAAATACAAGTTTTATTATAAATGTTAACGGAAACAGTATTTTATATGCAGCTTATGCCAGCTCTGTATATTCCTTTAGCGGTTATACTGATTGGTATTTGCCATCACGAGATGAGCTAATTAAAATGTATCAAAATTTGTATTTAAATGGTACTGGTGGACTAGCCTTGAATAGTCAATATTGGAGTTCAAGTGAGGACGATTTTTATCATCAAAACGCTTGGACTGTTAAAATGTCAGGTAATGGAGAAGTTTCTACATTTCCTAAATCAAACATGTTTAAATCAAGATTTATTAGAAGGTTTTGAAAAATCAAATAACTATTTTTTGGATTATTATATCTGTATCATTTAATTTGATTTGTCAAGTGGACAATCATAATTCAAATATTAATTTAACCAATTTTTCTCCAAAATGGTATTATGTCAATAATTTGTCAATAGGTCAAAATGATGAAATCCAATTTGTCAATTCTATTAATTCATGGGATATTAGTTACTCAAAAACAAATCCTCTTCTAATTTATAAAGAAAATGACGGTTTACTAGTTAATTATTACACAATAAGAGATTACAAGGAAATTTGTCCTGAAGGTTTTAGGATTCCATTAATATCTGACTTCGATCAATTATCTAAGACAACTTCTTTCACTTTCAACAATAATTCCTATGATTCAAAGAATTTTGTATTACAAGGTAATCAATCAATACTAAGAGGGTCGGAGGAGAGTGATGGCATTTATTCCTATTTAGATGATGAAAGTAAACTTCGGTATTGGGTACTTGATGATTATTCAATTAATGAATTTGGAAAAGCAATCTCATTTACTAGGAATGCAAATTCTTTTTTTCCTGTTTTCTATGAAAATAAACCTTTTGTTGTAAGTGCACTTGATAAAAAGAGTGGTCTCAATTTATATTGTATTGAAAAGTTCGAGCATTTTTTTAAGGATACAGAATTTACATATAATAAATTGGTTCCAATTGAATACAGTAAGCTTGAAAATGCTCTTACTGATTTGGTGACAAATTCTAAAACGAAGAACTTTAATTTCTCAGGAACACTTCGGTTTGACTCCAATGGAAAAAATGTTAGTGATGGATTTGGAGTAATAGATAATATTGAAAATCAATCGCTATATAACGCTATTAAAAATACTATTTCAAATTGGTCGGTTTTTCCTTATTATAATGATACTAAAGTTAGAAGTTATCAAACTCTAAAAATTAGTCATCAATCAACTTTTGAAAATATTAATGAAAAAAAATATTTTAGTATCAACTCTTTTTTCTTGAATAATATTAATGACAAGATTCTAATTTCTGATATTCAAAAATGTGATCAGGATAAACACGATTTTAAGTATGCATCAGAAATCAAAACTAATTTAACGATAATAAATGATAAGGTAATCTCAAGAAAAGAAGATGTAATAATGAAAAGAATGATAGGAAAAGGACCTATTTATTCTGTTTATAGTATTGTACCAGGATTAGGTAAAAAACAAATTACATTAAACGCAAGAGAAATAAACAATACTAAACAAAATATTTTTTTGGGGACATCTATTTCTCTTGGAATAATAGCAGGGGCCTCCAAACTGGTGTCTAATTACTATTATTCATTATATAGAAATGAAAGTAATTTGAGTGGGAATTATAAAATTGCAAATATCTCTCAAAAAGTATTTCTTGGTTGTTTGACAGCTTACAGTGCCATGTTTGTTTATGACTTTTCCACAACCTTTGCATTGGGAATAGGAAACAAATTTTTGCAGAGAAAAGTAAATAAGAAAATTCGTAAATTGGAAAATCCAATAATTGTAAATTGATAACATAGTAACAAGATGAAACGCTACATTTCTTTGATATTTAAGTTTTTTGCTATTGTTACTTTACCCTCAATTTATTTACCAGTACATGGTCAAATCATTGAAACTTACAATACACCCGGAACTATTACCTGGACATGCCCTGCTAATGTTACTCAAGTGGTTGTTGAATGCTGGGGTGGCGGGGGAGGCGGAGGGAATAGCGCAAATAATACAATTAATGGAGGCGCAGGAGGAGGTGGTGGAGCTTATGCAAAGAAGACATTTACAGTAGTTGCTGGCAATGTTTATTATTTATCTGTTGGAGCAGGAGGCGCAGGTGCTCCTGCAAGTTCAAGCACTGCAGCATTAAGTGGTGGAGATAGCTGGTTTAATGATTTTGTTCCTTACTCTAATGCAGCTGTTCTAGCCAAAGGAGGAGGAGGAGGCTTGAATAACTCAACTGCTGTACCAAATAATGGTGGTAGTTCATTAAATTCCTTTGGTGATATAGTTTATAACGGTGGTAATGGTTATCAAGCATCTTCCACAGGAGGTGGAGGTGGAGGTGCATCTGCTTCCCCCAGTGCAAACGGTATTTCGGCAATAAATTTTAATGGTGCTGTTGCAAATATAGGCGGAGGAAATGGAGGAAATGGAGGAAACTTAAGCTCTACATCTTCTTTAAACGGGGCACCGGGAAGTTGGCCAGGTGGCGGAGGTGGTGGTTCAGATGATTGGGCTTCAAGATCTGGAGGGACAGGTGGAAATGGAAAAGTTGTGATTACATACTTTATCAATGGTCAAATCATTGAAACTTACAATACAACCGGAACTATTACCTGGACATGCCCTGCTAATGTTACTCAAGTGATTGTTGAATGTTGGGGAGGCGGAGGTGGAGGCGGAAATAGCGCAAATAATACAATTAATGGAGGCGCAGGAGGAGGTGGTGGAGCATATGCAAAGAAGACATTTACAGTAGTTGCTGGCAATGTTTATTATTTATCTGTTGGAGCAGGAGGCGCAGGTGCTCCCGCCAGCTCAAGCACTCCAGCATTCAGTGGTGGAGATAGCTGGTTTAATAATGTTAATTCAGTTCCTAACTCTAATGCAGCTGTTCTAGCCAAAGGAGGAGGTAGAGGTTTGAATAACTCAATGGCTGTACCAAATAATGGTGGTAGTTCATTAAATTCCTTTGGTGATATAGTTTATAACGGTGGTAATGGTTATCAAGCATCTTCCACAGGTTCCACAGGAGGTGGAGGTGGAGGAGCATCTGCTTCCTCAATTGCAAACGGTGTTTCAGCAATCAATTTCAATGGCGCAATTGCTAATGCAGACGGAGGAAACGGAGGAAATGGAAGCACATCATCCTCTGTAAACGGGGCACCAGGAAGTTTGCCAGGTGGCGGTGGGGGTGGTTCTGATGATTGGGCTTCAAGATCTGGAGGGACAGGTGGAAATGGAAAAGTTGTGATTACATACTTTATCAATTGTTCGGGTACACCAAATACAGGCGCTGTTAGTATGAGCAGTTCAAATGGCTGTGAAGGATCAAGTTTAACACTGACAGCAGCAAACTTAACAACTGAACAAGGAATAAATTATCAGTGGCAAATATCTAGTGATAATGTAATTTGGAATGATATTTCTGGTGAAACCTCCTCCTCATATACTACAACCCCAACTTCAAGCAGTTATTATCGAATAAAATCTGTTTGTTCATTTAGTGGGTTAGAAAACTATTCTCAATCTGTTCAATACACAGTATTCCAATTACCTACTACTCCTGTAATTTCTGCTTCTGGAAATACCACTTTTTGCCAAGGGAATTCTGTTATCTTAAGTTCAAATGTTGTTTCTGGACTGATTTATCAATGGCAAAATAATGGGGTGAATATAACCAGTGCAAATAGTTTCAATTATATTGCAAGTTCTTCTGGCACCTATTCTCTTGTTGTTACAACTGCAAATGGATGTTCCGCTTCATCTTCATCAACTACGGTCACAGTTAACCCAGTTCCAAATGCAACTGTAAATGTTTCAGGTCCAACAACCTTTTGCCAAGGAGGAAATGTAGTATTTAGTGTGGCTTCAAGCACAGGTCAAACATATCAATGGCAGAATAATGGAACAAATATAAGTGGAGCCACAACTTCGAGTTACACAGCTAATTCCTCTGGTTCTTATTCAATAACCATAAATAATACTTTTGGATGTACTTCATCTTCAAATCCAATAAATGTAACAGTTTCAAGTTTTCCAAGCGCAACAATAGATAACCAGGGTATTTCTTTAATTTGTCAAGGAGGAACTGTTTTACTTTCTGCAAATACAGGAACTGGTCTAACCTATCAATGGGCAAACAATGGAACAAACATTTCAGGTGCAACTTCTTCCAGTTATTCATCAAACACAGCGGGTTCTTATACAGTAATTGTAACAAACTCGATTGGTTGTTCAACCACTTCAAATGCTACGGTTCTTACACTGAATCAATTAACCACAACTATATATCCAATTAATTCTACAATGAATACAGGTTATGTTACATCTACTGGAACGAAAATATCAGGTGACATTTTAGTCCCTAGTGGAAGAGGTTGGGCAAAATTCCCTCTAACTTCAATACCATCGGGTTCGGTTATAACGGGAGTTACAATTAAATTTTATACGTACGGTGGAACTACCTCCAATTTCAATCAAATAAAAAGTTTGGGGGGGGATCCTGTTACAATGACCGGAACTTCACTTTATGGGGCTTTTATGGTTGGAAATGGAACAATTTACAATACTTCAACATGGACAGTTGGAACATCTACAACTCCATCTTTGAATACTATTGTTTTGCCATCAGCTATTTCCCATGTCCAATTTGCATTAGCGTCTGGATGGGTGAACTTCGGGTTTATAAATGCCAATACGAATCTTTATGGTTCTAATAACACAACGTATAGTGTTCGCCTAGAAATAAGTTATAATCCACCAGCTCCTTCCGCACCAATTACAGCTTCGAGTGCAACAACTTTCTGCCAAGGTGGTTCTGTAACACTGTATACTAGTAATGGAAATGGGAATACATTTAATTGGAAAAACAATGGAACAAATATTTTAGGGGCATTATCATCTTATGTTGCCTCAAATTCCGGAATTTATACGGTTCAGGTAACGAACAGTAGTGGCTGTTCCACTATTTCAAGTCCAATAACTGTTTCGGTTAATCCATTACCTGTGGCAACACTGTCTAATACGGGTTCTTTAACTTTTTGTCAAGGTAGTTCCGTTACGCTAAATGCCAATATTGGTGGTTTTTCCTATCAATGGAAAAAAGATGGTGTTATTTTGAGCGGAGCTAATGCCACATCTTACTCTGCCACAACAACTGGTTCATATTCTGTACTTATTACTGATATAAATGGTTGCTTTGCAAATTCAAATTCACTTAACGTTACGGTAAATCCTGTTCCAAACCCAATAATTTCAGGAATTACAAGTATTTGTGATGGTGATTCTTCAGTTTTATCAATAAATCCTAGCACAGGGGCAATTTATCAATGGAGAGTTAATGGAATAAATATTAATGGTGCGACAAATAACAGTTATGTTTTGACTACACCTGGATCCTACTCTGTCAATGTCACAAATTCATTTGGATGTTCGGCTATCTCTCCATCGGTGAACATAATAGTTAATCCTTTACCAACAACTTCTGTCTCTTCTTCAAATACAACCTCTTTTTGTCAAGGAGGAAGCACCGTGCTCTCATCCAGTAATAATGTAGGTTTAACCTATCAATGGTTTAAAAATGGAATCCAAATTAACGGAGCCAACTCTTCTAATTATAATGCTTCAACTTCTGGTAATTATAACGTATTCATAACAGATAATAATGGTTGTTCGAATTTTTCATCCAATTTAATTTCCGTTACAGTTCTTTCATTACCAAGCTTATCAATTTCAGGAGATACTTCAATTTGTCAAGGAGAAACAACCACTTTAACAGCTTCAAGTAATGGAAATGTAACTTGGGGGAATCAAAATCAAAACAGTATTCAAGTCTCCCCTAGTAATACATCAACTTATTCGGTAACTTCAACAGGTGCAAATGGATGCTCAGTTCAAGATCAAATAACTGTTCAAGTTCATTACCCTAGTGATACTGCCATCTACACATCGAGTTTTGGGCCATACATTCTAAATGGAGTAGTATATAATGAAAGTGGAGTTTTTACTCAAAACTTACAAACCATATTTGGTTGCGATAGCACCATTACTTTGAATTTAAATTACATCACAAATTCAATTGAAGATTTGACTAAACTTGGGGTTACTATTTATCCAAATCCTTCTAAAGTTAATGTAATATATTTAATGAAACCAGATAAATACGAAATTGAAATAGAAGGCATTCAAGATATGTATGGACGTCAAATAGCTTTTATACAAAATGAAAATAAGGTTCAACTAATGACAGAAGCAAAAGGAGTGTATTATTTGATGTATAAATTTGAAAACAATAATATTCACCGAAAAAACTTGAAGTTTATTTTGGAGTAATTCTAACTTGAAATGAATTTAATGGAAGTAAAAAAAATAGAATTTATTAACTAGTTTTTAGAATGAGAAAATTTAATTACATTCCGAAAATTTTAATCATTCTATTATATTTCTTAAATGCCCAATTATTTGGACAAACTAATATCACGATTGGAACTGGGTTAGGGAGTAGTGATTTACCACTAATTTCTTGGGTGCCATATTCATACACACAAACAATCTATCCATCTAGTCTTTTAACTTCCAGTGGTTTGCAACCTGGAATGGTTATTAAAAGTATATCTTGGTATGTTTCTTCAGCTGATCCGTCTAATGTTAGTGGTGGATGGAATGTATACTTAGGAAATACAATTCAGTCAGGTTTTTCTTCAACTACAAATTGGATTCCAATCACTTCTCTCACTCAAGTTTTTTCAGGTACAGTTATTCCTTATCCTATTGGTTGGAAAACAATTAATTTAACCACACCCTTTACATATAATGGTGATAATTTGGTCATTACAGTTGATGACAATACTCCCTCTTTCTACGGAAATAATCCTACTGTTTCTTTTCAAGGAACAACAAGTAATCCTGCCATTTCAAATTCAATTCTAAAAAGCAGTAATTTTGATATAGATCCTTCACTTCCTGGCACTGCTAATGTAACACAATTCTATTATCCAAATATTCAATTAGGAATTGGTTGTTGGGGTAATCCTAACAATGCTTCAATTTCACTAAATCCAACAACAGGTTGCCCTGGGAACCTAATAAACATTAATGCGAACGGAGCTTCAAATAATCTCGGAATTTCTTATCAATGGCAAAGTTCTCCTGATGCAATAAATTGGACAAATGTTGGCACGAATGCTTCAAGTTATTCTGCACTCCCAACTTCTTCACTTTATTATCAAATGATAACTACTTGCTCGTATAGTGGTAGCTCTGTAGCGTCTAATCAAGTTTTATATACTGCGAATCCTGTACCCGCTGCCAGCATTACAGCTAGTGGGCCGACCTCTTTTTGCATTGGATCTTCTGTTAATTTAACTGCAGAATCAGGAATTGGTTTAACCTACCAATGGAAAAATAACGGTGCAAATATTTCTGGAGCAACATCACAAACATATAATACAATAAGCTCAGGAAATTATACAGTTGTTGTAACAAATAGCAATGGTTGTTCTTCAACATCAAACACTATCGATGTAACCGTGAACGCATCGGTGGCAGGATCGGTAAGTGGTAATCAGACATTATGTTCAGGAATCTCGCCTGCGAATATCACTTTAACTGGCAATACAGGATCAATACAATGGCAGGTTTCAATGGATAATATCACGTTTAATAACATCACCGGAGCAACAGCCTCTCCATTGACCTCAGCTCAAATGGGAAGTTTAACAGCAACGCGCTATTACAGAGCTGTTGTAACTAGTGGAGTTTGTCCTTCAGTAAATTCAAGTGTAGTAACAGTAACAGTTAGTCCAACCTCCCAAGCCGGAACGGTGAGTGGAAACCAGACAATTTGTTCAGGAACCTCACCTGCGAATATTACCTTAACAGGCAATACGGGAACAATACAATGGCAAGTATCAACAGATAATATCACGTTTAATAACATCACCGGAGCAACAGCTTCTCCATTGACCTCAGCTCAAATGGGAAGTTTAACAGCAACACGCTATTACCGAGCTGTTGTTAAAAGTGGAGTTTGTAACTCTGTTAATTCAAGTGTAGTAACTGTAACAGTAAATCCAAGCTCTGTAGCAGGAACGGTGAGTGGAAACCAGACTATTTGCACAGGAACCTCACCTGCGAATATTACCTTAACAGGAAATACGGGAACAATACAATGGCAGGTTTCAACGGATAATATCACGTTTAATAACATCACCGGAGCAACAGCTTCTCCATTGACCTTCGCTCAAATGGGAAGTTTAACAGCAACGCGCTATTACAGAGCTGTTGTTACGAGTGGAGTTTGTCCTTCAGTAAATTCAAGTGTAGTAACAGTAACAGTAAATCCCTTTCCCGCTATGACTAGCTCAAATATTAGTTCATCGTGTTCAGGTGTTGCTGTTAACTTTCCATTAACATCAAATGTTATTGGATCTACATTTTCATGGATTGCCACGGATAATTCCCAAATTAGCGGCGAATCTTTAAGCGCAGCTTTATCTTCAACGATTACAGATGTTCTATTTAATAACACTTCAGGTCCTTTAACAGTTCTTTACACGGTAACCCCAAGTTATACAGCTGGAGGAGTTACATGTACTGGTGCTAGTCAAACTGTAACTATTACGGTTAATATTCTACCAACTGCTTCAATAACAGTTTCTGGTCCAACTACTTTTTGTATCGGATCCTCCGTCACATTAACAGCAAATTCTGGAACTGGTTTTACTTACCAATGGAAAAATAATGGTGTCAATATATCTGGAGCAACTTTACAATCATACAGTGCAACTAGTTCAGGTAACTATACTGTTGTGGTAACAAATAGTAATGGTTGTTCTGCAACTTCTTCTGCCACAGTTGTAACTGTAAATTCAAATACAATAGCTTTAAGCTCAGCAGTAGGAACAAACAACCAAACGCGTTGCATCAATACAGCCATCACAAACATTACTTATTCCACAACAGGAGCAACAGGCGCAACGGTAACTGGTTTGCCAACGGGAGTTACAGGGTCGTGGGCAACGAATGTGTTTACTATAAGTGGTACGCCATCAGCGACAGGAACATTCAACTACACCATAACAATGACTGGTGGTTGCACAGGTGGAACCAATACAGCTACAGGAACCATTATTGTTACTCCACCGCCTACAATTACTGATATGACTAACACATCATGTAGTGGAGATACTTTTAGTTTAATTCCTGTCAATTCAACTAATGGTGTTGTTCCGGCAGGAACGATATACAGTTGGTCGGCACCAGTTGTCACTGGAGGTATTACAGGTTTTACAACAGGTACAGGTGTCACGAGTATAATGGGAACATTAACCCATTCCATCAATACTGCTCAAACGGCAATATATACTGTAACACCAGCATTGGGAACATGCATAGGAACGACATTTACAGTAACCTTAACGGTTAACCCAAAGCCTTCAATTACAACTATGACATATACAGTTTGTAGTGGAGAAACTTTTAGTTCAATTCCTATCAATTTAACAAATGGAGTTGTTCCAGCAGGTACGACATATAGTTGGTTGGCTCCGTTAGTCAATGGAGGCATCAATGGAGGCACATCAGGATCAGGGGCCACGAGTATAATGGGAACTTTAACCAATTCAACAAATAATGTACAAACTGCAACTTACACTATTACTCCTTCCACCAATACTTGTTTAGGAGCAAATTTTATCCTTACTGTTAAGGTAAATGCCAATACAACTATTTTTGCATCTGATACTTCTATATGTTTGGGTGAAAGTGTTACATTAAGTTTAGGAGGTAATTTAAGTGATACATTAATTTTTCCAGGTAATTCCTCAATACCAATTATTGGTTCATCTTTTGAATATTCAAATAGTGCTTATGCGGGCTGGGCAATAAATTCTGGTGGATGGAATATTGGACATTTACCATTTATAGGTACAGGTACAGGTGCTGTTTCAAATTCAACTTTTTGGCCACTAGGGACAACATATTATTTAAGAAAACAAATAGATTTGACATTTTATAATTTGAATACAATAAATTGGAAAATTGCAGTTGATAATGGTTTTACATTATATGTAAACGGACAACAAATTGCAAGTGCAAATGAAGGAGGTCCAGCAATTGAGTGGGAATATTCTGGAATAATACCAATTAATTATTTAATTCAAGGAATTAATAATATCGCAATTGCTATTTCAGATGATGGGGCAGGGGCTGCAGCATTTAATATGCTGTTAAAAGGTATTCCAATAAATCCAATAATTCAGTGGTCAACAAATGAAAGTAATAACTCCATAAATGTTTCACCTTTACAAACCTCAACTTATTCTGTTACAATCACAAATTCTTTAGGTATGTGTAATGACAGTCTTGAAATAGAGGTTCTACCTAATAATTCTATCAGTTTAGCATCTCCACCCTTTACAACCAACCAACATATTTGTATCAACACACCGATTGACACTATTAAATATTCAACATTCGGAGCAACAGGAGCCACTGCTACTGGATTACCACCAGGTGTTTTGGGATCATGGACGTCAAATGAATTTACAATCAGTGGCACACCATCTGCAGCGGGAACATTCAACTACACCGTCACAATGACTGGAGGATGTGCTGGCGGCGTAAATTCAGTTAATGATACTATTATTGTTAACAGTCCTATTGTCTCAAATACAGCTGGTTCTCCAACTACTTTTTGTGAAGGATCATCTGTTTTATTGATTGCCAACACTGGAACTGGATTTACTTATCAATGGCTGCTCAATAATTCTCCTATTTCAGGGCAAAATAATTCAACCTACGTTGCTAGCTCAAGTGGAAATTATGCTGTTTCGATAACAAATTCTTTAAATTGTACTAACACTTCAAACATAATTCAAGTAACAGTTAATACAAATCCTGCCTTACCTATAATTTCATTTGCTACTCCAACAACCTTCTGCCAAGGAGATTCAGTAGTGTTGAATGTTGCAAATAATCCTTTACTAAACTATCAATGGCAGAACAATGGTATAAACCTTTTAAATGCAACATCTAATCAACTCACTGTTTACAATTCAGGTAATTATACCGTTGTTGCAACGAATTCAAATAACTGTTCAACCGGTTCTTCTATTGAGACTGTTAACGTAAATCCATTACCCAGCTCAGATATCAGCGCATTAAGTACCACAACATTCTGTGAAGGTGATTCAGTTGTGCTTCAAGGAGATTATATTGTAAATGGCATCTACAATTGGTCAAATCAAAATGGAATAATTGCTAATTCTGATTCTTCATCATTAACTGTGTTTAATTCAGGTTCTTATGCGTATCAGATTATAGATTCAAATACTTGCACAAATCAATCTGATACAATTGAGGTTATAGTTAATACACATAATCCATCTGAAATTTATACAACTAGTTTGGGTCCTTTTAGTTTGAATGGATCAACCTACTCAGAAAGTGGAATTTACATACAGAACTTACAAACAGTAAACGGATGTGATAGTGTTCTTACGCTTCATTTGGAAATTGAAAACGTTTCATTAGAAGACCTAAATGATGAATGCAGTTTTTTAATATACCCAAACCCTTCAAAAGATAATCTAGTATATTTCAAAAAGTCTGAAGAATGCGAAATTGAAATTGAGAGCATTTATGACATGTATGGACGTCAAATAGCATTCATTCAAGATGAATATAAAGTTCAATTATTCACGGAGGCAAGAGGAGTGTATTATTTGATGTTAAATCAAAATAAAATTATAAAAAGATATAAATTCATTATCGATTAATCCGAATGAACTAATTTAAATTGAATCAATTCGCCGTCAATTTTTCCAATTGCAAAATATACCCCTCGACTCAAATTATTTAAATCCAATAAATTATCCTGAAATT
>Ga0194126_10006028_pt1 | contig 17505 bp, 15 predicted proteins | sample TA2KigC150mmetaG_FD_148641 | JGI IMG/M metagenome (GOLD analysis project Ga0194126, IMG submission 148641) | Freshwater microbial communities from Lake Tanganyika, Tanzania - TA2015035 Kigoma Deep Cast 150m | ecosystem: Environmental > Aquatic > Freshwater > Lake | place: Tanzania: Lake... | reverse complement strand
GTCATTATGCAAATTTGCAGGTGATTCCGCCATCGACGACGAGCTGGATCCCTGTCACATACTTGGCCTCATCTGAAGCCAGATACAGAGCGGCATAGGCCACGTCCCAGGCATCCCCCATCTTTCCTGTGGGACATTGTTGATTGCGAACTTCGATCATCTTTTCCACATCCCCTTCGCCGTAAACTTCTTTGAGGGGTTCAACAATAAACGGGGGGTTGCATCAACCCGGGCAAAATACAATTGGCTCGGATGTTCCTGTGAGCATATTGAAGAGCAATGCTCTGTGTCTGACCAAGGATGCCTGGTTTGGTAGTGTAATAAGTAATGTAGGGGAGCCCTGTGTAGCGGATAGCGGCAATGGATGAAATACTTGTAATGACCCCTCCCCCTTGTTTCTCCATGTGGGGGATGACATGTTTGCAGGTAAGGAACATGCTTTTCAGATTGATTGCCATCACCCGATCCCAGGTCTCTTCACTTGTTTCCACCAGTTCACCCAGCACAACGATACCGACGTTATTGTGAAGGATATCAATCCGACCATAAGTCTTGACCCATTGTTCGACCATGGTCTTTACCTCAAAGGACTTATAAACAACCACTTTGGTAACGAAACAAACCCTCCTTCTTCTTCGGTGATCCCTTTTGTTTCCTGTGCCGCAGAAAGGTTAATATCTATGGCGGGAAGCTTCGTTCCCTCACAAGCAAATAGCACTGCAGTTACTTAACCATTTCCCCACCCTGGACCGACGGATCTGGCCCCGGTCACAATGACCACCTTGTTTTTTAATCGTTCTCCGATTTTTGCGCACCTCCCTCAGTCAGAATAGTTTCTGCAAGACAAATGCCAACATTTAAAAATGCCTGGATTTATAAAATACTTTGATTTTGAAGGATTTTCTTAGAGGAAATATCTTAATCATTTTTAAAACGCCGTGTTTGGAAAACTGTTTTTTGCATTTCTGCAAAAAATCTTTCCGATTTTAAAAATGTCTGTACCATAGAGACTGGAAGTCCCGTTGAGGAGGGAAATTATTTCAGGAGTTCGTATTGTTTAATTTTACGATAGAGGGTGGCAGGATGAACTTTTGCATGAAAGGAAGCTTTACTTAAATTCTTGGGGAATCTTTTTAGAAGGTTTCCAACATATTTTCTTTCGAATAATTCTTTCGCCTTATCATAGGGGTAATCCGTGAAATCATATTCCTCTTCCGTTTGAAAGATAGTAATATTCTCAAGGATATCTTTATCGAGAATGGTTTCACCGGTGTGCAGGGCGACGACCCTCTCGATAACATTCTGCAGTTCCCTTACATTCCCTGGCCAGTCATGGTTGATCAGTATTTGCAGTGCCTTATGATCAATAATCTTTTTGTCCTTGTTCATCAGGGCACAGTATTTTTCCAAAAAGTAATCAGTCAAAAGAGGGACATCTTCTCTTCTGTCGTTTAGTGTGGGCAAATCAATCTTTATGACATTGATTCTGTAAAATAGGTCTTTTCGAAAACGTCTTTTGATCACCTCTTCTTTAAGGTCTTTGTTCGTCGCCATGACCATCCTGACGTCCACTGAAGAAGGCTTCGTACCTCCCACTCGAATAACTTCCTTCTCCTGAAGGGCTCGCAGTAGCCTGACCTGCAGCGAAGGACTCGCTTCTCCAATTTCATCCAGAAACAATGTGCCCTCATTGGCTTCTTCAAAGTATCCTTTGGTCGTTTTGATCGCACCAGTGAAGGCTCCTTTTTCGTAGCCAAATAAGGTGGTTTCGAGAAGATTCTCAGGCAGGGCCCCGCAGTCGATGGACAAAAAAAGCGATTTTTTTCGAAGGCTATTAGAGTGAATCGCCCGGGCAATCAATTCTTTCCCCGTTCCGCTTTCCCCCTGGATGAGCACATTGCTATCTACTTCTGAAGCCTTCTTGATTAATTCAAATACCTTCTGCATGCCTTCACTTTTTCCAACGATGTTGGGGAATAAGGAATCACTTTTCAACCTGTTTTTCAGTAAAAGGTTTTCCCTTTCCAATTTGCCTTGATAGATCGCATTTTTAATGGTGATCAGGACTTTTCCCGATTCCTCAAAAGGTTTCATTAAGAAGTCGAAAGCCCCGAGTTTCATCGCCTGAACGGCCTTGTCCACCGTTCCATAAGCCGTGATCATAATGACGGGGGTTAATCGATTTATCTCCTTGATTTGCCTCAGGATTTCTATTCCATCTGCATCAGGTAGCCGGATATCAAGAATGACCAGGTCATAAAAGGTTTTTTTGAACGCTATGAGCCCTTCAGACCCGTTGGGTGCTGTTTTCACTTCACAATCGGTTTTCTCAAGTATTTTTTGGAAAAATTCTCTTGAAAACAGCTCGTCATCAATGATTAATACTTTTTCTTCTTTCGCCATCCGTTCTGGTCTTTTTTGTTCTTTCAGCTTGATGGGAGGGCAATCGTGAAAGTGCTTCCGATCCCTTCCTCGCTCTCGACCTCAATATGTCCGCCATGGTTCCTCACAATTTGGTATGCAAAACTTAAACCAAGCCCATGTCTTCCTTCATTCTTTCTGAGTGAAATGAAAGGAAGAAATATTTTGTTCAGGTATTCTCTGGGTATCCCTATCCCGTTATCGGAGAAAAAAATTTTCACCGCCTTGGTGACTTCATCATACTGAGTCTCGATGTTGAGACTTCCTCCATCGGGGAGTGCCTGGATGGCGTTGATCATGATGTTTAAGAAGCAATGTTTGAGTTGAATTCCATCCCCCAGGATGGGAGAGATCTCCGGATGCCACCTGGTTCGAATGGAAATGTTCCTCAATCTCTCCCCGAATTGTTCCCGGAGGGCTTCGAGTGAATCCGACAACACTTCGTGGATATCGGTTTTTGAGAAAGTGAGGTTAGGGTCTTTGATGCAATTCAGAACACTCGTGATGATCCTCAAACATTCTTTTCCCGCCCTTGAAATGGTTTCCGCAAGTTCCTTCCCGGGGGCTCCGTCCGCCATCTCTTTCAATAGCATCTCCGAGAAATTAACGACCCCGATTAATGGATTATTCAATTGGTGAGCAATGCCTCCCATCAGCTCGGAATATAAAGCTAATTTTTCACTCAGGTGTAATCTCTCTTCCATCTCCTTCTTCTCGGTAAGGTCAGAAATAAGGTATAAGGTTGCAATCGATTTACCCCGGGTATTTTTGATGTCAAACAGGCGAATCAAGGCAGGAAAGGTTGTTTGGTCCTTTCTGAGGCATACAACTTCTCCTTGGATATTGGCTTTTTTCCTGTTCAGCCCTGCTTGCCCTATCGTGAAAAGAAAGTCTATTTTTTTCTTCATGACCTCTTTTTCCCGGTAGCCGAAAATGGTTTCTGCTACTTTGTTAAAGATCAAGATTCTGCCTGAGTGGTCCGTGCTGATCACAATATTGGGTGACGAATCAATGAGAGATTCCAAAAAACTCTTTGATTCTTGCAGTTCTTTCGTTCTTTTTTCAACCAGCCTTTTCTCCTGGCCGAGTTCTTCGGCATGTTCGTGGAGAAGCATAAAATATCTCCCCGATGAAAAAGAGGCTCCCCTGGCCCGATAGGTGATCTGCCGGGAATAGTATTGGGGAATATACCGATCAATGGTGATGTCAAAAGGGGTTCCATATTTTAGTAGTTTGGTATAAGGTTCCTTCACGCCTTGTTCGAGTGTTCTGGGGAAAACTTCTTGAAAAGTTTTTCCCAGCATCTTTCCCCTTTCAATCTTTGAAGTCTCCTCTTGTTTTTTATTCATGCTGATGATTTTCCCATTTTCATCGAGGATCATCATCCCGATGGGCAGGTTTTCAATTAAATCCTCTGCGAAACTCAGGCGATTTTGTTTCGGGTTACTTTTCGTGTGGATTCTCTTTCTCCCCCGCTTCATTGCAAACCTGCGAAATATTCGCTAAAATGTAAAAAAGGATTGCTTTTTCTATTCCCCATTAAGATACTACAACTCGACAATTTAGGCAAATTATTTTTAATCCCAATAAGTTACAATTAAATATATTTCTAAAAAATATTGGCACTTATCTTGCAATTCTTTTCTGGCATGCTGATTTTTTACCCACTCATTTGGGAGAAGACCCAAAAAAAGAACATTGTTAACCGGCCTATTATTTTTCATGATGGTATGACGGTAAGCTTAGTTCTGGTTGGCCATGCAACCGCACAGACCAAGTGGCGAATGGCTTCCGGACGCACCCTCGTATTAACACTCTTTCATGGAAGGATGAATTTTTTGCATAGAGGGTCTAAAGGATGAGCGGGAGTGTCATCCAGTAGCGGAGAAGATTCGGTTGATCTACCACGAATCGACTCAGGATTAAGCGAAAATATTATCTCGGAATTCTTGAATTGGCTAATCATGAAAAAAATGAAAGGGGGCAAAAGATAGCACACTGAGAGAAAGAGAAAACTCCAGAATTAATTAAGGCTATCCAAAGTTTTCAGGAACAACTATATTTGATGGTTTTTAAGCCATTTTCACCGAAATTTAGAAAAATTTATTCATATATTTCAGCATGTTACAAGATCCAACCGACATTTGCGGGAAAGGGGGGTATCCCCTGAATCAGGTATATAACGGCTATCTATTTGATTATAAAGCTCTTTTCCTATTTAGCTTCCAATTTAGAAAAATGATCGAAAATATTGTAAATTCAACATGTTAGAGATATTAACCTAAGTCAAGGGGATATCCAATTGTGGTAATAGGTTGAGACAGTAGTGATTATAGATAGATGGAGTATCTAAAAAATGGCAAAAGGAGGTAAAGAAAACAAATGGCGTATAAATTCAAACCAGGTAAGATGTACCGCATGCCAACCTCATTTGGCCCTTCTATCGGACCCCGTCAAGGTCTAAACGGGATTGTTCCAGATGGTACCAAGCAAGAAGTTACAGTTTATTCCGTGGACTTTCTAACTAATCCTGCGCAGTTGGAGGAAATGTTACCTGAAGGTTTTAGCCTGGATGGAGACCCAGTAGTTCACATAAGGTATATGGTTCAAACTGGTATTGGATGGCTCGCCGGCCGGGGTTATCAAATATTGGAGTTCAGTTTTCCCGCCAAATTCGATGGCGAGAGAGACCACGTCCGTGGTGAATTTCAACCAGTGTTATGGGAAGGCATGGCAGATGGGTGTTTCACAGGGAGGGACGAAGTTGGATTTGCTAAAATGTGGTGCGAGTTGCCCGAACCTATCTTCTTCCAAAACTATGTGCATTGCATTGCTTCCTGGTTGGGTTTTAAGTTCATGGACATGAAAATTTATAACCTTACAGATGCCCCGAAGGATTCGAAGCCTGTTGATTGGCTCAAGGACGGTAAGCTCCTTCTTAAATACATACCAAAAACTGAAGATTGGGGCCAAGCTGATGTCATGTACCCGGTATTGAGCGTACGCGGCCATTACACCGAGGGGATACAAACAGTAGAACGTCAGGTTGGTCACGGAACAGTAGAGTTTCATAAAGCAGAATGGGAGGAGCTGCCAACACTGTGTACGATAGTAAATACAATTGCCGACCTTGAAAAACGGAAGTACGTTGGAGCTACGAAAGTCAAGAGTTTGGGAACATCCCCTGTGTTCGCACGAGTTAATAATTTAAACCCAGCACGCATCTTGAAATAGTTAATGCTCGATGTTAGGCGTGATAGGAGGGCTTATCTATGGGCTATAAGTTTAGAGATGGCATGATGTATCGCATGCCCACGCATTTTGGTCCCGCTTTTGGGCCAAGGCAGGGACCAAAATGTCGCAACCAGTTTCTTGGCTTAGATCCAGGTGAGTTAAGACGGGTTTCCGTTAGTTTTCGCACTAATAGCGAACAGCTTGAAGAGCTGATACCCGATGGGGTGGGGTTGCAACTTAGAGAAGATCCCGTGGTAACTGTCACGGCTAGTTATATGAAGGAACTACCATGGCTTGCAGGTGGGGGCTACAACACGTTAGGTGTTAGCTTCCCGGTGATTTTCAACGGCAAGAGAGATCATGCCGAAGGCAGTTTTATTCTCGTTTTGTGGGAAAACCTTGCCGACGCCATTTTAACTGGTCGTGATGAGCTTGGTTTTTCAAAATTGTACGCTGATATCCCCGAACCCCATATATATCAAGGAAAAGTTCATAGTGTGGCTGGATGGATGGGTTTCAAATTCGTTGATCTAATCGTGGATAATATGAAGCAACTTTCTTCAGAAGAGGCAAAGTCCTTTTCTGGATTAAAAGGAAGCGCCCAGTTACATTACAAATACATTCCCAAGACTGGCGACTGGGGTAAGGCCGATTCAGCTTACGTTACAATTACGCCGTTGAAACGTGGTGGTCCGCCCTCAAAAGTTGATGTTTGGAAAGGTGATGGGACAGTGAAGTTTCATCAAGCTACGTGGGAGGAAATGCCGACGCAATATACCATCGTCAATACGTTCCAGAAATTGACGATTGAAGAGTATCTGGGAGCACATATGGTCTGGACGCAAGGTGGCAAGGTAGATGACTTAAGCCATACACACATTCTGGAGTGACTGGAACCCTGAGCTGCTCGCGTAAAAAATACTCCAGTTCTGCCATAGGCCCCGGAAGGAGGTGAGGATCGAATAAAAAATCAATAATATATAGCTTTTCCGGTATCTAAAAATTCTGTGGGAGGAGGTAACCTATGAAAAAAACACCAGGAAGTATTTTTATTCTTGTAGTAGTATGCATGCTTACTATAGGAGTAGTAGGTAAGCCGGCAACTTCTTCTGCTCAACCTGCAAAGGTAATTCAATGGATGGCGCAAGTTCAAGATGCGTCTGGTACCAACTTTTACAAATCATTCGACCAGTTTTGCAAAGATATTGCAGTGGCCACCAATGGTCGCCTGGTAATTAAACTCAATCCGGGGGGTGCTATTGTCCCAGCAATGCAAGAGTTTGATGGAGTTTCCAAGCACGTCCTTGATTATGCTTCCATGCCTTCTATATATTGGCAAAGCAAATGGCCCGAGGCTGGTTTATTTTGTTTCCAAGCAGGTGGTCTGAGCTCCATGGAAATGCTTTATTGGTATCAATATGGTGGTGGTTTAGATCTAATGAATAAGATGATTGCGGGTAAGAACGTGGTGCTGATTCCTGCTTTTTTTGCACCAGCGTCAGTGTATGCCGTGTCGAATCGTGAATTAAAGTCATTAGCTGATATGAAAGGGTTAAAAATTCGAACCTCGGGCGATAATGCAGCGATTCTTGCGGCAATGGGCGCTTCGATAATCACTATTTCGTCAAATGAAGTCTATGAAGCTATGCAGCGAAGAGTACTCGATGCTGCTCTGATAGGCTCAGCTTGGGATAATTCGGGATTTAAAGTGGAGGAGGTAACTAAGTACTGGTATCTCTCGCCATCCGCCCGCCCGTCAACCAACTGGTGTGATGGTGTGAACGCGGATGCTTGGAATGCACTCCCCGATGACATCAAAATGATAGTAAAGGATGTTGCTTTTCGTACCGCCATTACGCGGTTAGGGAGGCACTCTATGGAGGACGCAAAGACAATAGAAACGGTTAAGAAAAAAGGTGTAATAGTGAAATCTCTTCCAGAGGATATAGAAGAAGAGACGTACAGAGCGGCTGAAAAATTCTACAGAGAAAAAAGTGCCAAAGACCCCAAATTTGCAGAGGTTTACAACTCTATACAAGCCTTCAAGAAAACTTGGAGAGATGCCGTGAAGCGTCTATAAGCAGTCTTGATTTATAAAAATGTGCCAGAATACCCCCCAGCTCTGCTGGGGGGATGAATGGCCTTCCCTCTCCCCTGGGAGACTGTGTCACAATGGGTAGGGTGAGGGGGGAATGATCTTGCTCATCACCCCCACCTTAATCCTCCCCCATCAAGGGGAGGAAGGTTTTTTGAGGAATTGGATACCCCGCAGCTCTGCTGCGGGGTACTTCATTGTTTTCTGATGTGGCCTTATAATAGCATGGCTTGATAGACTGCAAAAGTGAGTAGTATGCGTCCAATGGAATGCTTTATAAAGGCCACCAGGAGCCAGTCCGAGTAATAGCGTGACATATTTTGAAGGATTAATATTAAGGTGGTTATAGATGTCAAGGGGGAAGGTGAGAGGATGGAATTTGGGTTGATCGACTTTTTTGAAACTCGCGAGAGGATAGTCCTATCAACCTTTCTGACCTCTTAAATCAGCTCAAAATAAGGGGGAAGGAAATTGTTTGCATAAACGGATGCCAGTCGTAGGTACAACGAGAGACCAACTATATCGATCAAGGATGGAAAGTATAATCATGGGGGCGCTATGAAAGTGATTGCGAAGATAAATGATTGGCAAGCCCAAATCTTTAGTTGGTTGTCGGTTGCTTGCACTCTACTGATGACTTATGAAAGTATTGCGAGGTATGCGTTCAATTCGCCGACCATGTGGGGCTATAGTACTGTAATTATGATGGGAGCAGCAATGTATTTCTTTGGCTTTGCTTATGTTCACAAGTTAAATGAACACGTCAGGGTAGATGTTTTTTACAGCCGTTTCTCAGAAAGAGGTAAAGCCCTTTTAGATGTTGTTTGTGCGATCTTCCTCTTCTTTCCCCTGATTGGCGCGCTCACCTACGGGGCTTTCTATATGGTGATTGATTCTTGGGTAACACTTGAAGTAAATATAGAGTCAACCTGGTTACCACTCATGGGACCAATACGGAGTATCTGCGCCATCGGATTATTGCTTTTTCTGCTGCAAGGCATAAGCCAATTCATAGATGATCTTCGTAAAGTCATTAGGAGGCCTCAATAATTCACATGGACCCTTCGCTACTAACAATCCTTATGCTGGGCAGCTTTACTGTACTCGTTATAGCCGGTTATCCTGTGGCTCTCAGCATGGGCAGTGTTGGTCTGATCGCAAGCTTTTTTGTCTGGCCACCAGATGTGGCGATATACATGTACTTTTCGCGCGTTTGGGCTCAGGCCAATAACTATACTATGCTGGCTGTTCCTCTTTTTATCTTCATGGGCCATCTGATGGAGCACTCTGGAATGACAGAAAAGCTCTATGACGCTCTTTACGTCTGGATGGGAGGGGTTAAGGGCGGACTAGCTCTCGTTACGATGATTATCGGCATCGTTATTGGTGGACCCGTCGGTGTTGTCTCTGCAGCTGTGTCTATGTTGGCAGTTGTTGGAATGCCTGCCATGGTGAAGAAAAGGTATGACAAAGCGTTTGCGGCGGGGGTTGTAGCAGCTGGTGGCACTCTAGGCATCCTTATACCACCTAGTGTGATGTTCGTTGTTTATGGTCCTATGACAGGTATATCTGTCGGCAAACTTTTTTTTGCTTCGGTTGGTCCCGGCTTTCTGCTTTCGTTCATTTATTTGGCATATATCCTCATCAGGTGTTGGCTTGAGCCCCACCTAGGACCACCAATCCCTAAAGATGAGAGAACTAGCTTGCCATTAGCCAAGAAAACGTGGATGCTGGTTTCTGCACTCGTACCCCCGACCATCTTGACTGTAGCGGTGCTCGGCGTCATGTTTTTCGGCATAGCAGCGCCCACTGAAGTTGCCGCACTCGGCGCAACGGCGACGGCGCTTATTTGTATTGCAAACCGCAGGTTCAAATTCGCCATGCTCAAGTATTGCGCTATTCAAACATTTAAGACGAGCGGCTTCATATTTCTCCTTGCCACAATGGGTTTCGCCTTTACCGGGGTATTTGTGGCCGCAGGAGGCACTGATGTCATCACCAAAGCTTTTACACATGTACCCGGGGGCCATTGGGGAGCTTTTCTTGCGATAATGTTTGCTTTCTTTTTATTGGGGTTCGCTCTTGATTGGCTGGCCATGGTGTACATCATGGTTCCAGTCGCTACTGTCATCGCAGAGAAGTTTGGTTTTGATCCAGTATGGTTTGCCATGATGATATGCATCAATTTTCAGATGGAATTCATAACTCCTCCTTTTGCTCTGGCCATCTTTGTCGTCAAGGGTGCTACTCCCAAAGAACTCGACGTTACTATGAGTGACTGCATCCGTGGCATCTGGCCATATTGCTTTCTAGTTATAGTTGGGCTGCTTCTATGTGTCGCCTTCCCTGAAATAATCCTCTGGTTGCCTAATCAAATGATAACTATAAAGTAGCTCGTCTCGAAATATTTAGTCGGTTTGAAGGAGTAGAAATTATGGCAGATCGTCTTGCAAACAAAGTGGCAATTGTTACTGGAGCCGGCTCTATCGGTCCCGGTATGGGAAATGGAAAGGCTACTGCCCTTCTTTTCGCGAGAGAAGGAGCCCAGGTCGTACTAGTCGACTGCAATGCTCAGGCAGCCGAGGAAACCAAGCATTTAATTGATGGCGAGGGTGGAGACAGCATTGTTTTTCAGGCTGACGTTTCAAAGGATAGCGATTGTAAGAATATGGTTGAAAAGTGTGTAACCAGTTTCGGTCGGATCGATATACTCCACAACAATGTGGGAATAGGCTCATTTGGTGGGCCAGTTGAAACGAGCGAAGAAGAATGGGACAAGGTGATGCGTGTCAATCTGAAAAGTATGTTCTTAACTTGCAAGCATGCGCTTCCCTTTATGGAAAAGCAAGGAAATGGTTCAATAATAAACATTTCCTCTTTGATTGCTGTTAGAGCAACACCAAATCCAGCAGTTGCCTACGCAACGTCGAAAGCTGGAGTTGTTGCTTTTACGCGAGAGGTCGCAATGCAATATGCTGCAAAAGGTATTCGTGCGAATGTTATATTCCCCGGGTTTATGAAAACACCAACACAAGAATTTTATGGTACTAAAGCCTGGGGTGGTAGTGTTGAAGAGATGTGGAGAAGGCGCGACGCTATGGTTCCAACCGGAAAGCAAGGAGAGGCATGGGATATTGCCTACGCGGCCTTATTCTTGGCTTCAGATGAAGCAAAATATATTACGGGGACAACTTTGCTGGTTGATGGCGGTATAACAAGTATAATGTCATCTAAATAGTTATAAAGAAAAAGACAACCAGCAGGTTCATAGAAAACCGAACAATAGATGATATTACTCTGTATTAAAGTTTCATGTTGATTAATAAATAGGTGCTATGTAAACAAGGTTTACACCTCACATAAGCTGATGGAATATGTTCGAAAAGTTGGAAGCACAGGCTGATTAACCATATGGCGCGTTTGTCGCTATTTCTAAAGTATGGCTATTGTTTCAGCTTACTGTTGGAGGAGATCGCAAGATGGGTGCACTAAATGGCTATATAGGCAAGGTTCTTCGCGTAGACCTCTCATCCAAAATCATTAAGGTTGAGGAATACCCGGACTCATTCTACCGCCAGTATTATGGAGGGGAAGGCTTCGTCGGCTATTTTCTCTTAAAAGAAGTCCCGCAAGGTGCTGACCCCTTGGGAGCAGAAAATAAGCTTATTTTTGCCGCTGGTCCACTCACCGGAGTTCCTGCAGGTGGGTGCGGGCGGCACTGCGTAGGGGCTAAATCTCCCCTCACCGGAGGATACGGAGAAGCGGAGTCGGGTGGGTACTGGGGAGCAGAGCTAAAGATGGCTGGGTTGGATGCCATCATCATTGAAGGCATGTCTCATAAGCCGGTCTATCTCTCCATTAAAGACGGTACGGCAGAACTGAAAGACGCCTCCCATCTATGGGGCATGAAGGCGCTGGAGCTTCAGACTGCTATTCGTGAAGAACTCGGTGATGCCCGCACCAAAGTCGCTTATATCGGCCCGGCCGGGGAAAATCTGGTGCTCTATGCCAGCATTGCCAATGACCTAGATGCCTTTGCAGGTCGCACCGGGATGGGGGCGGTCATGGGCTCAAAGAAGCTTAAAGCGATTGCGGTGCGCGGTCATAACCGGGTGCAGATAGCTGACTCGGAGGCATTTAAACAGGTCGTTTTCTGGATACGGGATAATACCCCGACTATCAGCAGAGGTCTTCGTGACCTCGGGACCGCACGACTGGTGAAGATACTGGATACCATCGGCGGGTTACCGTCATACAATTTCAAGTTCGGCAGTATTAAAGAAGCAGACACAATAGATGGGGAGGTTATACGGGATACCATTTTCGTCAAGCGGAGAGGCTGCTATGCCTGCCCGGTGCAGTGTAAGCGCGAGGTAAAAGTAGATTCTCCATACAATGTGGATCCTCGCTACGGAGGACCAGAATATGAGACACTCGGTTCATTCGGTTCCAACTGCGGTATTACCAACCTCAAGGCTTTAGCCAAAGCAAATGAAATGGCAAATGCCTATGTACTGGACTCCATCTCCTGCGGTGTGTCCATTTCTTTTGCCATGGAGTGCTACGAGAATAGTCTCATTACCAAAAAGGATACCGGGGGAATAGACCTGCGCTTCGGGAATACTGATGCTATGCTCAAGATGATTGAGTTGATTGCTCTGAGGAAAGGGTTCGGGGATGTGTTGGCGGAAGGAGTAGCCCGGGCATCAAAGAAGCTAGGGAAAGCTACTGATCAGTATGCCATCCATGTGAAGGGGCTTGAAGTTCCTATGCATGAACCGCGACTCAAACAAGGTTTGGGAATAGGATATGCCATCTCCCCAACCGGAGCTGACCATTGCCATAATATACACGATACGCTCTACATCACACAGAATAATTACCTGGCCGAACTGCAGTCTCTCAACACGTTCACCCCACTTCCTCTCACCGACTTGTCCGCCAAGAAGGTGAGCATGTTGACCTACTACTCCAACTGGATGCATTTCCTGAACTGTGCCGTCTGCTGCTACTTCATCATGTCCTCGAGCCTGGTAGGATTTGAACGGACATCTGAACTGGTACGCACCGTTACCGGCTGGAACACGAGTGTAGCGGAAATCCTGCGGGTTGGGGAACGAGCAGCTACTATGGGCAGACTCTTCAACTTGAGAGAAGGATTTACTGCTAAAGATGATACCCTGCCGGAACGCTTCTTCGATGGCATGACTGAGGGTCCTCTCAAGGACGTGCCGGTAGATAAGGCAGCATTTAACAAAGCAGTTATATATTACTTTGATATCATGGGGTGGCCCGACGGAGTACCGTCAGAAGGCAAGCTCGGTGAGCTAGGCCTTGATTGGGTTGTTTCAGATACGCATTGCTGAAAACAGAAATAGTCCGGATCATGGGACAGAGATTCGATTCCCATATAGATAATTGAGGAATAATATGCCAGTAGAGCCCGAGACTGCCCAGAATATTCCCACATACGCCAAGATCATCATTGCTATCATTAGTCTTATCACCATCGTTCTGACATCTTGCTGGGGTAAAATCATGGCCACGACCAAAAGGAAACGCAAAGAGAAACACCCCTGAATCCTTCGCAGCTCGTTTAACTAAAGGTGTTGGAAGCTCGTTATGCGTACAACATCCTGGGATGGCCCAATGGAGTGCCGTCTGAAGGTAAGCTTGGTGAATTAGGCCTTGACTGGGCTATTTGAGACAACCATGAACTATGACATAAAAGGAAAATGTAGCCGAGAGAACCGAAATCGGGAAAGGTCGATCAACATTTGTCCAATGCCGTTATAAGAAGAAAATGCAATGGAGACATTCAAAATGGGCAGAGGCGAGCTTCTAGGCTGGGATGATCCTGATGAAGCCCGGCAGTGGGTCCTATCCCGACTTTACCACCCTCGCCAGTAGTCTCCGAAATCCATTAGCAAACGGCGTCGTGTTAAACCTCTTCAGATGCAGCCCAGCGGGGTTTTGATCCCATTGGAGAAGCATCACTCGCTTTTCATTTTGTATGACCTAACCTGGCGAAGCCAGAACCAAAAAGGAAATCTCTCATTTCAAAAAGTTGAGATTTTCAAAAATAGTCTGAAACGCCCATGAATAGGGGCTTAAATGATAGTGTTAAAAATATTATGACATCTACGCGCACAATATTCTTGCTAAGAGACTAATTATATGCGCTCGAAACTCAGCTCCGATCATACGGATTTTTCCTATAAATAAACATAATTTTGCACATATTTTTCTTCTTAGCATTCCTTTGCAGATGTTGTATGACCTAATTGATGGCAAGCCTTACCAAAAAACTCGTCGGCGGTAAACCTTATTACTATCTCCGGGAGTGCCGACGCGTTAACGGCAAACCCAAAATCGGCTGGCAGGAATACATCGGTACCCCTCAACAGTTGGCCTTGAGACTCACCCACCCTCATCCCCAGGACGCCGTCATCCGCGAGTTCGGCGCCCTGGTGGCCGCCTTCCATATGGCTCAGCAACTCGATATCGTCTCGACGATTGACCGCCATGTCCCCAAACGCGGCACCCAAGGTCACTCGGTTGGGCAGTATCTCCTCGTCGCTACCCTCAACCGCTGTGTCGCCCCTCGAAGCAAGGCCCAAATGGCTGACTGGTACGAGAGAACCGTCCTCCCTCGTCTGATCGGGATCAAGGCCTCTCAACTGAGCAGCCAACGATTTTGGGACAATATGGAACGGGTTGATGAAAAGGCGATCGTTGCCATCGAACAGGAAATCTCGGCCACTGCTGTCTCCCGCTTTGGTCTGGATCTGGGGTGTATGCTCTTTGATGCCACGAACTTTTTTACGTTCATCGACAGTTTCAACGACCGGGCCACGCTTCCCCAGCGAGGCCACAGCAAAGACGGACGGGACAACTTGCGCCTCATCGGTTTGGCCCTGCTGGTCACTTCCGACGGGGAAGTCCCGCTGTTGCACCACACCTATGCCGGCAACCAGCATGACGCCACCACCTTCGGCAGCGTGGCCGAGCAACTGGCCCAGCGGTGCCGAACCCTGGGCGAGGGAGTCCGGGACATCACCCTGATCTTTGACAAGGGTAACAACTCCGAGAATAACCTCAAAGCCGTCGAGCAAGGACCGTTTCACTTCGTCGGCTCCCTGGTCACAACCCAGCATCCCGAACTGTTGAGCACCCGCCGAAAGACCATGCATCGCCTCGATTCCCACCTTCTCCTCACCGTCTGGTCCTACCGAACCCGTAAAAAGCTTTTTGGTGTCCAACGCACCGTTCTGGTCACCTTGAACCTTCCCCTCTATGAGGCCCAACTCAAAACTCTCCGACGGGAGATCCGCAAACGCCAACAAAAACTCCAGAGACTCCAAACCTCCCTCCAACAACACGCTAACCATCCCAGCAAAGGGAAGAAGCCCACTCTCCAAGGTACCCGCAACCGAATCCAGGCCCTATTAACAGGAAGACATATGAAGGACCTTTTTACTGTCACCCTCGAAATGGGCAAAAACCAACTCCCTCAACTCCGATGGACCTTTAACAAAGACCAATGGAAGTACCTTCAGCGTACTCTTCTCGGGAAAACCCTTCTCTTTACGGACCGTGACGACTGGAGTGATGAACAGATTGTCTGTGCCTATTGCAGTCAGTTCCATATTGAAACGGCTTTCCGACGCATGAAAGACCCCCATGTCCTTACCTTTTGCCCCACCCACCATTGGACGGATCAAAAGCTCAGAGTCCATGCCTTCTATTGTGTCTTGACCTTGATGATCCTGAGTCTGTTGCGCCGTCAATTGGACAAGGCAGGCATCCACTTGAGCATCACTCAAATGATCCAACGCCTCGCCGATAACCGTGAAGTCGTCACATTCTATGCGACCCCAAAAGGAGAAAACCCTCGCACCCAAACGATCCTCTCTAAGCGGGATGCTGAACAAACCGCCATGTTAGAAGCCCTGGGCCTCTCCACATCCTTTCCTAATTAGGTCATACACCCTCACCCCAACTCCTCCCCCGCCAACACCGGCCCAAACCCAAATTTCTAACCTGAGGGTGGTAAAGTCGGGCGAGGGGAGGATGGTATTACCTTTGCGCTCCCCGGGGTCTTAAATGTGCAGGGGAAGGGGTGGAGTGTTCTCGGAACGAGTATCCATCCCCGGATAATGACCTACTATCTCATCCTATTGGTTTCTTTATTCCTTTTTATCCTGCTGTTACGTTTTGTGAGGTCGCCGGTGGGCCGGGGCCTCTAGGCGCGATCCGTGACAATGAACAGCGTTCCACGGCCCTGGGTTTCAAGGCTTTTCCGCACCAGATCTATTCCCTCGTTTTTGGTTCTTCGATTTCTTCCATAGGGGGCATCCTGTTTGCTTTGTGGTTGAGATACGTGGATCCGGAATCGGTGCTGGGCGTTTTTAGCATGGTCGATTATCTGCTGATGGTCATCATTGGGGGATTAGGTACAATGTATGGAAGCATCATAGGGGCTGCATTCTTTATTATTGTACAGACCTGGCTTCCTGATCTGCTGAGAGGGATTGCAGCCAACTTTCCCGGTTATGAGATCATCCAGCGTATGGCTGAACGCTGGATGGCCTATTTCGGAGTCATGTTTGTCGTGGTTATCCTGGTTTTTCCAAAGGGTATTGTTGGCACAGTTCAAAAGATAATCCGCCGGCGAAGAATGGCCTCATTTAAATAGAGAGGAAGAGATGGGAAAGTATGTCAAGACCAATGGAATCCGTTTACACTACATCGACCATCCAGGCCGAGGTCCGGTCCTGATTCTCATGCCAGGGCTGACGGCCAACGCTCACTTCTTTGCAGGAATCGTCAAGGCAGGACTTGTACCATCATTGCATATGTTGGCACTTGATCTGCGCGGCCGTGGGGAGAGCGATCAGCCGGAATCCGGCTACTCCATGGCGGATCATGCCGCTGATGTTTTGGGGTTAATGGATCAGCTCGGATTGGACCAGGTTGTACTTGGAGGCCATTCGTTCGGCGGTCTCTTAACCTACTACATGGCCGCCCATTTCCCAAACCGCGTTTCGAAATGCGTCGTGATCGACGCTCCGGCCGAGGTTGATCCCACCGTTCTTGAACAGATCAAGCCATCGCTCGCCCGCCTTGAGATCGTATCCCCCTCCTGGGAGGATTACCTCGTTTGGGTCAAGGCAATGCCTTACTACACGGGATGGTGGGATCCGACTATCGAGGAGTTCTACCGGGCAGATGTAAAAGTCAATCCCGACGGCACCATTCAGGCGCGATCCCGGCCGCAGAACATCCGGGCGGCGGTGGAAGGGCTCTTAGAAATTAATTGGCCTGAGACGGTCAAGAAAATCCACCAGCCTACAATCCTTCTCCGGTCAGTCGATCCCTTCGGACCACCGGGTTATCCGCCCATATTGCCCGAGGACAAGGCGAAGAAAACCATGACATACCTTTCCGATGGGCGCCTTCTGGAGTTCGCAGGAAACCATATCACCTTCCTGTTCGGCAAAACGGCCAAGGAGATCACCCAAGCGATTCTTTCGTTTGTCCTCGAAAATCGATGAGAGAAACGTCCTTATCACAGCGCCCTTCCTGGGACACCGATGTGCCTTGCAATTACAATTCGCTGAACTTCTGAAGTCCCTTCTCCGATGTCGAGGAGTTTCTGGTTCCGGTAGTGGCGCTCGATGGCATACTCCTTCATCAGACCATATCCTCCATGAAGTTGAACGCCCTGGTAAGCCACGCGATGATACATCTCG
>Ga0194126_10006024_pt1 | contig 17514 bp, 17 predicted proteins | sample TA2KigC150mmetaG_FD_148641 | JGI IMG/M metagenome (GOLD analysis project Ga0194126, IMG submission 148641) | Freshwater microbial communities from Lake Tanganyika, Tanzania - TA2015035 Kigoma Deep Cast 150m | ecosystem: Environmental > Aquatic > Freshwater > Lake | place: Tanzania: Lake... | reverse complement strand
TTGTGCGTTTTTCCCCCTTGGTTTTCTCTTCCGCCTTATCCCATTTTTTTTCCGGCGGCAACATTTCTTTATCCGGTTTAGCTACCGGCTCGGGAGACGTTTTCTCGGCACCCAATCTTTGTTTTTCCGCTTTCATTTCTTCTTCCAATAGCTTGCTGGCTGTTTTCTTTCCTGTATGTTCCGCGGTTTTCTTTTTGTCAATTTTATTCTCGGTATCCTTTTCTTCTCTCTTGCCCCCATATTTTTTCTCCGGGATTACCGCTTTAAAAACTTTTTTGTCCTGCGGCAACCGCGCTCCATCCCTAGAAAAATCCCTTCTTCGGTCGTCAGACAATTCCAGTTGAGAAATTTCCGACAAGGAAACAGATTGAAAAGCCGGCGCGGCATTTTCTCTTTTCTTTTCTCCGATAATCTGGAAACGAATCAAATCCTGCTCCAATTTAAGAAAATGTTTTAAGTCGTCAACCTGCTCCGGGGAAAGAGCAAACCAAACATTGAGGAAATAACCGTATCTTTCTTTTTTCACGGGGTAAGCCAGTCTTCTCTTTTCTACCCAAAATTCGCTCTTACCCCCTTTTTCCTCATTTTTTATTTTCTTCTCAATTTCCAAAATTTCTCCCTTTTTCTTCTCTATCCAGGCATCTAATTTTTTAGCAAGATCAATAACTTTTGCCTCTTTTCCCTGCCCGATAAGACAATTAAGCTGATAGGTGTTCCCCGCGTCTTTTTTAATTAAAATATTTTCCATAAGAATGATTAATAAATGTAATTCCATCGATCTGGTAGCAGGGGTGGGAGTTGAACCCACAACCCCAGGCTTATGAGTCCTGTGCTCTAACCTGTTGAGCTACCCTGCCGTAATGCAGCTATTTAGCTATTTAGCTATTTAGCTATTGATTGTTGGCCGTTACCTATTCTGTTTACAAGTTTATTTCCAGAGTGTCAACAAAGCGTAAAATACAAAGAGGTGGTTACAAAAATCTTCCTTTTAATTTTTTTTGTATCTAGCTCGCCGTCTGCGGCGAAGCGACGTCCCACAAAAAATTTAAAAGGAAGATTTTTGTAACCACCTAAAAATACTTTTCTCTTTTGCTTTTTGAATTAAAATGCTATTTTATTTTATATGCCCTCCATAAGAAAAACAAATAATCACTAAATAGCGCCCCATGCGCCTCGAAGACCTTAGACAAAAACTATACTCCCGCGGAAGCGATATTGTTAGCCGCAAACCCCAGACTAACATCTACGATCCCCGTTCCAAAAAGGAAGAATCATTGGGAAGCGAAAGCCCGGACCAGCCAGAAAAAGAAGCCATTATTGAAACCGGCACTACTCAAAAACAAAAAACACTCCTGCTGCTCGCGGCCTCCGCGATTTTCGGCGTTATCCTTTTTGGCGGGGGCGGTTACTTGCTGTACAAACTTCTGAAAAAAGACTTTCGCAGCGAGCAGGTGCAAATAAAGGTTAATGTCCCGCCCGCAGTCAACCTCAATGAAAACGTTGAGGTTGAAGTCCTTTGCGCTAACAATAATCCAGTAGTTTTGAAAGATGCCCATTTAACTTTAGAAACTCCTTCTAATTTCATAAGCAGCACCGAAAGCGCTAATCCTCCCGCCGATACTTTCAGCAAATCAACCGTGGAATGGAATTTGGGCAATTTTAATCCGCAGGAAAACAAAAGTTTCAAGTTTTACGGTCGCTTTACCAGCCGGGAAGAAGATTCGGTTTCTTTTAAGGCCTTCTTGCGCTACACTCCAAGTAATTTCAACTCTCAATTCCAAAACGACGCTTCCGTAAGCACCAGAGTGATCGGCATACCCATAACCCTGTCGGTAGAAGCGACCCGGGAGGCGGCAAGCGGATTTGCCATTTCCTATCAAATAAAAGTGCGTAACGAAGGGAGCGATCCTTTACAGTCCCTCTCCATGAAAATGGCTTACCCTCTAGGATTCGGCTTTATTAATAGCTCTATCCCCCTGGCGGGAGACAGAAAAGACATTTGGGAGATTCCCACTCTCCTTAGCAACGAAGAGAAGGTCCTCAGTATTGAAGGAAAGATTGAAGGTCAAAAAGGAGAAAAAAAGATCTTTTCCGCCCACTTGGGCAAGAACGAGCAGGACGGATTTAAAGAATACATAGTGAAAGAAGCTTTTACCGATATCACCGAGCCGCCAATTCTCGTTACCCAAGAAGTGCAGAATGATCAAACAACAGTCCATAAAAATGACGAACTAAATTTAATCGTCAAATTCACTAATAAATCGGATCGCGCGATCAGAAATGCCATAGTCAAAGTCAAGATTGAAGGGGCAATCTTTGACCAAAAAAGCATCTTGATAGAAAAGAACGGATCTTATGATGGCAACACCAAAGAAGTTGTCTGGCAGGGAGGAAACACTCCGGAAGTTGCCCTGATTAATCCCGGCAGCAGCGGAGAATTAAGATTCAGAATAAAAATTGCTGACTACATTCCCTTTTCCGGACAAAAAAGCAGCAACTTTACCGGCAGTACTGTGGTAAGTCTGGAAAGTCCCGAAATACCCACTCCTATCGGCAGTAACAAGATTATCACGGGGAATACTTTAAATTTTAAGCTTAGCACTTTCGCCGGCATAAAAAGCGCCGGCTACTATAATGATAGCGCTATTCCTAATAGCGGCCCCCTGCCGCCTACCGTCGACAAAGAGACCAGCTACACAATTCACTGGACTGTCACTAACGCCTTTAATGATTTAAGAAACATTGAAGTGAAATCGGTCTTACCCTACGGATTGAAATGGATGAACAAAGTTTATCCCTCAAAAACTGGTTTGGTATACAATGAAAATACCCGAGAGATAACCTGGAACTTAGAAAGGATCCCCGCCGGAGCGGGAATTGACAAAGCCGCTTCCAGTCTTGCTTTTCAGGTAAGCGTCACTCCGACTGACGACCAGTACGGAAAGATAATTGACTTGATGGGCCAGACAACCCTGCGGGCAACTGATACGTTCACCCAAGAAACAATTGTTGGCGAGTCGCCCAAAATTGACTCCACCTTGCCGGACGATAAGAGTATGATTGAATCTTTAAGCCGGGTAATAAGGCCCGGAGACGAATTTTAGATCCAGTAAGGAGAAGTTTTGTAACCATCAGTATCTATATCAATCTATTCCGATATAAAATAAAGCTCCAGAAGCGCTACCGCCCCCACAAACAGGAGGGCGTCCCACCAATTCAAAATTCTCGCTCCCTGCATAACAAGAAGCCCAACAACAATTACCGCCAAAAAAAAACCTTGGCGGAAAGAACTGGCCACATAAGCAAAAATAATCTCATTGTTGCCAATCCAGCGCTTTAAACTAAAACTGAATAGAGTAAAAAGCCCTACTAGCCCCAAAAATAAGGTAGTGTAAAAAAGAATCAGCCCCATATAACCGGAGTTGGTCGGATCAATGTAAAGGAGCACTAATACCCACCCCATAAAAGCCACCATAGTGGCTGTTGCCATTGCGTTCAAATAGGATTTCAAAGTCATAAAATTCTCTTTATTGCTCTTTCATATATCCCTGCCAGCTTGCGCGCTTCGCTTTGGGTAATCTCAAAATCCGGTTCGTGGACAATTTTATTGCGGATCTTATGAGCTTCCCAGACCTCCTCATACACTTCAGGCAAGTCCGCCGGGACCATTTGTTTTAGTTTTTCTCCCAAACTCTCCCCCGCAAAACCTTTTTGTTCCAGGGTCCTGTCTAAAATTTTATCCGCTTCAATCACCCCTATTTTCCAGTTGGACGGCACATCGCTGGCAATCTTTTTATTCACTTCCAAAATACGCATCGTTCCCGGCATCATTTCAAGTGCTTCATATTCCTCTCTTTTGGCTTTGGCGCCAGTGAAGAACTGCCGGGCTCTCCCCCGAAAGAGCGAGAGTTGGAAGCTGGTGTAAATGATATTAAAAACCAAAACCAGACAATAAAGTGCAATGATTATCTGAATAACCAAAAAAACCTTGGAGTTATAGACGGACTCCAAAAAATCCAATGGGCCGCCTCCCGTTGTCGGGCTCTCCTGGGAAGACGAAAGGTTAGACGAAAGCAACTAATTCAATTAAGAATTAAGAAAAATGAAGAATAAAAAACAATAATCACCTATTATCTTTTTTATCAACTCTCAATTCTCCATTCTCCATTTTCAATAATTCCTCATTATGACAATTTCCATTTCCTTTCCTTCCAATGTTCCAAGCTTAACGCTTAGTTTCGCAATTGGTTCCACGGGGCACACTCCGATTTCCTTGCAAAATTCGTCTAAGGGAGCCAGATCAAGTTTTGTTTGAGGCAATTTGTAGTGCATGGGGACAACAATCTTTGGCTCCAACTGTTTTATCACCCTAATTGATTCTTTTCCGCGGAGAGAGAATGGACCTCCCACCGGCACTAAAAGAACGTCCACCCCGTCAATTTTTTTCACTTCCTCTTCGCCCAACTCGTGATTCAAATCGCCCAAATGCACCACCCTTATCCCTTCACTCTCCACGGCAAAAATTACATTGATGCCCTTTTCCGCTCCTTTTTTCTTGTCGTGGTAGCTTAAAAACCCTTTTATGTCCACCCCTTTTACTGAATATTCCCCGGGAGTGTAAAGCGCTAAGACAGAATTTTTGAAAATTCCGACATTATTGTGATCAAAATGATCATGGCTAACGGTAACGACATCGGCTTCTTCCAGTTTAGGCAATTTCAGGCCGACTTCCTCTCCAAAAGGGTCAAGGTAAATTTTGATTCCCTTTTTCACTTCCGTACTGGTAGTAATCTCAAAAAAGGAATGGCCAAACCAACGAATATCCATAAAATCCGCTTATTTTTTAAACACAAAAAACTTATACCCCAAAAAGTTCCAGGAAAGAACAATAATAGACGCTACCGCGGTGGCAATATTGGCCCACGTTTTGTCGCCGATCTCCCCTATCGGCCCGATAACATTAACAATAAGCGACGCCACTCCCGCGTTCAAAAGCAATCCCACCACGCTCACGAACAAAAACTGCATAAAATCTTTTCCGGTTTTCTCCCCGCCCTTTTTCCGAAAAGTCCAACGGCGGTTCCAGTAAAAACTGTTGACTACCGCTACAATGAAAGACGTGGCCTTAAAAGCTGTAAAGTGCCAACCACTCGCGATTCCCGTCAGAAAAATGAGAAGATTAAGCACTCCAAAATCAACGGCAAAATTAGCCGCTCCCACCGCTCCAAATTTCGCCAGCTGGAAAAAGAAACCGGCAATTCGGGAAAGCAAGCTGCCGATATACACGCCCACGACCGCCAGAATCGTAAACACTACCACAATTGCCAGGTATTTAACAAGATCAATCTGCACTTCTAAATTTTTTAGCACGATTGGGATTAAAGCCCCAAAAATAAATCCGTTTACCGCTCCGTAGAGTAGATCGCTTTTTTCCAGCACTCCATTTTTTGTTTTTTGCATAGATTTGCGCTTAGAGTATTGGGTTAAAATAAACCCCACTCAATTTAGAAGTTATTTATTATTCTATTTTTATAACTGCCTAGTTGTCCTGCACAACCTGTTTTTTCAATTCTTTTTCCATTTCTTCAAGGTCCGGGGTCAATTCTTCACCTATTTCATTCTCTTTCGCCTGATTGATCTCAGAAACGCTTTTGGCTCCGATATCGCGTTCTTTCTTTTCCTTTTTACTCTTTTTTTCATTTTTTATCGCAGCGACGTCATCTTCATTTTTCTCTCCTTTAAGAAACGGAGATTGTAAATTGGCCGCCTCCGAGCCCGCTCCCTTCTTAGTCACATTTTCTATCGCCGCCCACCTGGCCTCTTCGGTATCGGCCACGACTACAGCAATTTCGTCTCCCGGATCAACATGGTGGTAGGTAACCGCTGCCAGTAGTACTTTGTAATCGCGTCCCTCCGCTTCAATCGCGTAACCTCCTTCTTCTTTGTTTTCCCGCAACACTCCTAAAAGCCTCTTCCGTTTGAAGGGACCGATTTGCTTATAAATAAAATTGCCGTCGTCCGTAATCACTAATTTTAACATATCCCCTTCCACAAGTTTTGATTTGCTGGCATAATTGGCCGGCACCGGATACTGCCGCCCGTCCATTCCAATCATTAACTGCCCGTCAAAAGTGCCTTCCACAATTTTTCCCCCCTCGGCCACGCCATAAGTCTTCTTCTGGGGAGCGTATTTACTCTCCAATTGGGCTATAAGCGACTTGGCCGTCTCCAAACTTTTTTCGGCGCTTAAAATTGTTTCTTTAATCAATAAAATGCGCTGGGCATCTTGCTTATCTTGTCTATCTTCCATTTTTTTATATTATTTTTAATTGAAATCGCGCGGATTTTTATATTTTCGCGAGATTTGCCAATCCCTGTTTTGTAATAACCGCAAGGGGGCGGAAGTAACGCCATCCCCCTGCTTCTTAATTAAAGAATACCTTAAAATTAAGAAATCCGCAACTTTATCCCCGGCCCCATAGTGGTGGACAACGTTATTGAATTTACCAACGCTCCTTTGACGCTGGCAGGTTTTGATTTTTTAAGAGATTTAAGCATTTCCTGATAATTTTCAATTAACTGCTCCTGTTTAAACGAAACTTTTCCGATAATTACATGGATATTGCCCCCATTGTCGCTTTTAAAAGTTATTTTTCCTTTCTTTAAATCTTCCACGGTTTTCTTCACGTTTTTTGTTACCGTTTCGGTCTTGGGGCTGGGCATTAGTCCTTTCGGGCCAAGAATCTTGGCAATCTTTGCCAATTTTGGCATTATTTCCGGCGTGGCTACCGCCACTCCGAAGCCAAGTTTTCTCTTATTTCTAATCTCTTCAATCAAGCTTTCGCCTCCTATAATTTCCGCTCCGGCTTTTCGGGCCGCTTCCAGGTCGTCACTTGAATCAGAAAAAACTGCTACCTTGGCTGTCTTGCCGCTGCCGTGGGGCAAATCCACGTTTCCTCTCACCTGCTGTTCGGTCTTCTCCGGTTTGACATTCAATCGGCAGTGCATTTCCACCGATTCATCAAACTTGGCTTTACCGGCCGCCTGTAGAATTTTAACGGCCTCGTCAATGGCATAGAGCTTACTCTTTTCCACCAGATTTTTGTTTGCCTGATATCTTTTACTGCGCCGCATAAATATAGCAAAATTAAAAATTTATTTTTTCACTACCACTCCCATGCTCCTTGCCGTGCCGGCTATGATTCTTTTGGCCGCTTCCAAATCATTGGCGCCCAGATCCTGCATCTTTATTTCAGCAATCTCGGCAACCTGCTCCTCCGTAATCTCTCCCACTTTGTTTTTGTGTGGTTCGCTGGATCCTTTCTGCAATTTTATGGCTTTCTTGATAAGTTCCGCCGCGGGCGGGGTTTTCGTGATAAAATCAAAGGTCCGATCCTCATAAATGGTGATCTCCACGGGAATAATGTCGCCCCTTTTGTCCTGAGTTTTCTCGTTAAACTGGCCGCAAAAGTCAGAGATGTTCACTCCGTGCTGGCCCAGCGCGGGACCAACCGGCGGCGCCGGTGTGGCCTGGCCGGCCGGGATTTGCAGTTTTACTTTGGTTTTAATAGGCCTCATAAAAAATGAATAATGGAAAATAGAGATTTAGATGGTTACAAAACTCCCCTTTTAAATTTTTTTGTGGGACGTTGCTTCGCCGCAGACGGCGAGCTAGATACAAAAAAATTAAAAAAGTTGAGTTTTGTAACCATCGGATTATACTTTTTTCACTTGCAAAAAATCCAGCTCCACTGGCGTTTCGCGGCTGAACATATTGACCAAAACTTTTATCTTGCCTCTCTCTCTGTCCACCGCCTCTACTTTGCCGTCAAAGTTTTTAAACGGACCGTCATTTACTTTTACCGGATCGCCGGGAGCAACATCAATATCATATTCCGGCTCGTCCTTGCCCATTCTTTTTTTCAAGTTTTTTATTTCCGCTTCCGACAGGGGAAGGGGGATTGTCTCTGTCCCCACAAATCCCGTCACGTTAGGGGTGTTTCTCACCACGTACCACGATTCTTCATTAACGTTCATGCAGACCAGCACATACCCGGGGAAGATCTTTTCTTCCACCACTTTTCTTTTTCCGCCCCGGATGCGGATTTGTTTCTCGGTGGGCACCAAAACCTCAAAGATCTTATCCTCCATCTTGAGCGAAATAATCCTCTGGCGCAAACTCTTCGCCACGCTGTCTTCGTAGCCGGCGTAGGTGTGGATGACATACCAGCCGCCTGCTTCTTTCTTGCTTTTTACCGGTTTCCCAATATTAACGGATAATTTAGATTTTATTTGCTCTTTCTTAACCATAAAGATAATTTTGAAAGGAATTTGAAATTATGAAGTTAGATAGTTACAAAACTCAACTTTTTTAATTTTTTTGTATCTAGCTCGCATTGCAGTTAATGCCTCTCAGGCGACCTGCCCGCCGAAGCCTCGGCGCAGGCGGGCGTCCCACAAAAAAATTGAAATTGGGGAGTTTTGTAACTATCGGAGTTTAAGTTAGAGGAGGTATTTACTCGCTACGTATGTAAACAGGTAATCCAACCCTCCCAACACTACAGTCAAAAAAGCGCTCAAAACAATGACAATCCAAGTATAGCGGATTGTTTCATCGCGGCTTGGCCAGTTCACCCGGCGCAGCTCCGTTTGGGATTCTTTCAGAAACGCGGCAACTTTGTTCATAGCGATTTTGGATTACACTATTGTATAGACCGAGAAAACAAAAAAGGCAAGAAATGAAAGTATGTGGAGACGGTTGCAAAACTTCCCTTTAAGTTTTGCAACCGTTTAGTAACATATTTCAAGTTTTTTGCCAAAGGCGAACCTTTGCCAGAGGCGAACTCGTCTATAGAGAGCGCCTCTGGCGGACATGTCCTAAAATCCGTACCGCATCTTCTCTCTCACCCGGATCCGGGCTTCCTCGCAGGAAATGTTTTCACTGCTTTCCACTCCCGTTTCGGGATCGGTGGTCGTTTCAACGGCCGTGGCGTTAATGTTGGCGATGCCGCCTACGTCAAAGAGGGAAGTGAGAGAGTCGTTAGTGTAGGAGAGCATATCGCCATTCAGCACGCTCCAGTTCATTGCGGTCGGCTCCACGCAGGTAAGTTCGGTCTTGGCGACCACCCTCTGCCCGGCAATAACTTTGTAAAAACTAGTTGGATCAAGCGGGTTTAACCGGGGGATGAGTTCACCACTTTCAAAATAAGGAACGATTTTGCAAGTTTTTTGGTCCGTAACTATTACTTCCGAAAATGAAGCGCAACATTCACTTTGCTCTCCAACGGGAACTTCATTACACGGCCCAATTGTTTTTCCATCTTCCGTAATAACTGTAAGCTGAGGGGTATAGTAACCAGTAGCGGGGTAAAAAATTTCTTCAGTGATCTCCGTACCAGAGGGATTATTGTTTGTAATCTCTTCTGAATGCCTCCCCAGCGCATCTTCCCAAACAAACTTCCAAATAAGAGTTTTAGGAACCAAACCGGTAAGAACAGCCTTGTAGGTGGCTTTTCCTGAAGCCCCGCAAATACTTGACTTGCTCATAAACAAAACTTGACAAGATGAAGAAATTTGACCACCTTGATCCGTCGCCACTTCAGTTACTTCCACATTATTTTTAGAGAATTTAATCCAGCCAAGCCCAGGATAATCATCCTTGGAAATCGCCCGAGTGTCAGAGGACCAAGCATATCCACCTATTTTACCATCCTTGTCTACGCAAACATAATAATGATTTTCGTCATCACAAGTGTAATTTGTGGAATTGTCAGGAGATCTAAAATGCAACCACATTTTCGGGGAGGAGGCGTTTTCATTAAGACCGATTTGCATTCTTGCCCAACCGGAAATATATCCTTCAGGACTTTCGGGAGAAACCTCGCTTTTTTGATTCCATTTCGCGGGATAGCAATCACCTGCACCAAAACAATCGCTGGAAGGAGTTCCTTGGTCAAAAACAATCCAACCAAGAGAGGGTAAATCACTCTGGCTAGTGAAATCCTCATATTTATCGTCTAAATTACCAATACCTAGCCACGCTGCCCCTCTCAATAAACGGATCGGCCCCGTTCCTTCAATAAACACTCGGTATTTGCTTCCGCTCATCTTTATCATTCCGGTAACCGGCTCTCCCTGTTCAAAACCATTAATCAGATTATTGCCTATCCAGGCGAAACCTTCAATTCTCCATTCTTCGGCATTGGCAACATTCATCCCCCCCCCTAAGCCGTAAGCAATAAGAAAAACGGTAAGAAAAAATAACTTATTCATGTTTTATGTTTTTAACTAAGTTCTCAGTTCCCAGTACTAAGCTTCCGGTACTTTGTACCCCGCATTAAGGCACGGGGCATGCCTTGTACTTTGTACTTAGTACTTAGTACTTACTTATTACTTACCTTCCTTTCCGCACTACCACTTTCACCAGCCCGGCGCGGCGGTCCGTGTAGTCTTTATACGTGTCGCTGCCCTTTTTCTTGCAAATCTTGATGCTGCCGTCAAACTGGGTAATCGAACTGGGAAGTTTGATTTCCTCCACTCCTTTGCTGGCTTCCTCCACGTCAAACTCCACCACCACGGATTTTTGGCTCAAGATGGCATCTAAAGTAAACCACTCCGTGGAAATAGTTTTAGGGATGTCCATTCCGGCAACCGCGTCTGAATAATAACGCAGGGAAAGCTCTTTCACGGCTTCCGACTCGCAGGAAAAAGCGCACTGGGAAAAGTCGCAGGCAGCGCTTGACCCCGAATACTTCAGCTTGATTTTTTTCTCCAAATATCCTCCAACCATAGTTCCCATCCGGCAATTAACCGTCCCTTGGCACCTAAATACCAAACGATACTGGGGATTGCTTATCCCTTCGGTGTCAAAAACCGATAGCGGCACCGCCAGCTGATAGGAAATCTTTTCGTTGCCAGTCTCCGGATCGTCCGCCGGACAACGGCTTAAATCCTCACAGCCCTTCATATTGTTCCAAAGAACTGCCTGGTTGGGAAAACTATTGGGCACATTGGAAATAAGCACCTTTTTGGTTTCTTCTTCGCCACCGGCCGTTTCGTTTTTGCTTGACAGCACGATGCTGTCTTTGGGCGTCTGGACGGCCAGCGACACCGCCGCCGCGTTGGTATTGACATTATCAAAGTTATTGGTCGCGGGATTTCTCTTCCAGACATTAATCTGGAACTGCCCGTTGGCGTTTTGGTTTAAGCTGGAAAGACTGTTTTTAGCGACCAAAAGGCCGTACTCAATGCCGCTTTCCGCTTTATAAGTGCTTATAAGCGACCTTTTCTGCACCCCCTGGATCCGGGCGGATTTCTTGAGGTTTTGGGCGGCAATGGCGCTCACTAAGATTACCAGCCCCGAAACCAGAACCGACAGTAAGATAACCGCGTCGCCCCGCCGCTTGCGGCAGTTTGGGCGGAAGTTTATAAAGTTCATAAAGTTTGTAAGTTAGTACTAAGTTCCCAGTTACCAGTACTAAGTACAATGCTAAGTACTGGGAACCAGGAGCTAGCCCTTCTAAAATTCAAAAGTCCTTGACATCACCGAAGTTTCCACCGGCACCAGGGTGTGATTTTCCCCGACCTTAACATCAAAAATTAGCGACGCCGTTACCAAGAAATTCTCTCCCCCGTCGGGAGTGGTTACTTTCTGAATCAAAAACCCCGGGTTTTGGAAAAGCGGCGTGTTATTCAAGTTGACAAGAAAGACGCTGCCGGCCGTGTTGGTATACTTACGCACCAAAGAATCGCCTTCGTAGGAATAGACCGCGCTCGCCCTGTCGTTCAACTGCTCTATGTCGGATTTCTTCTCCGCAAAATTGAAAGTCAAGGTATTGTTGAACGAATATTCCTGCGCCGAAAGCCAGCTTTCAGTATCCACCTCACTGTAGCCGGCGTCCAGAGCGAAAACATCCAAGATAAAGCGGCTTTCTTCCTCCACCTGCTGCATTTTTTTAAGCAAGACCTCGCCGTTAATAATTCCCCGCATACTAAGGAGCAATCCGCCGGTCACCAAACTCAACACCCCAATCACCACAATAACTTCAATGAGAGTAAACGATTTCCAATTGTCTCGCACCCCGCGACATTGCTCAAGGCAAGCTTTATACTTTCTGCTTTTGTTTTGTACTTTGTTCTTTGTACTTTGCCCTTTTTTATGGCACATACCAATTATAAATATTCTTATCTAACTCCACGTATTTATCGTCCTTCTGCCCGGCATCCCACCATACTTTAGAGTAAAGCTTGAGGCAGTCTTCATCACTGGAGCCGTCGGTGCAGTTTTCCACTTTAATTACCCGCCAATAAGCGGGAAAAGTGTAGTCGTCAAGATACGGAGGCAAATCTTCCCCTTCATAAAGATAGGCCTGCGTTTCATTGCCGCCTTTCTTATAGACCCCGTACTGGAGCTTATTATCGCTTTCACAGTCTGAGCCGGCCATAATCCCGTCTTTTTCCAAATTGGCTATGTCAGCGCAAAGGACCGACGATTTATAATTTTCCTTCAGTTCGTCCCAACCCATATTCGCCCGCCAAGCAAAGGCGATTTCCACTCCTTCGCGCGCCAAATTAGTGGCAATAATGATATTGCGGAGCTCCGTCTCCCGCCTCATCGTGTCCCCCAAGAGCCGGATCTCAGCCGCAAGGGCAATGGAAAGAATCGTGATGCCCACCAAGACACCCACCAGCGTCAGCCCTTTGCCATAATAATTCTTTTTATTTATCTGGGGTTTAGAATTTCCAATCAATATTTTTTATAAAGCAAAAAAAAAATTAGAAAATTTAGCCAATTTGAACTCAATTCAAATTTCAAATTTCAAGTTATCCTTCCTACCGGAACCTCACCTGGTCGTTTTTGTTATCGTTTCCGCTGGTGTTCTGCTCCGTTCTTTCGTCAATCACGCCGCAGTCGCTGTAGGAGTTAACGCGGAGCACCGTGGTGCAGGATTCTTTGCCACCGTCATAATTAATGGTAAGGGAGGGAAGATAGTGTTTTTCCCCTGAAGACAAGAGCGGATAAACGCAAGTTGCGCGGGGCTTGGAGGTGCTTTTCGCTCCTGTCCCGTCCCCGCACTTCCAATCGTAAGAAACGGGTGTCATTCCGGAATAAACGGCCTCCAAGACGACTTCGTTGCTCCTGCCCGGGCAGATGTTTGCTTCGTCTTTTCGTCCTTCCCCGAAAAGAAAACAGTTCTTGAAACGGGCGGGGATATATCCGCTGTCGCCGTCAGCACCGCTTTCCGTTACCGCTACGCTGGCGACATTTACACCGCTAAGCGGCTTTACTGGATCATTGTCCCACGCCTCGCAGGTTACCGCGTAGGCGCCGGGAGCGCTCGCCTTCATTTTTACTTTGGCTTGAAAAGGGTTAGATTGATTGGAAGAAATAATCTCCTGGATAGCCGATCCGCGAAGGAGCCCTCCACTACTGGAAGATTCAAGATAGCAATTATCCGAACCGCCGCTCGCGTCCACGCAGGCCCACTTAATCTTGGCAATTTTGTCAGAACACACATCGGGATCGGAAATATCGCAGATTACTTCCACTTCCTCATTAACCGCTACGGGATTTTTCGCGAAGCTAACATTCACCAGTGGCGGCCGGTTTATGATCTGGACACGGAAGCTATTGCTTACTTGGGAGATTGGCACCTCGTTTGTAACAATGGAAACTTCCGGCGAAGTAATTTTTTGGTCATTAATTGTTTCCTCTTGGCTTTTCCCGCGGCATTGACCTATATAGGAGCTTGCGTCTGCCTTCGTGCTAAAGATATACTCTCCGTGCGCATAGCCAGCGCATATTCCCCCTTGGCATCTCGCATAAGGGTTTGAGCTAATAAGAGAATTTTGGGTATTGCTAACAAAGTTCTCTGGAATTTTTTGAACTCCCTTGCCGAAAGTCAAGTTTGTTAATGGATATTCAAGAACTTGGCTGAAGCAGGAATTTGAATCAGCGCAAGTCAAAAGAGAGGTGGGAGGAGAGCTAAGATCAACGGTGAACAACAAAGGCCCGCCGTTTACTAAGCAACGATGATCAAGTTTTCCAAACCATTCCGCTTGGGGAGAGAAAACAACTCTGGTTTCCTGACACTTGTTTATATTACTTGAATCAGCTAATTCCCAGCTTCCTGAACTATTTTTAACTTCATAGCGAAAGTTGTAAATATATTTGTTTAAATGGCTGCATTCAAAACCACAAGAAACGATAGACTGATCGGGAGTGACATAAACATAATCCCAACTTTCATTTTTGCAGGCGTCATTATCCCCAAAACATAATCTTTCGTAGTTGATCTCATACTTTCTCATAGTATCAAAAAGAGCGCCCGTTACTTCCGCCTGGTTAAAATTTCCTTGCTCGTCAAACAGCTTTAGGTTGTAGGATAAATTCATAGAACCTTCACCGTAATAGGGATAGACCAGCATCCCGTCAGAAATTTGCCAGGTCTTTTTCATTCCATCTGATCCTCTAGTTCTGACCGTGGCCGTCTTGCCTCCACCAAGGTTCACATTATAGCTGCCGGTTGTTGAAACTTCTCCGGCGATATTTTGAATAGCGTCAGTGTCAGCGGCCAGAGTAAATTGATTGCCCCAGAGAAAAATAATTAATGCCAGCGGTAAAACTCCAACTTTCACTCCCGCTTTTTTAAACTTAATCTGTTTAGATTTTGTCAGCATTGTTATTCTTGAATTTTTTAAATATTATAACGCCAATAATTGTGACTGCCGCAATTAAAAACAGCGTCATAAAAAGAACCGCAATTTTTGATTTCAACATACCGGTAGAAAAATTCTGCATAACTTCTCCGGCAACTGACTGGCTCTTGGGACATTTTCGCTTAATTTCCTTTCTGTCAGTTAACCCACCCTGTTTATCGCGTATTTCTGCTACAATCGGGCTACAACTGTTTCTTTCTTCCTCTCTCAGTTTTTCGCTCTTAACCAAAAAGCATTGGTCTTCGCCAGCTTCAAGAAGTGCTTTCCCTTCCCAAACGGAAGCACCTTGAGTAATTTTTATCAAAGCGGGAAATGATCCATCCCAACTTGCGTTCCTCGCGCAAATCAAAGGGAATTTTCCTTCCGGGGTTTCCGCATTGTCAATAAATCTGAAAATTCCTTGATTTTTCCCCTCCAGCACAAACCGAACATTTGAAAGGGATTTACTGCTCCCATCAAGAACAGATAATTTTAAATTATAAACACTGGCGGATCCTTCCGGCTGAAAACTAAACCTGACGAGCTGAGAGCTTCCCGATAACAAACTTACATTCTCTTCTTTCGTTTCCAGAAGATTGTCCGGATTCGTCTGGGACCAACCGTATAAATCATATTTCACTTTTGCCGTCCGATCTCTGGCACTTTCGTTAACTAGGGTAAACTCTATTGTGATTTCTCCCTTGGGGATTGTCAGGGCGCTTTGACGGTAAGAATAAGGTATTCCGTTAATCAAGGCGCTGTTTTTGTCAAGTTCCAGGTTGCCGGTTAAGTTTCCATTCCCCTCTTTCACACTAAAACTGAAAGTTTCTCCCTGAGAAAAAGCCGCTAAGGGAGAACCTTTTACGTCAAATGTTTTATCTTTTAGCAGTGAAAGGGTTAGATAGTATTCTCCTTCTTTGGCCTCCGGGGGAATATCCCAGTTAATTTCAAATTCCTTGTTCTCCCCGCTTGCAATATTCATATCGGAAAAAGCGTAGAACTCGTCAATCAAAAAATCGCCGTACTTCTTTTGTTCTTCGTTCTTTTCTTTTCTCCAAACTTGGATAAATAATCCCAGGTTTTGAAATTCTTTAATCTCACCCTTTTCATAAGCGCTACAATAATTTTCCGGATAGGAGGATTTGCATAACTCTTCAATTTTCAAAGAATTTTCCCAGCTCTTATTTTGGAAAGTCATTCTGCCTTTTAAATTAATTTTACCGCCGGGCTCGTAGCTCTGCGGGCCTTTTACCTCAACATTAAAAACAGAGAAAGGAAAGCGAAAAGAAGCGTATGCCGGCCTAAGCTCGCTGTCGTTACCCGAAGAAAAATCTTTGGGTATTCGGCTCAGAAATTCAGAATATTGGCCGCTGAAACCCTCGGGCAACCTCACTTCAACGGCTAAGGCGAAAAAGGGCGGAAACAGAAGCCCGGAGAACAACAAGAGAAATAACCTTCCCCCAAAGGAGCAAATTTTTTTTTGTTTTTTTTGGGTCATTTTGTTTCAAATGAAAAAAATCTGGTTTGTTATTAAAAATACCACAAAAAAATTATTCTTAACAATTCCTAATAGGAAAAAAACGGTTAGGAAACGATTTTAAGTTTTTAATAATCAATTGGTTCCCGGCGCTTCTTGGAGAGTAGTTTTCACCGCGCCGGTCTGTCCCCGGTGCCAGACCTTAAGTTCAATTTCTTGGCCAACCTGAAAACCTCCAATTAACTTCACTAGCGGATTTTTCTCATCAACCCTCGTCCCGTTCACCTCTAAAATTATGTCGTTTTCCACGATGCCTGCTTTGTCCGCCGGCGACCCCGGAATTACCGCCAGGTCGGTCGGATCCTGCCCTCGGAGCACCAGGGCGCCGTAATCAAACGGTAAATTATTCCTTTCCTGAACGGATTTGTTGATCGGCTGGTAGCGCACTCCCAGATAGGGCTGGCTGATTCGACCGGTCTTTTCCACGCCGCTAATAACATTTTTTACCGTGTCAATGGGAATGGCAAATCCAATGTTTTGCGCTCCCTGCGCCATCGCCACGTTAATACCAATCACCTCACCCCGCAGATTAAGTAGCGGGCCGCCGGAATTACCTTGATTGATCGCCGCGTCGGTTTGGATGAGCTGATCCAACTGCTCCGCGCCGGTAAGTCCGCCCGCCACAATCTGGCGGCTAAGGCCGGATATAATCCCTTTGGAGACGGTGTTGCGAAATTCCCCCAGAGCGTTGCCAATTGCGATTACCGTCTGCCCAATCTTTGCTTCTCCTGAATTTCCCAAGACCACCGTTTCCATTTTATCCACCCCTTTGCCTTTTTTGGGTTTTTGGGGATCAACCCTCAGCACCGCTACATCATTTACGCGGTCCCTCCCCAGCACTTTGGCGTCATACTCCCGACCGTCGTTGGTAATCACGGTGTAATCAGCTTGGGGATCTCCTATCACGTGTTTATTGGTCACGATCAGACCGCTCTCCGAGATAACAAATCCCGTCCCGCCGCCAATTTCCACTTTTTCACTTCCCTCTCCTGGTTGCTGGGGGCTCGGCCTGCCGAAGCCTCCCCGAGGCGAAGGCGACCCAAAAAATCTTTCAAAGAACTGGTCGGAAAAAGGATCGCCCGAGAAAGGGTCGGAGGGGCCAAAGAAATTTTGGATCTTGGGCATATCTTTGGTTATCACAACGCTCACCACGGCCGGAGTGGCTCTCTCCACCGCTTGGACTACCGCGTCCTCCTCCGCCTGCACCGAAGGAGGCACCGTTACGGGAGAAGTTTTTGGGGGACCACTTTCATCCTGCAAATCAGAGGTCGGTTGCCCCT
>Ga0194126_10006003_pt1 | contig 17558 bp, 7 predicted proteins | sample TA2KigC150mmetaG_FD_148641 | JGI IMG/M metagenome (GOLD analysis project Ga0194126, IMG submission 148641) | Freshwater microbial communities from Lake Tanganyika, Tanzania - TA2015035 Kigoma Deep Cast 150m | ecosystem: Environmental > Aquatic > Freshwater > Lake | place: Tanzania: Lake... | reverse complement strand
CTCCCACTAAGGCGTTTAGCTCGGCGTTATTTCCCTTGGCAAGCTTGATCTGCAGTTCATGGAAGGCGTCGCCCCAGTTGATCCAATTGACTTGCAACGCCAGGCGCGCACGCGCATGAACATTCCAGGAGAGGCCGGCCTTGACCGTTTGCGGGAAGTGATTGATCACTTCAGCGTCGTGCTTAAAATCGGGCCGAGTCATTGCGAAGGCGCCCCCCAAAGATGCGAGTTGCGCGGCGGCATCGCCCGAAGCATTCCCCTCAGTGTGAATCGTGGTTTTGGTTGTATAGGCCAATCCAATTTGCCACCGCTCGTGCGGACGAAACAGCAAGCCAACGTTTCCATTGTAACCAAAACCATCCGTCTCAAGATCGAGCAATGTCTTGAACCCGCGGAGAGCTGGCTGGGACTGAAAAATGCAAGGCACTTCCAGCGTGTTCCTGTTGTAAAGCAGACCCAGGCTCCCACCGAGCGCCCATTTGGGTCCGAGATCAACGCCAACGCCGTTCGCGGAGCGTAACAAGATAATTTCAGCGTGGTGCTGTTGCCGGCCGTACGATGTTTTGCCATCGAGACCGCCCGGTGAATCGACGTACCGCCAATCTGCGCTGAGCGTGGCTTCCGGCATGAGCGCAAATCCGAGAGTGAGCGGCGGCCTTGCAATCGGAACACCCAAAGCTGCCTCCGGTATGACAGCATAAGGCTTAGTCAAGTGACCATCCCGGTTTTGACGATTCGTGAACCGGCCATCAGCGAGAGCTCCAACCACGTTGAGTTCGACGGTTGCATCCGCTAGTCGCGCTAAACCTGCAGGGTTCGCGCCCAACGCTCCGAGCGGGTCTTGCGCCCATGCGACATCAGCTCCGCCTAGTGACATCGATCGAGAGCCAAAACCATTCCGATAAATGCCGTTGGCCTGAACGGCTGAATGGAATGAAAGCACGAAGAATAACCCAGCAGCCAAGAAAGCTAGCCGCTTCAAAAAGACGAATTTTCAAGGAATGGGTGCGCAAACGACACTGACACGTCATATGCGTACCGATAACCGGAGTCAACCGGTTCGCGTCCCCTTCGGGAAGATCGCCCTTAGAACGCGCCAATCTCATACTCATACATACCTTGCTTCGGCAAAGGTGTACTCAATCTAACCACAGAAGATTGGCTCCCTGGCCGTGGGCGAATCGCAGTCTCTCATTAACACGCTGCTTTAGCTGGGTGTGTGCACCGCAGCAAGGATCACTGCCGTTTTTAACGGTTCTTGTTGCTGACCGATCTTTTACACCCAGCTAAAGCAGGGTGGGCAGGGTGTTAATGAGATGAATATGCGTTTAACATTCGGTGACGGTCGTGTAAAACTTGCAGACGCAACGCAATAGCACTTAATAGCCGTAATAGACCTTTTGTGGCCATCAACCACGCAGTTTCTATGATATTCATTCTTGTCCGCATTCTTCGACTGGGACTGGCCTGCGCATTTGCCTGCTCCATGACAGTCATTGCTCAAGACAAGGCCGGCCCCGAAACCGAGAAGCGGTTCCCGCCGCTCAAAATCCCCGCTGGCTTTAAGGCGACCCTCTTTGCCTGCGATCCTCTCATCGAATATCCATCCGCCATCGCCCTCGGTCCTCGGCCCGCTTCGATCTTCGTCGCAATTGATTACATGACCGGTCTGGGCACGGAAATTGTGCGTCGCGACGAGATCAGGTTGGCGGAGGATTCCGACGGCGATGGGTACGCCGACAAAGCCCCTGTTTACGCCGACGGCTTTAACTCTATCCAAGGCCTCACGTTTCATGACGGCACTGTTTACGTGATGCACGCGCCATTCTTGACGTCGCTCCGGGATACGGACGGCGACGGGCGAGCGGATATTCGGCGTGATCTGCTTCAAGGTCTTGGCCTCACTCCCGAAGAGAATCCAGTGCGCCTGCATTGCGCGAACGGCGTCGTCATGGGGCATGATGGCTGGCTTTATCTGGCGCTCGGCGATCACGGGTGTGTTGTGACGCGTCGCGAAGGTGATCGTCTTGTCTTGGAAGGCGGCGGCATTTTGCGTTGTCGCGCGGATGGCCGTGATTTGCACGTGTTCGCAACAGGTTTGCGGAATATCTACGACATTGCGCTCGACGATGAATTGAATGTCTTCGTGCGCGACAACGAGAATGACGGCGGCGATTACAAGATTCGTGTCTGCCAGAGCTTCTTCGGCGCCGATCACGGCTATCCTTATCATTACTACGAACGGCCGGACGAAGCGCTCGCGCCTTTGGCTGACCTCGGCCTTGGATCTTCGGCCGGCGGCCTTTGCTATCTTGAGAACGCCTTTCCGTCCGAATACCACAACAACCTTTTCTTCTGCGAATGGGGGCGTTCTGTCGTGCGTTTCCCACTGCAACGCGTCCAAAGCGCTTTTGCAACGGCTAAGGAATTGGAGTTTGCCGCTGCTGCGGCGAACGATCCGTACGGCTTTAAACCAACTGACCTCGTTGTCGAACGAGATGGCTCGCTGGTTGCAGCCGACTGGGCCGATGGACAGCGGCCGAAGCGCGGTCGCGGACGTATTTATCGCATCAGGCACGTCGGCAGCGCTGAGGCTTCTGCGAAAGAGAACTTAACACAACCCGCGGACTTAAATCCCGGTGCAACCGATCTGGCGCGAGCAGTCGCGCAACTGGACTCTGCTAGCTACTACCAACGCATCGATGCGCAAACCGCGATTGAACGCAAAGGCCTTGAGGGGCTGCGGGCGGCTCAAGAAGCGCTTCAAGGAGGACGCCTCAACATTCGCGGTCGTATGCACGCTGTGTGGATCATGGCTCGAAGCGGCGCCGCGGACGCAATCGAGAGCCTTCTGCACGTCGCGGAAAATGATCGGGAACCTCGCGTGCGTGCACAGACGATCCGCGCTGTAGCCGACTTGGCGGATCCCACCCTGACACAAGACCGTCTCAATGCCCGTTCTGGCGATGCGCGATTGGCTGAGCGTCTCGCTGCGCTCGGCGCTCGCGCCGCGGATTCACGGACGCTTCTGGAAGCAACGATTGCGCTGGGACGACTTCGCTGGACAAATGCGGCTGAGTGGATTCGAACCACACTAACTAACGCAGATCGAACGATCCTGCACGCGGCGATGCAAACATTGCGGCGTTCAGAAAACTGGCCCGCCGTTTTGAATTTCCTCGATGACAAAGAGCACTCGACGATGCGCACATTGGGGTTGCGGGCGTTAGCCGAACGCGCGGAACCCGCCGTTGTCGATGGCGCAATCGATCGCCTGCGTCATGAACAAGACCCGATCCGCCGCCGCGAATATGCGGACTTGCTGGCTCGAGTCCACCGAAAGCCGGGACCGTGGACTTATTGGGGCTACCGGCCAGCCCCTCGCCCGGCGAACACCATCGCATGGGAACGGACAGATGCCATCGAACAGTCATTGGATCGGCTCCTGGCGGATTCAGATCGGTCTGTTCGGCTGGCTGTGTTGCGGCGGATGCAACGGGAAAACATTTTGGCCCAAACTTCGACCTTGGCGCGATGGCTTGATGAAGAACGCGATCACGAACGCGTGGGCGCCATTCTCGTCGCGATGCGCAACTCGGCGCCCGCTGAGGCGCGAGACGCGTTAATGCGCGCTGCCACTGGCAAACAACAAGCGTTGACGAACCGCCTTGCCTCGCTGGCGTTATTTGCCGGTGGTCTCGATTCTGCGAGCGAAGCGAGGCTGATGGACGTAATTCGCGCCCTTGAAGACGGACCGGTGTTGGGCGAAGCATTGCGTCAGACGGCCAAGCGCCCAGCTCTGAATGCTGTTCCCATCTTGCTGGCCAAGCTAAAGTCGGCGGAGCCAATCGTGCGCAAGGCCGCTGTTGAATCTTTGGCCGGACTTAAAGCGATTCAAGCGAGCGATTTTGTGCGCAGCCTTCTCGAAGATCAAGATGTGGGCGTGCGGACGGCGGCAGCCTCCGCAGCCGGCGCGCTCCAAATTCGGTCTGCCGCGCCCGCTCTAATTGGCTTGGCCCGGGACTCGAATCTGGAGCTGCGGCGCGCGAGCCTCACTTCTTTGCGGCTGCTCAAAGACGCGAATGCTGTGCCGATCGCCGTAAATGCGCTGCATGATCGCGAATTGCAAGCGGTCGCGCTGGCGTGCCTTTTTGATTTGGGAGGTCCAGCCCAGCTTCAGGTTGTTCTCGACCTAGCGCTTCGCGATCCTTCCGTGAATGTCCTCACCGCCATTGCCAAGTTAATAACCAAGTGGAGTGGCGAACAACCGCCCGGGCAGCGAACCGAGATCGAGCGCGCTCTGTCAGAGCTCCACGGGAAAACCGGATCCCTGCTGCGCTGGGCTGTCGCTGGTCCGCTTCAGCTGGAGGCGGCCACTTCGCTTGTCCAAAAGTTTGCCTTGCCACGGCAAAGGTCGTTGCCATCGGACGCGAGCGAGCCGAGTTGGCAAACGTCCTACGCAGAGGGCGTCGAATCACGAGTGACGCTCAGTCGAAGCAAGAACGCGGCGGTGGAGAATGTGTGGGTTGGCTATGCTGATTTTTATGTGTCCGAGCCAATGACGGTTCAATTCCTTGGATCGAGCCGGAGTGAATTCCGTCTTTGGCTGGATGCACGACCGATCCATCAACGGGAGGCCCGCCGAGCGTCGGCGGAGCTCGTTCGGTTCGATCAGGCGTTGACGGCCGGAGCGCATCGGCTCGCGATTCTGGTTAATGCCGCGACGAATGCGGCCGAGTTTAACCTTCGTTTTCGGCGCAAGAGTTCCGCCAGCGATCACGAGCAGCTTGTGCAAGCAGCCTTGACACGTTCCGGCAACGTGGACCGCGGCCGGAAGCTCTTCTTCAATATCGAAAAATCACAATGCCTCAAGTGCCATCGGTTCGGTGGCCAAGGCGAACAGATTGGGCCGGAGTTGACAGCCCTCGGAAACCGCTTCTCACGCATTCATATTATCGAATCCCTGCTGGAACCGAGCCGAACAATCGCGTCGAGTTTTCACAGTGTGGAACTGATTTTGAAGGACGGACGCGAATTGAGCGGGATCGTGATGGCTGAGAATGATCGAGCGCTCACGCTCGCAGATAGCCAGGGCAAGAAGCACGAGATTCCAACTTCAGCTCTCAAGGAGCGGCGCAATTTAAGTTTGAGCGTTATGCCGGAAGGCTTGGAGAAAGCGTGGACGACCGACGAATTCGTCGATTTAATCGCGTTCCTGGTGAGTCAGTAGCGCAAACAGGACACTTGACGGGAGCACGATTTAGCCATCTTATCTTGGCGTATACTGGATTTAATATGCTCTGGGTGTGGACTCCAATCAGCAAACTAGCCATATGAAAAACCAGCAAGTTTCTCCATGCGCGCCACGATTCTGGAATCGCGCGTTCACGTTGATCGAACTCCTCGTTGTCATCGCCATCATCGCCATCTTGGCCGGCATGCTGCTGCCCGCGCTAGCGAAAGCGAAGGCAAAAGGCGAACGGATCAAGTGCTTGAACAACCTCAAGCAAATCGGGTTGTTCATGCAGCTCTACACCGATGACAACAACGATTACTTTCCTGGCCATCGCAACACGGGATTGAATCACTCGGATGGCGGCGCATCGCTGACCAACTGGTGGGGAACGACGATCGTTGGTTACGGAGATAAGAGCGCCAGCAACTTTTTCCGCTGCCCAAGCCTGAAGACGAAGCGCTTTGATAACGGAGTCCGCTGGCAATGGAAGTTCGATTGTCACTTGGTGGGCTATGGCTTCAACGGTTACTTCCTCGGTTTTCATCCCTACACGACCGACAACCTTAGTCTTGGCGGAGTCAATTTCGCGACGAAGGCTTGGTTCAAGCGCGCCGCGATTGTCAGCCCATCGCAGAACATAGTGGTTGGCGATTCGATGCCGAAGGCGGATTTGATGTGGAGCAGCAGTCTTTGGTGGCCGGCGTCGTGCATGATTGACAAGGCCAGCACAACCAAAGGCTTCGAAGGGATCGATCCGATACGACACGGAGGCACAGGGGTCCTTGTTTTCAATGATGGCCATTCGGAAGCGCGCAAGGATTCGCAGATGAACCCGCCGGTTGATCCGTACAGCGGCAACGCGAAAGGTCTCATCAATTCGCGGTTTTGGGATCCGTTGCAGCGGAGCCAGCAGTAAGTCGGACCGATCTCCGCCCGGTCGGCTTCAAGGGCCGCGGGGCCTTCCCTCCCAGCGCGTGGACTGTCTTTTGACAACAGTCCGCGACTCAGGTATTGCGAAATGATGCAATTGCATTACTCCCCACGCCACTCATTTGTGGTAATCGCTGTCGCGGCGGTTTCGTTTACAACTTTCTTTTCGGTTACAAACCTGGCCGAACCACCGCTGCCCCAGGTCGAACGGCTTAAGGCCAGTCCAGTTCTCCAGCACTTAAAGCCAAACCCAATGCCCTCGGCGCCGCGCACGCCAGCCGAGCAAACGCTCGCGCAGATGTATTTGCCGGAAGGATTCCGCGCGGAGCTGGTTGTGGCGGAGCCGGACTTGCACCAACCGGTCGCGTTCGCGTGGGATGAACGCGGGCGCATCTGGGTGGCGGAGGCATATAGTTATCCCGCCAAACGCCCGGCTGACCAAGGTCTCGACAAGATTGTCATTTTCGATGACCGCGACAGCGACGGGAAATTCGAGACGCGCAAGGTGTTCGCTGAGGGCTTGAATCTCGTATCCGGGCTGGAGGTTGGGTTCGGCGGCGTTTGGGTTGGCGCGGCGCCGGAACTATTGTTCATCGCGGATCGCAACCGTGATGATATTCCCGACGGCGCGCCGAAGGTATTGCTCGACGGTTTCGGTTGCCAGGATACGCATGAGTGTTTGAACAGTTTTCTTTGGGGGCCCGACGGCTGGCTTTACGGTAACCAAGGCGTCTTTAACACGGCACACATTGGCAAGCCCGGAGCATCGGATGCGGGGCGCACGGAACTGCGGGCCGGTGTTTGGCGCTATCATCCGGTGCGCCATGAGTTTGAAGTCTTCGCGTACGGCGGCAGCAATCAATGGGGACTCGATTACGACGAGCACGGACAACTATTCATGACGCATTGCCGCAGCTACTGGGGACGCGGCGGCACAACGCATGTCATTCAAGGCGGGCATTTCTGGAACCAAGCCAACGCAAACCACGCGCCATTTATCATCGCGAATCCGCCTGAAGGATTTCCCGGCTTTCGCAATTATCTGCTTGCGTCGGCCCGCTACGATCATGGCGCTGGCGGGGCGGGGGAGCGCGGCAGCGATGCCATCTACGGCGGGCATTCGCATGTTGGCACGATGATTTACCAGGGCGATAATTGGCCTGATGAGTTTCGCGGCCGTCTCTTCACGCACAACCTTGGCGGACACCAGATCAACCATCAAATCAACAAGCGGCTCGGCTCCGGATTCGACACAGTGCACGCGGGCAAGGACCAATTCTTTTGCAGCGACCCGAAATACGTCGCGGTCGATCTGCAGTACGGCCCGGACGGCGCGGTGTATGTGATCGATTGGCACGATCAACAACATTGCCACAACCCCAATACAGAACGTTGGGACCGCGGCAATGGACGCATCTACCGGATTCAGTACGACTCGACTTACAAACCAACGAAAGTGGACCTGGCAGAACTCAGTGATACGAAGTTGGTCGAACTTCTGGCGCACAAGAATGAGTGGTTCGTCCGCACCGCGCGACGGTCGCTATCCGAACGCGCCCTCGCGCGCAAGATCGATTCGAATGCAAAGCAGGCCTTGTTCGAGATGGTGAAGCTCAGCAAGGAACCAACCCAACGCTTGCGCGCGTTGTGGGCGCTGCACCGAGTCACCACTGAGGCAACGCCGAATCCCGCCATCGGAGACAAGGATGAATTCGTTCGCGGATGGGCCATTCAACTCATCGCAGATGACCGGAAAGTCTCGAACGCGATGCTTGGAGAGTTTGTTCGCCTGGCCAAGTCCGATCCGTCTCCCGTTGTGCGGCGTTATCTGGCTTCCGTGATCCAGCGGGTTCCCGACGCTGCGGCGTGGGAACTGATCGAAACGCTGTCTGAACACGCGGAAGATCGCACCGACCGAAATCTGCCATTGCTCATCTGGCACGGGCTGGCGCAGCGCATGCCCCAACAGCTTGATCGCGCTCTGCGTATCGCGGAGCAAACGAGAATCCCGCAACTCGCCGACTTTATCTATTGGTATGCGGCTACGCTGGACGAAGGATTGAATCGTGTGGTCAATTCACTCGCTCAAGTCGAGGGAGAAGCACAACACAGACGGCTGGCCGGGCTTGCGCTGGCGGCCGAAGCCCGCGCCAAGACAACGATGCCGCGAGCTTGGAAACAAACTGCGCCGAAACTCTACGCGAGCACGGATTCCAGGATTCAACGACAGGCCGAGCGTCTGGCAGCTGTTTTCGGCGACGATTCGATGTTTCCGCGTCTTCGCAAAACCTTGACCGATGCCAATGCTGCCGCGACTGAGCGCAAACATGCCTTTGCCGTGCTCAGCAAGGCCGTCGATCGCGGGTCGCTTCCGGTGTTTCTTGGATTGCTGAGCGACCCTGCCTTTCGATCGAGCGTGATCAACTTGCTGTGGCGGTTTGATACGGGGGACGTTTCGGCTGCGCTGATTGGCGGCTTGGAGAGATTTGCCTCCGCCGAACGGTCCGCAGCATTGAACGTGTTGACCAGCCGGACATCATTCGCGTTGGCGCTGCTCGACGCGGTGGCGGCCGGCCGGGTTAAGCGCGATCAACTCACCGCGTTTCACATTCGCCAGCTCGCCGAGTTGAAGAATTCAGAAGTGGACCAGCGCGTTAGAGCGACCTGGGGCCGAATTCAGAAAAGTCCGGCTGAAAAGGAACAGCTGATCGCGCGTTTGGAAAAAATCTTCAACGAAGCGCCGCTCTGGGCTTACGACGCTGGCGCCGGCCGCCAATCGTTTCAAAAGCTTTGCGCTTCGTGCCATGTGCTGCGCGGCGAAGGGACACGCGTCGGCCCCGAATTGACCGGCGCTGGCAAGAATGGCATCCGTTATTACCTCGAAAACGTGATTGATCCGAACACCGTCATTGGCGCTGATTTTCAAATGACCACAATCGAGACAAAAAGGGGCGACGTTATTTCAGGCCTGCTGGTAAACGAAACGCCGACTACGCTCACGCTCCGCACGACGACCGAAGAGCGCGCGCTGGCCCAGACAGAAGTTGCCCAACGGCGCACGAGCGAACTTTCGCTGATGCCAGAAGGATTACTCGAACCGTTGAACGAACGCGAAAAGATCGAGCTCTTGAAGTTTCTGACGGGGAACTAACCTCAGTCCGCGCGATTCAGGAGAAGACTGCGTCCAAGTTCGCGGTCAGGCCGATGGCCGGGTCCACCACTTCGCCTTCAGTATAGGTTTTTTGAACGCCATCGGCGGAATAGATCGTGATTGTACGCAGGGCAGGATTTACTACACAGCACGTCTTCACTCCACTTTTGAGATAGGCGTCCACTTTGTCCAGGACATCTTGGTCCCCTTGCGTGGGAGAGAAGATTTCGACAGCTACGAGCGGAGGTTCCGTGATTCGAATGTTGTCATGGCGGAAGTCAGCCGGTTTGCGATGATAGACCGTAAGGTCTGGCGTAAGCGGCTGGCCTTTTGGAGAGAGTGAAGTCAAACTTCTTAGGTTTGACCGCAAAAACCGCGAAAATGGCGGTAAACGCAAAGGCGCAGAGATGCAAAGGCATCAATTCGATTTCGTTCTTTGCGTCATTGCGTCCACTGCGCCGTCCGCCAAAAGTCACGGTCCGGCTTGTGTTGGACAATCATTCCTCGCACATTTCGAAGGAAACGCGGGCCTACCTGGCGACGCGGCCCAACCGTTTCGTGTATGTGCACACACCCAAACACGGCTCGTGGCTGAACCTGGTCGAAACGCTCTTTGGAAAAATGTCGCGCACCTTTCTCAAGGGCATTCGAGTCCAATCTTGGGATGAGCTTCGCCAACGAATCCTGCAAGGCATAGCGGAGATCAACGCTGCACCGGTGGTTCGCCGGCGTGAGTCACCAAGATTCGCTCGCCAGCGTTGCCCATTTTTGAAAACTTCTTAAACTCCCGCACTGCCTGAGTCGTGGTGGGTGATTCTCGGAATATTTACTTACCCGTTGGCAGGCGCGGGTCAGCGATTTCTCGCATTCGCCGAGGACGCAAACGCGGGCGGTCGGTTGAGGGTTCTCCGCCTTAAGTTTGAGGAGCAATTCGCGCATGGGCGGAATGATCGGGACGATTCGGGAATCTGACGAATTGGAAGTCCTCCGGACTTTGGCGCTTCGAACGAGAATGTGGCCGCGTTCGAGGTCAACATCTGTCCAAGTGACTTGGCGAGCTTCGGAGAGCCGACAACCGGAAAAGGCGAGGAATCGAACTAGGTTGGCGCAATGGCGAGCCTGGCCAGCGCCGCTGGTCTCGATTTCGTGGAGGATTTGGTCGAAGTGCCCCATTTCCTGAAGGGTCAACTTCTTTGCTTCTTTGGCTTGATCCCCAGACGTTTTACTTTCCGAGGTGGGTCGTTATCTCCTGAGAGTCCGCCACGCTTGAAGATGGCCCGCACGGTTCCCAGGACATTATTGAAATACTGGTCGTCGATGGCTTTAGCCAAACGAGCTGCCCACTCGCGGCAGGCGGTTTCCGAAATCTTCGCCAGTTTGGTTTGGTCCAGTTCCGGCCAGCTCGTGGCAAGGGCCTTTAGACAATACCTCCGGTAACGCTTGGCAATGTCCGAAATGCTGTCATCGGCTTCCAAATCCTGCTCATAAAGTTTGCGGGCGTCCTCAAAGATAACTGGTGTGCCGTCAACGTGTTTTCGGGTCGTTTTCTCCTTAACAAAGTCGCCCATTTTGAGCTTGGCTGTGGTGAAAACCGTGGTCTCCAGGCTCTCACGAAATATCTTGCCGTTGACCTTAACCCGTGCGAAATAAGTCCCCGTGCTGACGTATTGCAGCAGATTGGGAACTTTGGCAAAAGACCTCCACTTTCCGTCTTTGGAAGGTGTTGGTCTTGGGGGATTTTGCCGCTTTTGTATCCCGGTTTGTCTTGGAAATCGGTTCATTCATCAGCTCCGATTCTACGGGATACAATCGCGGGATACAAAAAAGTTGTGAAAATCGTGAATGCAATGCGTTGGTAATTAATTAGATGCCTCGGTAGCTCAATGGCAGAGCAGTTGACTCTTAATCAATTGGTTCCAGGTTCAAGTCCTGGCCGGGGCACCAATTTCGCGGAAATCCAAAGTAAACTTAAGAAATGCCAGCTCTTAATATTAAGTCCGCCGCTACGTGCAGGTATGACATGATCGCTCTCGGCGAAATCATGCTTCGCTTGGATCCCGGCGAGGGACGCGTGCGAACCGCCCGACAATTTCAAGCTTGGGAAGGTGGGGGCGAGTATAATGTTGCTCGCGGCTTGCGTCGTTGTTTTGGAATGCGGACGGCGGTGGCGACGGCATTTGCTGACAATGACGTGGGACGGCTTATCGAGGACTTTATTTTGCAAGGCGGCGTGGATACGTCGTTTATTAAGTGGCGTCCATACGATGGCGTTGGGCGAACGGTGCGCAACGGCCTCAATTTTACCGAGCGCGGATTCGGTATTCGCGGGGCGGTGGGAATTCCTGACCGTGGACTCACCGCGGCATCGCAGCTCAAGGCGGGCGATTTTGATTGGGACGAAATTTTCGGGACACAAGGTGTCCGGTGGTTTCACACCGGCGGGATTTTTGCCGCGTTGTCCGATAGTACTCCTGGATTGGTCGAAGAGGCAGTCCAAGCAGCGAAGAAACATGGGACGATCGTTTCCTACGACTTGAATTACCGACCGTCACTGTGGAAGTCAATTGGCGGGCACAAGCGCGCGCAAGAGGTTAATCGTCGCATCGCCAAACATGTCGATGTCATGATCGGAAATGAGGAGGACTTTACGGCATGTCTTGGATTCGAGGTTGAGGGAGTGGATGAAAACATTTCGCATATCGATGTGACCGCTTTCAAGAAGATGATTGAGAAAGCAGTGAAAGAGTTCGCTAATTTTCGAGTCACGGCGACGACTTTGCGCGCGGTTAGATCGGCAACGCGAAATGATTGGGGAGCGATCTGCTGGGCGGATGGAAAATTTTACGAAGCCATTCATCGTCCGGACCTGGAAATCCTGGATCGAGTCGGTGGCGGGGATAGTTTTGCTTCGGGATTGATCTACGGCTTAATGACGACCGGTGATCCCCAGAAAGCAGTGGATTATGGGGCAGCTCACGGCGCATTGGCGATGACGACACCGGGCGACACATCGATGGCATCCAAGGACGAGGTCGAAAAGCTTATGAAAGGCGGCGGGGCCCGGGTGCAACGCTAAGGCTGCTGCCAGCTTTTCTCACCGGAGCTTCAGCGGGTTGAGGTAGGTTTGGGATTCTGCGGGCATTACGATCTTACGGGCTCTTCTTCATGGTCAAGGGGTGTGACGGGGTCGATAAACAGCCAGCAGATCGCACCGACGAAATAAACGGCGGCGAACATCTGGAAATTCAGGTTCCAGTTGTTATTGAAATGCTGGAGGACATAGGCCACGACCATGGGTGCTACAGCTCCGCCGAAATTGCCCATCATATTCATGCTGCCAGAAAGGGAACCCGCGTATTTGCCTCCTACGTCCATACACGCTCCCCAAGCTCCGGGCATGGCAAGGTCGTTGCAGAAGCTTGCCATCCCTACTGAGAGCATGGCTAGGAGAGGATTCTTAAATTGGATCGAAATTAGGAGCATCGCCGCGGCGCCGGTCAAACCAATGAAACCCATCGCGCGCCTTGTTACGAGCGTGCTGCCAATGAGCCGCGCTACCGGCGCCGAGATCATCCCAATAAAGAATGATCCCAAGCCGCCGAAGAACAGTGGAATGCAGTTAAGCAACGCCTGTTCCATTTCGCTGAGGTGTCCGAATGACTCTTTGATGTAGGTTGGCATCCACGTGATGTAAAAGTACCATCCATACGACATACAAAAGTACTGAGCCCAAAGCAGCCAGACGGTGCGGTTGCTCAAGAACCTCCCCCAAGGAACGGCTCCGTGCGCTACGGCATTTTGGCTTGAATCTCCTATCACGGAAAGTTCGGCTGCGTTCACGCTGGGATGTTGGGCCGGGTTGTCTCGAAACCAGCGATAGAAGAATATCGCCCAGACGACTCCGAGCAGGCCGAACAACCAAAAGGCAGATCGCCACGAGACAAATCCTAAAACCCATACTACCAAAAGTGGTGTGAAAGCGCCTCCCCAGCGCGCGCTCAACCACATGATCCCTTGAGCCCGGACGCGTTCGGTGGCTGGAAACCAGATCGTAAAAGCCTTGGTCAAATTGGGAAAGCAGCCAGCTTCACCCATTCCGAAAAAGAATCGGAAGAGTACCAGCGAAACCAATCCCCACGCCACTCCGGTCAAAGCCGTAAAGATTGACCACATCACCACAATTCGCATCAAAACCTTGCGGGGGCCGATCTTGTCTCCCAGCCAGCCGCCCGGAATCTCAAAGAGGGCATATGCCCAAGCAAAAGCCGAAAATGCGAGGCCCATTTGTTCCTTGGAGAGATTCAAATCTGCCATGATCAGGCTGGCCGTTTTGGAAATACAGACGCGATCGATATAGGTCACAATCGCCAGCGTGACCGCAAACATCAGAACCCATTGCCGTGCATGCGTGGGCGTTTGACCGGCACCGTCCGTGCCGGTCGGACTAAGGTCCTGAAAAGGCTTCGGGGTCATGTGCAAACCCTAGCCGCTCGACATACAATGGAACAAGTTCAAAGTGCTTCAAAGCTTCAAAACAGCAATTCTCAGTTTGGCAAAGCTGGTAGGGCGCGTGGTGTCGATGCGCGTTCTTTGAATTTGAAGGCTTCCATGAATCTTCTCACCTTGTGCCTCCAGCCTCAGGGCCTCGACCCCAAAAAAAGAGGCCGGACTTTGCGTCCGGCCTCTGTGTGTTAAGGAATCGGTTTACTGTCGGATGCGTCCGAACAGCTGAGTCGCGCTCGGCGTGAACGTATACGGGCTGGTGGCACCCGGCACGGCCTGCCAAGGTCCGGTAATGGCTGCCGCTGCCTCCAACGTGCCGCCGCCGGTCCACTCCACGGTGATCTTGCCGTCGGCCGCCCTGCTGATCTTGCTAAACTTGGGGGCTTCGGTCGGCAACGCGCCGTTGAAGTCCCAATAAGCGGTCAGATTTGCGCTCGCGCTCAGGCTCGACGGAGTCTCTTTCGCAGCGAGCTTCTTGATGTCGGCTTCGGTTAGAGCCGATCCGAACACAGCGAAATCATCTTGGAGTCCGTGGAAGTTGTTCGCTGTGCCGGTGTTTGGCCCGCCACCTTGCGCGCCGAGCCAGATGCGCGCGAAGTCGGTCGGAAGCGCGAACTCGTTGTCGCCCTCGACGAGAATCTTGCCGTTAATCCAGATTTGCTTGTGGCCGGCATTTTTCACAAACGCGAAGTGATGCCAGTTGTTCGTCCACCAGGAAATATCGCCGCTGTAATCGGGGAAATTGCTGATGTTTGAGCTAATGCGCTGAGTGCCGCCTGCGCAGCAGCCGGAGGTATCGAAGTAAACGGTGTTATCACTCCAAGGTGTATGACCTTGGAAGCCGCGTTCACTGCCCGAGCTCGAAGGAGAGTCGGCCCAGAACGCGGAGTTGTTGGCGATGTCATATTTCTTCACCCAAAGGGCAAAGGTCATCTTGTCGCCCGCGGCGGCGGCGTTCAGGAAGCTCGCATCAGGAATAAGAACCGATTGCCCGCTTCCTCGGCCGAAATCGATGGCATAATCACCCGCGTTGCCCGTAACGCCACCTTTATCGGGTGTCAGATTGGCTGATCCGAGGATGAATGAGTCATAACCTTTGACCTTGTCTTTGACGGGTCCTTTGTACTCGGCCATCGAGAATGACCAATCCAAGGTCGCGGGTTGCCCGGCTGGATCGAGATAGCCGAGGGTTATCGTGTGGGTTGATTTGCTGGCGAACAATGTCGTCGGCTTGTATTCAATTGTCGCCAAGTTGCCTACTTTGGTGACGGTTGGTTTCACTTCGGCACCGTCGATCTTCAGTGTGACATTGCTGGCAGTCCATGCCGTCTTGCCATCGCGATGAGCGATGGTGACCGGAGCGCCTGGTTTGACGTTGGCTGCGTTCGGTCCTGGGGACTGGGTGGTGTACGCGCCTTCGGCCGGGACCGCCAAGTCCTCAGCCGCAGAGATGAACAGGCCCGGAATGGGCAACAGTGACGCTGCGGGAGTCTTGTCGGTGGTTTTCCTCCAAGCTACTTGAGCAAAGTCTCCACCGCCGCCTTCCTTGTAAATGACACGGATGAAGTATTTCCTCCCAGCCACCAAGGCAATCGGCGTGGAAGTTGTGGCGGCGTCACCGGTCGAAGGTTCCATGAACGCGCCGCAGCAGCCGGTTTCTTCGGCTATCAGTGAAAGGTTTGCCTCCTTTTCGTCTGTGCTCAGGTATAATTGAGAGGCATCGTCGCTCCGAAGGAAGAAATCGTAGCTCGCCGACTCTGTGGGGGTGATGTATCCGTCGATCACGGCCCCATAGTTGTCGAGGCTGTCGGTCGGGAAGATGTCACGGCTGTTGAACGAATAGATGGCGCCGACCGCGGTCGGAGAATTTGGATAATTCGGATCGCCCAACAAATTGTCCACGGGTGTTCCGGTGATTCCCGTCCAGTACGCGAACCTGAGCACTCCGGTTCTGGTCAAGGTGTACGAATAGAAGAGACCTGAGCTACTCGCCGGCACTTCGTTCTTGGAGGTATCAGTGACCCCTTTGACTGTGACGGTGTAGGCGGTGGCGCCGGGCGTTTGTTTCGCGGTGGTGAGCGTGACCACTTTTTGGTTATAGCTCGCCGCCGTGACCGCAAGGCTCGGGCTGAGTGTATAATTTGCCGCGGCGTTCGCAGTGGCTGGATCGAGGTCCTCGGAAAAGGTGAGTATTACCTTGTCAAAACTCGAAGTGCTCGCAACGGACAACAGGGTCGGTTTCGTCACATCGACCGGGTCGGAACCGGCTTTGTACTCGTTCAGATTGCTGATACCGTCCTTGTCAAAGTCCTGAGCGGCATCGCTCGCGTTGTTTGGGTTAAAGCCATAGAACGTTTCGGCGGCATCGATGATACCATCGCCGTCGGTATCCGCCGGGACAGTGGTCGACCCGAAGTATTCAAGCTCGTTAATTTGATGCAGGGGCGCCGGCGTGTCATAGGCGATGTAGCGAATGTACAAGTAAGCTTGGGATGGAAAAGGCAGGGTGAACTTGACGACTTGGTTGCGGGCTGTCCAAGGAACGACCGAGTCGATGAAGCGATAAATGTCCGTATAAGTGACCCCGTCATTGGAACCTTGAATCGCCCAGTGTGTTGGGTCGCGTGTCGGTGTGTCGTTACCGGAAGTAACGGTGAAATGCGTCAAACTGACGGCTTGACGGAACTTGACGGCGATCCACACCGGATTATCAGGCGTTGGATCGTCGCAGCACCATTTATCATTGCCGCCGCCGACCTTGTTGTCGAAGACGTTGAATGCATTCTCTCCGCCTTCGAAGTCCTGTTCGTGGCTGGAGTCGATTTCAGCCCAGTTCCACCTCGGGCTGGTGGCTGCCCCGAGGGCATCTTCGCCATCATTTTCGGGATCGGTGAGGTCGCCCTTAATGAGGTTGCCTGCCCCAGTGCCGAGTCTCTCAACCTTAACGTTTCGCGTCGTCGTCTGGGCCTGAAGGCCCAAGCTCAGCAAAGGCAACAATGCGAGGAGCGTCGCGTATCGCCAGCCAACTAATCTCATGAGGTTTTTCATTTCGATTTGGTTTGTTGGTATCCGACCACTAGGACGGGAACACGTCGGCGGCACACCCGCGCCGCTAAGGAAACCGCGCTGAGGTCTGGGATCATGCGCGTTAGTAATGTCCTTTCGACGCGCCAAAGGCAACACAAATTCCCGCTTCAAAGTGCTTCAAAGTGACGTATCTTGACTTCCGCGCGGGCTGTAGAACAGAATTCGACACTTCGTGGCGCTTTTTAATCTCTTACGTTTATGGCGAGTCATCGGATTGGAATTATCGGCGGAAGCGGACTCTACAACATTGAAGGGTTTACCAACCAGAAGTGGGTGGGCGTGCGGACCCCGTTCGGTGCGCCATCCGACGATTTGCTCACGGGCGAACTAGCTGGCCGCGAAGTTGTTTTCCTTCCGCGCCATGCACGTGGGCATCGCATCCTGCCGAGCGAATTGAATCATCGCGCCAATATCTGGGCGATGAAGAAACTCGGTGTACGGTGGATCATTAGCGTTAGTGCCGTGGGGTCGCTCAAAGCCAAGTACAAACCGTGTGATATCGTAGTCATTGATCAGTTTGTGGATCGGACCAAACGGTCGCTTGAGCATACATTCTTTGGACAAGGAATTGTGGCGCATATTGCGTTTGCCGAGCCTTTGTGCCGGGAACTTCGGCAATTGTTGCTCAAGAGCGCTCGATCACTGCGAGTT
>Ga0194126_10005992_pt1 | contig 17578 bp, 14 predicted proteins | sample TA2KigC150mmetaG_FD_148641 | JGI IMG/M metagenome (GOLD analysis project Ga0194126, IMG submission 148641) | Freshwater microbial communities from Lake Tanganyika, Tanzania - TA2015035 Kigoma Deep Cast 150m | ecosystem: Environmental > Aquatic > Freshwater > Lake | place: Tanzania: Lake... | reverse complement strand
CGTTTGGGGACCAAGCCCTGTTTGCATCCGCTCTTGGCTGTGTTGGAAGAAGCCAAGCTGGTGGTGGGTTTCTGGCTGCGGCCGGGTAACGCCTCGTGCGCGAACAACGTCGTGGCCTTCACGCTGGACCTTCTGGCCAATCTGCCCAAGTGGATTTCTCTGCGGCTGGTGCGGGCCGATTCGGGATTTTGCCTGCCGGAGTGGCTGGATCTGTTGGAAGCCCAAAAGCTGGCCTACATCGTGGTGGCCCGGCTCTTGAAGCCCTTGCAGCGACTGCTCCGGAGGGACTTGATCTGGACCGCGACGGAAGTGCCGGGTACCGAAGTGGCCGAGGTCTGGCACCAGGAAGTCAACTGGGCTCAAGCGCGCCGGGTGGTGCTGCTGCGCCACAAGATCAGCGACAAACAGGCCGCCGGCCAGCGCACCGGGGGCAAGCCGCTCTTGGACTGCCCAGGGTACCTCTATCAGGGCTTGGTCACGAACCTGCCGGCGAGCGTGCCGCCGTTGGAAGTGTGGCGGCAGTACAACCCGCGGGCCGGCTGCGAAGAAGTGATCAAGCAATTGGACGCGGACTTCGCGTTGCCCAAGCTGTGCCTGGAGAAGTTCTGGAGTACGGAGGCGGCCTTGAGCCTGGCCATCCTGAGCTACAACCTGACCCAGTTGTTTCAACGGCATCTGGGCTGGATGGATCGAGTCACGGCGGCGACGCTGCGCTTCCGGTTGTTCACCACCGGAGGGATTCTCAGTGAGACGGGCGGGGTGACGACGATTCGTCTGGCGGTGCGGGACCCGCAAGAACGGGCCTGGTGGCGGCGGCTGCTGGAGAAGACGATCAGTCTGATGCCCAACTGCAATTCAGTGCCGCAGACCCCGGGCTGAAGCTCGTCGGCCAAGGACTTGGAGGAGATTGCGCGGATGAAAAAACCACCCTGAAGCCGGGGTCCAGAGCGTTGAACCTGTCGCGGCCGCGAAAGTTCGGCGCGCTGTGTGTGTCTGGACCGGTCAGTCGGTTGACGGCACGGAGGTGGCGTGTGCCCTAAAAGTGATGCACTACTGAATAGTTACGGCTTAGTAGTTAGTTAAAAGGTGGGGCGAGGCTTCTGCCGAGCCAATGCCATCGAAGAAAAGCTCCGCAGGAGCGTCGCTCCACCGTCGCGAACTGCTTCGTCAACGGCCCCGGCTACCGGGCCGCTATGTCGTAGGCCAGGAGAATGTCCTGGTCCCGGAGATAAAGCCTGCCATTGGCAATCACCGGGTGCGGCCAACTATTATGGTTGCTCCGATTGGGCTGGTCGAAGCGGCTGTTTTCTTTGTAGCCGGAAGGCGTAGCCTGGGCCAACGCCACCGTTCCTTTGCCGCTTTCACTCCGCAGGTAGAGCAGGCCGTCCGCGCACGCGATCGCGCCTTTTCCGAGGCTTTTGTCGCTCCAGACCATCTCGCCCGTTTTGAGATTCTGACACACCCAGCCTTTGCCCTCGGAATGGCCGTACACGAAATCGCCGAGGCGCACGACGCCGCCGTGATGATTGGCCATGGTTCGGTTGGCATACACCTGGGTCGCGCTAAACGCGTTGTCCGAGGGCGTGATTTTGAAAGCGTGGCAACCGGTGCCGTAGGAGGACGTGACGTACGCGAATCCGTCATGGAAAATCGGCGTCGCCACCACCGCGGTCGATCCTCGGCGCGGTCCGCGCCAAAGCAGGTCGCCGTTTTCCGCCGCCAGACCGGCCACGCTCGCGTCCGTCAACACGACGTATTGTTTGCGTCCCCCAAACTCCGCCGGAACGAGCGACGCATAGGCCCCGGCGTCCGTCAAAGCTTGGCTGCGCCAGACGACCTCGCCCGTGGTCTTGTTCAGAGCCAGGACGGTTCCCCTGGATCCGCCCGGCGTGCAAATCACTTTGTCGCCATCGACCAGCGGCGACTCGGAATAGCCCCAACCCGACATGAGTTTGCCGCCAAAATCTTTCGTCAGACTCTTGCGCCATTTCTCCCGGCCGCTGGCGGTCTCCAGACATACCAGGTCCCCGAATTGGCCGAGCGCTAAGACGAGGTCGCCATCGACCGTCGGCGTGGCCCGCGGTCCGGGATAGCCGCCCGGATCTCCGGGCCTTCCGACTTTGGCGGACCAAAAAAGTTTTCCGTCCCTCTCGTTCAAAGCGTGAACGAAACTGGAATCAGGGCCGTCCCCCATGGTGAAAATCTTGCCTTTCGCCACCGAAACGCCGGAGAAACCCGCGCCCAGGCCTGTCGTTTTCCAGGACAGCGGCGGGCCGCCGGAAGGCCATTTCTTCAGCAGACCTGTATCGGCGGAGATCCCATCTCGGTTTGGCCCGCGCCATTGAGGCCAGTCGTTGGCCTGGATGAAAACCGACGCGGCGAGGAACCAGGCTGCGCAGGAAAAGCAAGCGGTCGCGGATGAACGTCTCATATTGGAATTGGAATTGAAACCTGGACTTAAAGTGTTTTCGGCGGCCAATGTAAAGTCCGCTCGCCCAAATTCCAGCAATTCAGCCGGCGAACTCGATTCCTTCGACGTTCCGCCGCAACCGGGGATTCAATCGGATTGGACCGGCGAATCCGACGGCTTCGGCAGCATGAATTTCCCTTGATGCAAGTAAGGTGAACGCCCCGCATGCACAGGCCGCGCCGTTTCCAATGGCGCACCCAAATCGCCGATCTCGAAAATCGTGAACGATCCCTGCCACTGGAGCGCATATTCCAACACCAGGTTGCGGCCGGCGACGGAAAACGACAATCGCGGCGGCGACTCGGCCTCGACCAACTCCTCCAGTTTGTTGTTGCCGCCGGACTGCGCGGCAGCCCATCGAACGCCAGCCAGCGCGACCGCGCACGCGAGCACAATCCTTCGATTTCTGTAAAAGAATTGAAAGGCACTCCAACGATTTGATCTTAACACTCCAACCCGAAAGCAAGTCTTCATGCAATTCATGTTTGCAAGTTCCGTTCCGCCTTCGATGACTCCGTGTGTGAAGAAACGGTTACTCACATTCGCCTCCCTGGATTTGCCCTTCGTTGATCGAGGTCAATTCTCCTTAGGGTCCGTGCAAAAAAAGTCCGAAGTTATTTTTGCACGGACCCTAAGGGAACGGGATCTAGATATGGGAAGTGTTGATCCTGGATCATCATCCCGGATACATTAGCGGCACGGAATAGCTGGAGAATCGACGGCCGATGGCTGAGTGGTCATGGACATAAATACGATGACGTTCGCCGCAAAAGATCATGAACATGCTTCGCGTTCCCACTCCGACGAGCCGCTGTAACTTTGGGCTGGCCAGGTGTGACATCACGCCGCCGGTCGGCATTTATCATCGCTTCTGGGGGGCTGCTACTCACGACCGCGCCACGGGTGTCCATCGTCCGCTCACGGCGACCGTGGTGATTTTTGAACCGCCCACTGAAAGCGGAGCGGAGTCCGCAGGCCAGGGCGTCGTTGTCATCGCGCTGGATCATTGCTTGTTCTGGCCGGCGGAAATGCAGCAAGTTCTTCAACAGACCAGCGACTTGATCGGGATTGAACGATCCAGAATCGTGTTTGCCTTCTCGCACACCCACGCCGCGGCCAACACAAGCTATGATCGGGTCGGTCTGCCAGGCGGCGATTTGATTCCGCCTTACATGGCGGCGTTGCCGGCCAAGCTCGCGGAGACGTACCAGGAAGCGCGCCGCTCCCTGCAGCCTGCGGTTTTCACTTACGGTAGCGCTCCGTGTCGCATGGGACACAACCGCGACTTTTGGGACGCGCAGATCGGGAAGTTTGCCTGCGGATTCAACCCCGACGAAACGACTGATCTCGAAGCAGGCGTCGTGCGCGTGACCAACAAAAGGGGCAAGACAATCGCGACGTTCGTCAACTACCCGTGCCATCCAACGACGCTCGCGTGGGAGAACACGTTGATCAGCCCGGATTACGTCGGGGCGTTGCGCGCGACGGTGGAAAAGGCGACGAAAGCGCCGTGCGTCTTTCTGCTGGCGCCGTGCGGCGACATCGGTCCGCGCGTGGGCTATGTGGGAGATCCGTCGGTCGCGGACCAGAATGGCCGGCAGGTGGCCTATGCGGCGTTGAGCGCTTTGGAAGAGCTCCCGCCGGCCGGGTGCGACTTGATCTATCGTGGGGCGGTCGTTTCCGGCGCGACCCTTGGTGATTGGCGGTACAGTCGGGCCACAAGCGGCGAGTGGCCTGCTCGGTGGTCGCAGTTTCAGTTCCGCCATTGGCAGGTCCCTATTCCATATCGCCGCGACTTGCCTGCGGTTCAAACTGTGCAGGAGGAAATGCAGAAATTCTGCGCCGAGGAAACCGCCGCGCGGGCGGCGGGCAATGAGGAGGCAGCACGGGAGGCGCGTGCCATGGTCGAACGGAAGCAACGCTGGTTGACACTCTTCGCGCATTTACCAAAAGGCCCGGCGTATCCCCTGAGTCTCTGGGCCTGGCGGATGGGGGACGCGGTGTGGCTGGCGATCATCGGCGAGCCGTATCACTGGCTGCAGGCCGAATTGCAGCGGCGCTTTGCGAACACTCCGCTGATTTTCGCCGCGATTGCCAACGGCTGGGCGTCGTACCTCCCGGAGAAATCCGATTACGGAAAATCGCTTTACCAGGTGGAAGTGGCACTCATGGAGCCCGGCTGTTTGGAAACGGTGGCCGAGGAACTCAGCGCTCAAATCAGCCGATGGATGACGGACGTAATGGCATGAAGCACGCGGCGCTTTCCCATGAACCAGACGGTAGGGCGAGCCTGTCCCCAGCGAGCCGAATCTTACGTGTTCCAGGCACGTCGAGCGGCTCGCCGGGACGGACTCGCCCTACCGGGCTCATGGGGCGAGAGCAGGGTAATCAGTACAGGGAAGCCTTCCATGAACTGCTAGGGACGCGTTCCACCGCTTCATGTCCGAAGCGCGGATGAGTCGGGGGGGGCAGAGTGTTATGAGCAATGGCACTTCGGCCTCTCTCCTGGTCATGCGCGGAATCCACAAACGCTTTCCGGGCGTGCAGGCGCTCAAGGGAGTGGACTTGGAGGTCCGGGCTGGAGAGGTCCAGGCGCTGGTTGGCGAAAATGGCGCCGGCAAAAGCACTCTCATGCACATTCTGGCCGGCGTCTATCAGGCCGACGAAGGCACGATTGAAATTCAGGGGCGCGCGAATGTGGTCATCGCTGACGAACAGGCGGCGCAGCGGATGGGCATCGCCATTGTGTTTCAAGAGCGGAGCCTCTTCGCGCCGCTCAGCGTCGCGGAGAATGTTTTCGCCGGCCGGCAACCGGTCAATCGTTGGGGCCGGATTGATCGCCGGAACCTGCACAATCAAGCTCGGGCCTGGCTCGACCGCGTGTCGTTGGCGGTGGAACCGGATGTTCCGGTCGATCTCCTTTCGCCCGCGCAACAGCAATTGGTCGAGGTCGCCAAAGCGCTTTCCGTGGGGGCGAGATTGATCATCTTTGACGAGCCGACGGCCCCGCTGACCGAAACGGAGACGAGCGCATTGTTTCGTGTGATTGCGCAGCTCAAGAGCGAAGCTGTGGGCATCATCTGCATCTCGCATCGGTTGGAGGAAATTTTCCAAATCGCGGATCGCGTCACGGTGTTGAAGGACGGCGCCGGGCAGGGAACGTTCGCGGTTCCCGAGACCCATCCTGGCGAGTTGATTGCCAGAATGGTGGGACGCGACTTGTCGCTACATCAGCGCCAAAACCACGTCGGGCCGCATACCAGCCCGGTCCGCTTGGAGGTCGTCTCGTTGTGCGACGCGGAAGAATTCCGCGGATCGCGCCCGTATTTGCAGGACATTTCATTTCGGGTTCGGAGCGGTGAAATTCTGGTGCTGGCTGGTCTGGCCGGCGCGGGCCGAACGGAGCTGGCGCTTTCCTTGTTCGGCGCGCGAGCGAGAGCGTCCGGAGAAATTCGTGTCGATGGCGAATGCGTGAAGCTCGAGTCGCCCGCTGAGGCGATTGCCGCCGGACTGGGCTACGCTTCAGAGGATCGCAAGGACGGCGGTTTGTTCCTGGACCGCGCCATCGTCCAGAACATCGTGGCAGCTCGACTGCAGGACTTTGGGACCTGGTGGTTCAACGATCACCAAGGAGCCACGGTGGCGGAGGAATTTCGGCGAACCTTGCGCGTGGCCTGCCGGGATGTGAACCAGCCCGTTCAGGAACTCAGCGGCGGCAACCAGCAAAAAATCGTCCTGGCCAAATGGCTGTTGGCGAATCCGAAGGTGTTGATCGTCGATGAGCCGACTCGCGGCATCGACGTCGGCGCCAAATCTGAGGTCCACGGTGTGTTGCGGGAACTGGCGCGCCAGGGCACGGCCGTGATCGTCATCTCGTCGGATTTGCCGGAAGTCCTGGCGGTGGCGGACCGCGTTTTGGTAATGCGCGACGGACGCATCGTCGGCGAGCTCGCTGGCGAGGAAGCCTCGGAAGAAAAAGTGCTCCGTTGCGCAACGATCGCGAACGGCGCTCCTAGATCATGAACCAACGGCAGACATTATGGAAAGCTTCCAGGCCCAAAGGTGTGCATGAGGACCATGAACGGTAGGGCGAGCCTGTCCTCAGCAAGCCGACGGAAGGTGCTCGAGTGAAGTCCGACTCGCCGAGGACGGCTCGCCCTACCTTCTGGATCATGGAAAGAAAGAGCCTCAAATGACTGAAGCACGATCAACAGAGGCCGCGTCCGATGCAGTCCAATCAGCGCCGGCCAGACGTCTGTTTCGCCGACAAATTTGGTCGCGCGAGTTCGCTCTGGCCATCCTGTGCCTGCTGATTATCGGGCTGTTTTCGATCCTGTTCCCTGTGTCTTTCCGGTCCGCTGCGAACTTCTCCGCGATACTTCGGAATCTCGCTTTTGAGGGCATTCTTGCCATTGGCATGATGATCATGATGGTTGGCGGTGTGTTCGATTTGTCCGTGGGGGCAATGGCGTCGCTAGCGGGCGTGATCACCGGCTGGCTGATGAAAGGGGCCGGCGTTCCAGTGCCGCTCGCGGTGCTGGGCGGCCTGGCCGCGGCGGCGCTCGGCGGATTCATTAGCGGCTTCATTGTGGCAAAAGTGCGTGTCAACGCATTGATCACGACCCTCGGGACGATGGGAGTTTTTCAAGGGCTGGCGCTGTTGATCGGCGGGCCAGGGATTACTTTTCTTCCGGACTCCTTCACAAGATTTGGCCAGGCCGAACTCATCGGATTGCAGGCGCCGGTCTGGTTGATGATCGCGCTGGCGCTGCTGGCGCATTACGCTTTGGCCCACACGCGATTCTTCCGCCAGTATTATTATATCGGGAGCAACGCCAAAGCGGCGCATTTGTCCGGCATCCATGTGGAGCGGCTGCAAATCATTTCGTTCACGCTCATGGGACTGATCGCCGGGCTCGCCGGCGTAGTCTATGCCTCGCGCATCGCCACCGCCAGCTCCACGGTTGGCGTGGGGGCGGAATTGCAGGCGATTATGGCGGTGATTCTCGGCGGCGCCAGTTTGACCGGTGGCAAGGGCACGATTGGGGGAGCCATGATCGGCGTGTTCTTTATGGCCCTGATGAAGAACGTGCTGATCATTTCGCGAGTCTCCTCCGAATGGCAAGGGATCATTCTCGGCGCAGTGCTGGTTCTGGCCGTGGCCCTGGATTCGATGATGCGTCGAAGGAAACTATGAGGCGGACGGGAGGGAGTGTTGGAGCAATGGAGTAGGGAAGTGGTGGTGTGCGATTAAAAGCGCCGGGCAGTCGCGATTCGATTGGCTCCCCTCTCTCCCCGCGAGGAACGAGTGGGGAGAAAGCTGGAGAGAGGGGTTTCTTGGAAAACCGAAATCGGACGCACCTCCGCTCCCCAACCCTCTCCTCCCTTCGGAAAGAGAGGGAGAAGACTTCGCTGACCGACAGTTTGAATCGCACCAGGAGTGCTGAGACGCAGGTGCATTACTCCAATGCTCCAATACTCCAACACTCGCAGTCCCCTACTCCCAAACTCCATTTCCCCATCCCTGGCAAAAAATGGCCGGCCTTTGCGCCAAATGTCGTCCACAGACTAAAGATGTCGCTCCAGGACTACGGATTGAAATTGCCTCTCCCGTGCAGGATAGGAGAATGAGGGCGTTAAGAGGTGGGGGCGGGGCCCCGGCCCAAATTAGAGTGAAATCCCTCAGTATCCGGCTTCCGGCCCGGTGCGCTTCGGCGGTTGAATCAACTCGATCTCGTAACCTTCGGGCGCATCGACAAACGCAAATCCCCCGCCGTTCTCCTTGTAGTGAGGGCCGTCCGAATACCGATAACCCAGCGAGGCCAGGTGTTTGCCGAAGTCATCCAGGCTGTCCACTTCGAAGGCCAGGTGAGTGAGATCAGCCTGGACTTGCACCGAGCCGCTCGCGGGAAAATAGCAAATCTCGATGAGTTCCTCGCTTTCGGGCGCCTTCAGGAAAACCAGTTCAGAACCCCGGGGTGATTTGTGGCGGCGCGTCTCCTGTAATCCGAGCACGTCGCGATAGAACTTCAGGGTTTGTTCCAGATCATTGACCCGATAACGCGTGTGGAGCAATTTGCGCACAGTTTTCACGCCGCGATCATACTGAAGGCCGCGACCTGACCAAGAAGGAAATCAACTTGCTGGGTCGCGGCGCATTTCTATAATTCGGCGCGTGACGTTCAGAGGATACTGGTTCTGGTTTCTCCTCGGTGCGGTTCTCCCCGTTTCGGTCTGCGGTCAAATTGACCCTATTGAGCGGCGTTTGGTTCAGATGGGCTACAATCAGCCGGTCGAAGGCCGCGGCCCCATCGCTGCCTACGGATTCTATTACTACAACAAACCGGGCTTCCTGTCCTCCAACCTCACACTGCGACTGGCCCTGGCTCCGATCTACCTGGACAGCGATCTGGGTTTCAAGGGACTGCTCGGTCCTCACAGCGATGTGTCCTTGGGGCTTTCCGGCGGAGGTTTCGCGGATACCTACTCCGAAATTCGAGACGGCACGTATCGCCGGCAAGAGTCGTTCACCGGCCATGGAGGCGAACTTTCTTCGAGCCTTTATCAGCGCCTGAATCCGAATCAAACGGTGCCGCTTTGGGTCGTGGTGCGCGGGAGCGTCCATGAATCCTTTTACAAACGGGACAGCGATACCGCCCTGGAATTTGAGCCGCCGAATGACGGCACCACGTTGAAGGTGCGGACGGGGCTTCGCTTTGGCGGCGAAGAGCCAAGTTTGACCGAGCCCGTCGGAATGGAATTGTCGCTCTGGCATGAAACGCATTGGCGCACGGACCGAGGTCCTTACGGTTTTGCCGGAGATCGCCTGACCGAAGCGCGGTCGCACCTCTTTTGGGGACGCGGCCTCATGCGTTATACCTCGCTCCAGTCGGAACAGCTTTTTGAGCTGAGCCTGACGGCGGGGACGGTCGTGGAACCGGATCGTTTCAGCGCGTTTCGTCTGGGCGGCCTCCTCCCTTTTGCTTCGGAATTCTCGTTGAACATTCCGGGCTATTACTTCCAGGAGCTTTCTGCGACGCATTTCGCTCTGGTCAACGGCGAATACTCATTTCCGTTCGTGCCCGGCAAAAACTGGCGGATGACCGTTTTTGGCGCGACAGGCCACGTGGATTCGCTCTCCGGACTGGAACAGTCCCGGCATTGGCACAGCGGAGTAGGCGGCGGGTTGATGTTCATTTCGCCTTCCGGTTCCTGGTTTGCGTCGCTGGTTTACGGCTACGGATTTCAGGCGCTCCGGGATGGCGAACGCGGCGCCAATCAGGTCGCTGTTCTCTTCCAGTACGATTTCGAAGCCAAACGCCGCGGCAAGTTCCGTTGGTTCATCCCGGGCAGCGACCCTTATCGCTCCCGCGCGGGCGAGCGCATCTTCCGCTGATCACCTCGCCTCAGACGGCCTGGCAGGCTTGCAGTCGTTTCGATAACAGGGCGCGCTCCGACTTCAGATCGGTCATTTCAATGGCTCTGCGGAGATGGCCTGCCGCGGCGTCGAAATTCTTCAACTGCGTCTCGAACTCCGCCAGCACCGCGTAGAAGAGATAATACGATTCGAGCGCGTGCGTGGCGGAAGCTTTCGATCGCCTCGATCCCCGCGCGTGGCCCGCAAACCTGTGCCAGCGCCACCGCTCGGTTCAGCGCGACGACCGGCGAATTGTCGATCTCCACGAGGCGATCGTAAAGCGCCAGGATTTGCCGCCAATCCGTTGACCGGTAATCCTTCGCCGTGCAATGAATGGCTGCAATGCCAGCCTGGAGGTGGTAGGCGGTGATGTCGTTTCCCGCGGCGGACTTCGCCAGGTGGAACATCCCGCGTCGAATCATCGACGGGTCCCAGCGCGAGCGGTCCTGTTCCTCCAGCCGCAGAATATTGCCCTCGGCGTCCGTCCGCGCGGACCAGGCGCTCGCCGCGCAATTCTCCCCGTGAACCAGACGGTAGGGCGAGCCTGTCCCCAGCGAGCCGAGTCAGACGTGTTCCAGGCACGTCACCGGAGCGCCGGTCTCCGACCCGGCGCGATGACAAGGCGTCGCCGCAGTGCGCCGGGTCAGAGACCGGCGCTCCGCATGCCAGGTTCAGGGGCCATGTGCTTGGTTCTGAAACCAAGGGAACCTCCCATGAATCGGCGTTGGTTTGTAGTCGCGCCTTTGGCCGCGATCAAGACCGCCGACCCTCAAGCGCTCGTGAGCGTCGGACTAATCCAATGGTCGGTGCCGTCGCTGCTGCCGCGCGTCGAACATTACTCGGGTTTCCGGCCCGAACGTCAGGCGTGCTGGCTCGATTTTCTGGAGATAAATTTCTTCGAGAGAGATACTATCGCGCCTGGAATTCACGCCCCGGATACCAGAGCGATTTCCAATAGCTTTGTTCGACGGCATACACATCCAGCCGTTCGTTCGGCTCGCAAGTGGCCGGCAAAATTCCGTAGCGTTTCATTTCCCGGACCCAATCCGCGCGCGGGCGAAACTCCGTCATGTCGAACCGCGTGCTGTCGCGTTCGAGGAATTCTTTGCCCGCCACGATCATGGCCAGAATCTTTTGATAGCCCGGGTCGGTCGTGTCCGTGAAAACAGCGCACGATTCGCGGTCCTTGCTTTGAAGCGGCGCTTCTTTTGTCGTTCCTTCAGATCCTTTCGCCTGACACAATCCCCACCCTCCGGCACTCGGAGCGAGCGGCGCCAGGAGCATGAGAGATTTTTCAGGACGGGACAGGTTGAAAACAACGTGCCGGCTCGTGAGCAAGCGCGGATCATCCAGGCTCGGTTGCCAGAAGGAAACGCCGCGTTCGTCCGCCAGGCTTTGCGGGAGCAGCCGCGAAGGTTTGTCGTGGCACGCGACGCAACGTTCGCGAATCACCGCCGAGGCGGCCTGCGTAGCCGGCCAGTTCAACCCCGTATTGATCTGATTGTTCTCGGCGTAATTTCCAATCATGCCGCAGCCCAGCGCGGCATACGTGCCGGGGTAGGCGGCGCCGGAATCAATCCAGAGACGCAGCAATTTCTTCTGCTGCGGCGTGGCTTTGACGTCGTAATGCGCGCCGTCGAGCATGGAGAGCAGTTTGCTGGCGGAGGAACCGAGCGTGCGCGGATCGTAGTTGCTCTTCGGCTCGTTGCGTCCATCCGAAAACAGCCGCGCGATGGGCCGCCATGAAGCAGTCTTCACTGAAGGCCCAGGGATCGCGAAACTGCGGCGTGCGGCTGATCGCGCGGGCGAACTGTTTCGCATCGGAACCGCCGCGCGGATCGACCACGGTGATCGTGCCGTCGTGTTCGCGCTGGTCGTGGCCTGGACTGAAACTCGCCACAATTTTGTCGGACCCCGGAATGGATTTCGCATCGATCATCGTCGTGCCGGGGTGCATGTTGCCGTACCAGGTCATTTGCGAGGTGCCGTCCGGGTTCATGGCCCAGAGGTGTCGTGCTCGTTGTTGCTCGAAATCGCGCGGATGTTCGAGCCGTCCGGACCGCAGCGATGCAGGACGGCGACCTGCGTGAGCCAGCAATTGACCCAGCGCTTGCACCGGCTGCTCACGAACACGATGTCGCCATCGGGTAAATACGTCGGCTCAATATCGTCGAACGGGCCGTCGGTAAGTTGTTTCAACTGCGGAGTGCGGAATGCGGAGTGCGGAATTCCTTCGGATTGGCGATTGGCGATTGGCCCTTGGTTTCAGATCTCTGTGTCGGTGTCAGTCCGGTGTTGCGTTCCGCCTCACCCCGGCCCTCTCCCTGGGGGAGAGGGAGAATTGTTTCCCGTCGCGGAAGAAACGAGGGCAGATTGAAAGAATCTGGGTCGGTCGCCACGAAACCCTCTCCTTGGGGAGAGGGCAGGGTGAGGGGAACCGTGGCGATAGTTCCTCCACTGCTCGAGATTCGAGGGGCGCCAGCATCGCGAGAAATCGCACCGCCTGCGTTCGCCGCTTCAAGGTCGAGTTCGTACAGATGATAGTTGTCCGTGCCGCCTTTGCGGTAGCTGAACAGAATCTTCTTCCCGTCGTAACTGACCTGCGGATCGCGCACGCCGCCGCGAGAGTCGGCGAGCAGCGTCGTGAGTTGGCGTGTGACCAGATTCAACCGATACAGCCTGGCGCCTTCGGCGTAGGCTTTGCGGTTCGGGTCGTGCGCATAGTAACCAAAGTTGGCGTACCAGTGGCCGTCAGTCGGGTTCACGCCCCGCGCGGCGAAAACAATATTCTCCACACCGCGCATCGGACCGCGAAGAAACTCGGCGAGCAGGCCTTCTGAAGAAACGTTCTGTGGCGCTTTAGGTGGCCCTGAGTTGCTGGCTGCGTAAGTCGAGACGGCGAAAGAGGCGAGAGTGAGGAAAAGCGGCGTCGCAGCCGCGCGACAACATTGCGTGAGCGTCGGCATAAGCAAAGGTGGTTTCCGGTCCCCGCCATTTGACAACACTCATTCGCGGCGCGGTTTGATCTGAGTCAAGCGTCGGTGAATATCGAAGCCGAGGTTCGATGTTGAGCAGACTCCCGTGACGAGATTGACAGAATGGGCGACCGCCCGCCGCAAGTTGGTCCGTGAAACGGCTTCAATGGCAAAAGTCCTCATGAATGATTCCGCGCATGAAGACGACGACGATTGATTCGGAGCATCGTGCGACGATACCGGGATCCGTGCCTCACGAGAGATTCTGGATCATTGAGGAAGAAAACGGGTATCGTTTGCAGCGGCTTCCCAAGCCGGATAAGACCACAAAGTTGTCTCGAGAAGACGTCATTCGTGCTCTCCACTCCAGCAAGCTCACGTTCCCGCGCGACTGGGAAGAGATGCGCGCTGACACTCGCGAACCATGAAACTTCTGGACACCAACGTCACTGTTGGACCGATTTGAATGGCCAAGGTGGCTAATGAACGAGGATCAACGAGATCTGCGGCTCTTCGATCTCGAGCGTATTGGCCCGTTTCTGTACTGGCCACCAGCCAGGACACTGCTGAATGATTACGGGGCAAGCACGCCCCCCTCAAGCAGAACTGCGGTATTCGAAGAGATTTGGGCAAAGGATAACCTGGAGCGTGGGGTCGCTGCACCAGCTTGTTGAGCCATCGGTGCAATGCTACTTCAGGGAAGACCTAGAAGGACCGTTTCGACAATCCAGTTGGCACAACCTCACGGCAAGCGCCTCGGATCGGCTGCGCTCCAGGCATATCCACGCGTGGTGAAGCAAGAACCTGAACGCGCGCCACCTCAATGATCGCAAGCATCTTCTGGTAATGTGGATCGTTCGTAGAGGCAAATGTCAGGATCGGCTCGCCTTCCGGGTTCGGTAGAATCACTGGATGTTTCGGAAATTTTTCCGGCGGCAGGACGGCGTGGGCGTAGCCGTTCCAGAGCAGATGAATGCGTTGACGGCGCGGATCGACCGCCCGATCGCGACAAGAGCCCAGGCCAAATCCGTCGGCGTCCTTCGGCAGTGGCGCTCTCAGAATGCAGCTCAGCCTGGGTTCCTTGAGATTCAGCCAAGCGTTCTCGAAATAGGAGGGGCGTTGGCCATCGCCGTGACAGCGCAGGCAGCCCGCTTCCTTCATCTCCCCAATCACCGCATCCCTGATGCGGCCCCACTCTTTGATCGTGTAGCCGTGTTGCGTGTAATCCCAGGTGCCGTAGTAGAGGCCGTTCGAGTCGATCCAGGCCATCAGCAGGTCGCGTTCGGGACGCGTGAGATCGGGCAGCCGGCCCTCGTGACCGCGGACGAGCAAATCAGCCAGCGGCGCCGCGCCCGAACCGTGGCTTCGTGGCGGGAAGATTTGCGCCGACCACAGCGCGGTTCCGTTCATGCAATCGATCCCGGCGATCCAGTAGGCGATCAACTGCGTTTCGCGGCGGTTCGCAAGGTTTTCGTAGCTGATGTTGAAATGTTCGGTCCAGCCGCCGGAGAGGTCCATGCCGGCGGCGATGCCTTTCTCGCCGCCGTGGCAGCTCACGCAGCGTCGATCCAGAATCGGCTGAATCCGGCTTGGGTAATCGACTGAACCGCTGCCCCAGCTTTCCGGCTGCAAACGGCTCGGAGCGCGGTCCACCGGCAAGGTGGGTCCGTCCTGGCCAACTGATGAGTGCTTGGCTTCCAACTCGCTGAACCCACCCCTTGCCTCTCCCAGGAGGGAAGCTTCGTTTTCGGCGCCACTTTCAAGTTCTCCTCCTGGGAGGGGTGAAGGGGTGGGTTCGGGGAGAGCCTGCCTGGTTTCAGAACCATGCACTCGGCCCTTGAACCCGGTAGGGCGAGTCCGTCCCGGCGAGCCGCTCGACGTGCTTGGAACACGTCCGACTCGGCTCGCTGGGGACAGGCTCGCCCTACCTTCAGGTTTATGGGCAGGAAGAATGGCTGTGTTTGGCACTGCACTGGACTTGTGTTCGTGGCAGCCGATGCACGATCGAGTCGTGCCGGGCGCGGCTTGCACGAATGAGCGCATGCTCTGGACCAGCCGCCCTTCGCCATCCAGCGCCTGGAAGTACAGAGCACGACCCGCCGGGGCTTCGAAATACGCCGATCCGCTTTCATCCACGGGAACGACGCCAAGGTAATTCTTGGCGCTGAACGCGAGGGCCGCGCTGACGAGAAACGTTTGATTGTACGGATCGGGGGAACCCGGCGAGCCGCTGACGCGCGAAGTTTCCTCGAGGACGCGCAGCCACTTGACTTCGCCAGGATTCACACCCGACAGCCCCTGGTAAATGTCCTGCACGAAAAAGCGTCCGCTGCTCTGATGACGGTCCGTGGCGTCTACGAGCGCGGGAGGACGCGGCCGCGGCTTCACGAGCATCGGCGAGTGCAGGCAAGTTTCCGCATCGGACAGAAGGGTCTCGCGGCGTCCGGCGCGGTCCATCATTTCAATCACGTTCCGGGAATGGCCGGCAGGCCGGCCGCTGAACAGCACGACCTCGTCCGAGAGCGGCCACGGTTCGCAGGAGTTGCCGAGATCGAACGTCGGCTGCGTGGGATGCTCCAGGTTCGTAATGGCGCGCGGTTCATTCTTGCCCAGGCGCGGATCAATGAAGGCAATGGAACCACGCGGCGGGCCGTTATGCTTGGCAAATGTGCCGACGACCCAATGCGAGCCCGGCACCGGTCGCGCGTCCAGGATGGCTTCGGGAAAGACCATGTTGTTGGCGAACAGCGCCGTTTCCTGCGTGCCGTCCGGATTGATGGTCCACAGGGATTGGATCGTGAGCGCGTTTTTATCCACGTATTCCCAGCGGCCAAACAGGATTCGCCCATCGGCCAGCACCGCGGGATCGAACTCATTGACGTTGTTGACGGAGATGAGATGAATGTCCGAGCCATCCGGGTTCATGACATGAAGGATGGCCACGCCGGTATTGTTGCACGGGACCAACCCGTTCCGGCGCGTCGAAAGGAAGACAATCCGGCCATCGGGCAAATAGCCCGGCGCGATGTCGTGCTGCCCCTGGCCGGCGCCGCGGTAATCGGCGCAACCGGGCGAGGGATCGGTGACGCGCCGCAGATTCTTCCCATCGATGCCAATCTCGAAGATGCTCGTGCTGCCCTGCGGTTCGCCCTTGAAACAGAAGAGCAGCTTGGTCGCGTCCCACGAAAGCTCCGGATGGCTATAGACGCCAACGCCCAACGTCTGCGGCGTCGCGGGATCGATCACGGCGCGAATCGTCCACTCCGCGCGCGGCGCGGACGGGTTCTCCAGCACGTGAATGCCGCCGCCGCCCGGCGGCCATTTGTAGAACGTGTCGTAAATGTGGATGCCTGTGTAGGAGTGCCGCTTCACGAAGAGCAGCGGGGCGTCAATCCGCGTCCGCAGTTCGGGCTCGGCTGCCTGAGCAAATCGCGGCGCGCCGCAAACGCCGGCTGCAACTCCGGCGAATACGCACAGCAGGCTAATCCATATTTTCAGCTTGAACATGAGGCCGACAGGATTGGGTCGGTTGTCCGGCTGTAGCGCAGATTTGTAATCTGCCGTATCACAGAATTGGATTCTGCGGCGCGTCGGCCAGTTTGATGGCGTCGGCAGTACCGATGCCTTTCCGATTACAAATCTGCGCTACGAGTTTCGCGGTTTACAGCCAGGCAAGACTGGTCCGGCGCAATCGCGTCCAATTCAAGCTCAAACAGCAGGTCGTCCCGGCAGACATCAGCGCGCGTTGTCAGCATCGGCAGACTTTCCAATCCACGCTTTCGGCACCAGCGCTCAAAGAAAGGCCCATCGTTGGCGCGCTTGAGATAAGCGATGGCGCGGACGGTGTTCGAGAAATTCATGCCGCGCGATTCAAGAATCGCCTTTACCACGCGGAACGTCAGATCGATCTGACCGGACAAATCGCCGACGTGCGCCGTATGTCCGTCGGGCGTGATGCTCGCGGTTCCGGAGACAATCAAGCGCCGCAGATCCGGCGCCGTGATTTCCACGGCGCGGCTGAAAAAACTTCCATACGTGGGCGCCGGACATTGCAAGGGAGAGGGCGCCGCTGCCGCGCACACCGTTCCGTGCAACGGCTGCATGGCCCAGCTCCCTACCGTCAAAGCGGCGCCGTTGGGGTTGCGTCCTCCGATGCCTGTGCTGGCGGGCACCAACCCTTCCAGCAGTCGCCGCTGGACGTACACTTCGTTGCGAACCTCGTTGAACTCCCGATACCACGCGAGGATGCTGTCCAAGAAAAACCAGGTTCGCACCAGATGAGAAAGGTCCATTCCGATCTGAGCCAGGGCGATCTCTAATTGTTCGTAAGCCTGGCCAGTCTGGTAATCTCGAGACGCCAGACTGTCCCGTGGCAGGATGCCGCCCAGGAAACAATGCCGGGCCTCGCCGTCGTTGAAGACGCTCCCAACCACCTGATCTTGCAGGAAAATCGGCTCAACCTCGATCCCGCTGACTGCCAGCACCTGTATGCCGGCGATCGGTCGGCAAGTGCAGACGCCACCTTCGAGCCAGGTGATTGGCCAGTCCAGGCGCCCGAAGAGCCACCGCATCAGACTCAGTGTGCCCTTAGTGGTCCGTTTCGTAAATACGCTCACGTTCGTTGCGCCCAATTTGGCCTGGGGCAAGGCGCGACGAGCGAGCATCCCCCGCCAGTGGGGCTGTGACCGAGGAGCAACGCAGCCCCAGGCAAAATTC
>Ga0194126_10005989_pt1 | contig 17582 bp, 14 predicted proteins | sample TA2KigC150mmetaG_FD_148641 | JGI IMG/M metagenome (GOLD analysis project Ga0194126, IMG submission 148641) | Freshwater microbial communities from Lake Tanganyika, Tanzania - TA2015035 Kigoma Deep Cast 150m | ecosystem: Environmental > Aquatic > Freshwater > Lake | place: Tanzania: Lake... | reverse complement strand
TGGACATCCGGGCTCAGGGCGATTTGCACATCGACGCCCATCACACCGTCGAGGACATCGGCATCACGCTCGGCATGGCGTTTGCCCAGGCCGTGGGCGACAAGCAGGGCATCCGTCGCTATGGCCATGCCTATGTACCGCTGGACGAGGCGCTGTCGCGGGTGGTGATCGATTTCTCCGGGCGCCCGGGTTTGAGCTATGGCGTCGAGTATCCCCGGGCGCGGATCGGGGATTTCGACGTGGACCTTTTCGGTGAGTTTTTCCGCGGCTTCGTCAATCACGCCAAGGTGACGCTCCACATCGACAATCTGAAAGGTCGGAATGCGCACCATGTCGCCGAAACGATCTTCAAGGCTTTTGGGCGAGCGCTGCGCATGGCGCTGGAGGTCGACGAGCGGATGCAGGGCATCATTCCATCCACCAAGGGTTCGCTCTAAACGCTACCGTTCACCGTAAGCCGCTTTCTATGTCTTCCGTAGCCATCATCGATTACGGCATGGGGAATCTGCACTCCATTGCCAAGGCCGTGCAACATGCCGACGGGGACGTGACCGTGCGCGTCACCGACGATCCCGCCAGCATCCTGAGCGCCGACCGGGTAGTCTTTCCCGGGGTGGGCGCCATACGCGATTGCATGGCGGCGCTCGAGGCCCGGCGCCTCATACCGGTGATTCGCGAGGCCGCCGCGACCCGGCCCCTGTTGGGCATTTGCCTGGGGATGCAAGCCCTGCTCGAAGCCAGCGAGGAAAATGCCGGAACGTCCTGTCTGGGGTTGATCCCCGGTCGAGTCGTCCGGTTTCCCGAGGGGCTGAGCGATGGTCGGGGGCGGACCCTGAAAATCCCGCACATGGGCTGGAACCGCGTGCATCCGGTCAAGCCGCATCCCGTGTGGGACGGCATCGAACCGGGCAGTTGGTTTTATTTTGTACACAGCTATTACGCCCAGCCCCGCGCCGAGGCGGACGTGGCCGCCACCACCGATTATCCCGCCCCCTTTGCCTCCGCCCTCGCGCATGGCCAGGTGTTCGCGGTGCAGTTTCACCCGGAAAAAAGCCACGGGGTCGGCCTGAGATTACTGGCCAACTTTCTGCGCTGGAATGGCGTGGTGTGAGGGGCTTTCCCGCTTCACCGGATGCTGAGCGCGCGGTGGCCGCATACCCGATGTCTGCCCGCCGATGTCACCAGTGGTCGCAAGGCCCCGCCCATTTCCACTTTCTTCAACCGTTGCCGAGGTGTTACCCATGCTTTTGATACCTGCTATCGACTTGAAAGATGGCAAGTGTGTCCGATTGCGGCAAGGCCGCATGGAAGACGATACGGTCTTCTCCGACGATCCCGTGGCCATGGCCGGCCGCTGGGTGAATGACGGGGCCCATCGACTCCATCTGGTGGACCTCGATGGCGCCTTTGCCGGCAAGCCGCGAAACGGGGACGTGATTCATGCCATCCGCAAGGCCTACCCCGATGTCCAGATTCAGGTGGGAGGCGGCATTCGCGACGAAGACACGATCCAGGCGTATCTGAATGCCGGCGTGGATTACGTGATCATCGGCACCAAGGCCGTCAGCGCGCCGCATTTCGTGCGTGAAGTGGCGGCGGAATTCCCGAACCACATCATCGTCGGCCTGGACGCCAAGGACGGCAAGGTCGCCATCGATGGCTGGTCCAAGCTGTCGCATCATGATGTCATCGATCTGGCGCAGAAGTTCGAGGATGAAGGGGTCGAGGCCATCATCTACACGGACATCAGCCGCGACGGCATGCTGCAGGGCGTCAATGTGGAAGCCACGGCGCGTCTGGCCCGGGCCATCCGTATTCCCGTCATCGCCTCGGGCGGCATCCATACCATCGCCGATATCCACGCGCTGGGGGCCGTGGTGGGTGACGGCGTCAGCGGCGCCATCACCGGGCGGGCCATCTACGAGGGTTCGCTGGATTTCGCCGAGGCCCGCAAGATCGCGGAGCAATACTGAGCCATGCTCGCCAAACGTATCATCCCCTGTCTGGATGTGGACAATGGCCGCGTCGTCAAGGGCGTGAAATTCGTCGAGATCAAGGATGCCGGCGATCCGGTGGAAATCGCCCGCCGCTATGACGAGGAAGGCGCGGACGAACTGACCTTCCTCGACATCACCGCCAGCGCCCATTATCGCGACACGATGGTGCATGTGGTGGAAGAGGTTGCCGGCGAAATCTTCATACCCCTGACCGTCGGCGGCGGCATCCGCACCCTGGAGGACATACGGCGCATGCTGAATGCCGGCGCCGACAAGGTCAGCATCAACAGCGCGGCGGTGGCGCGGCCCGAGTTCGTCCGCGAAGCGGCGGAGCGTTTCGGCTCGCAGTGCATCGTCGTTGCCATTGACGCCAAGCAGGTCAGCCCCCAGCCAAACCTCTCCCCGGGTGAGAGCGAAAATCCCGCGCCGCGCTGGGAAATCTTCACCCACGGCGGTCGCAAGCCGACCGGACTCGACGCCGTCGAGTGGGCGCGGCGCATGGTGGACTACGGGGCCGGGGAAATCCTGCTGACCAGCATGGACCGCGATGGCACCAAATCCGGTTTCGACCTGGCGCTGACCCGCGCCATCAGCGAGGCGGTCCCGGTGCCGGTGATCGCCTCGGGTGGGGTCGGCAACCTGGATCACCTGGCCGACGGCGTGACGCTGGGCAAGGCCGACGCGGTGCTGGCGGCGAGCATCTTCCATTTCGCCGAATACACCATCCGTCAGGCCAAGGAGCACATGGCGGCCCGAGGCATCGAGGTGCGGCTATGAGTGACTGGCTCGACGCCGTGCGCTGGAACGCCGAAGGCCTGGTCCCCGTGATCGCGCAGGAAGCCGGCGCCGGCACGGTGCTGATGGTGGCCTGGATGAACCGCGAAGCCCTGGCCCTGACCGCCGCCGAAGGCCATGCCTGTTACTGGTCCCGCTCCCGCCAGAAACTCTGGCGCAAGGGCGAGGAATCCGGCCACCGGCAAAAGGTGCTGGAGATACGGCTGGATTGCGACGAGGATGTCATCCTGCTGACCGTCGAGCAGGCGGGCGGCATCGCCTGCCATACCGGGCGGCATCATTGCTTCTATCGGGTGCTGCGCAATGGCGCCTGGGTCACGGTGGAACCCGTCATCAAACCGCCCGAGACCATATATAAAAACTGAGCCGGGCTCCGGGTCAAGGCAAACCCCCCGCGGTATTGGCCATGACCGCCTGCCACCTGAGGGTCCAGTTGCAGCAGCCTACAGGATGCGGGCGGCAAACGGTCACCATTCGCATAACTCGATACCGATGCGCCACCTTCGTTGGTACATCCTGGCGGGTTTTCTGCGTTCACCCATTGGGGGCGATTCAACATCCCGCTCACCCTTCGAAAGGCTCTCTACGGGCGAACGGAAGATCGAAGCGCTCAACGACCGATTTTAGGATAACTGTCAACGCTCTAACCGCTGAGTCTTTTCTCCCGGGTAGTAACGGCTGTGGATGTGCGGATTCGCCTCCAGTTGTTTCGGCGGCATCGCTCATTGACAAGTCAAATTCGGACTGTTACTTATCATTTGTCTCCAAGCCCACGCTTCGGGGCAGTCCCGGCCGGTCCCACCCATACCCCCCAACAGGAGTCCGCACATGGCCATTTTCACACAGGCGCTCTGCTTCAGCTTGGCTCTGGTTTCCACTCTGGTTTACGCCGCCAACCCCGAAACCGAATTGCTGACGGCGCCAACATCGGGTACCTACAGTCGAAGCGCCGCATTTGCCTTTACCACGGATAACGGCACCGCGTTTCGTTGCAAACTGGACAAGCAACCGTATCAGCCCTGCACGTCACCCCAGGTTTTCCATGGTCTTGCGGCAGGTAATCATACTTTTCGAGTTCAGTCATACCGTGACGGTGCGGCCGACCCGACGCCCGTGATTCAGCGCTGGTCGATTCGCAAGGCGCCGGCCGGAAACGTGGACAACCTTAACGCGCCCATAGGCACCAACATCGGCCAACTGGGTATGGGGGAATGGATTTGGCTGATCAATCATTTCCCACGTATGCAGGGATGGTTGACACAATGCGACTGCTGGACGGACCCCGATAGCTGGAACACCGGAGAACAGGCGCAACTGGAGCTAGACGAGAACGGCTGGGTACGTTCGTTCGGCGATGATCCCGCTCGCCGCTTCACCCATGTGGCGGCCATCCTCTACAATGGCAGCAGCCAGTTCGCGCCGGCCGGGCAATGGGTGGTGCTGTACGAGGGCGAGGGTACGCTTGACTATGACTACGCCCCCTTTGTCACCGTGGTGTCGCGCTCACCGGGTCGAGATGTGCTGAATATCGCGCCGCAACCCGATTCCCTGCTGCGCATACGCATATCCAACATCAATCCCGCCAACCATCTCCGCAATATCCGGCTCATCGCGCCGGGTGGCCTATGCGGCACCAACCCCTTCGCCTATGCCGCCATTCCCTCGGCGTGTCCCGCGGGCGATTTTCGGTCCTTCGAACAGGTTTACGCGAACCAACACTTTCATCCGCTCCTTCTCAAGGAACTGAAACCCTACCGCGCCCTGCGCTTCATGCAATTCTCCGGGGTGATGTATGACTACCTGAATGCCGACCGCCTGGACGAACCGCAGCAGCGTCGCGCCTTCGCCGATCGCAGCCAACTCAGTGACGCCCTCTGGGCGGGCGGCTGGAACGACGGCCCGCCCCCGCATGAGTTGATGTTCGAGTTGACCAACCTGCTGTCAGCCGACGCCTGGGTCAACCTGCATTTCTGGGCGGATGACGCTTACGTCCGTCAACTGGCGCTATTGGCGCTGAATTCCGTTGCTCCCGGGCTCAATGTTTACCTGGAATGGGCCAATGAGGTCTGGAACGCCGCCCCGCCGTATGGTTTCTACGGTCGCCGGATCGAGCAATGGGCCGAAGCCCGCTGGCCGGACGCTCGCTTCCCGGATGGAACTCCCATGTCCGGATTTACGAAGCGGATGAACTATGTCGGCATGCGCAGCGATCAGGTCTGCGCGATCTGGAAAGAGGTTTGGGGCAATGAAAGTCATCGGGTACGCTGCGTGATGCCGGCCGGCCCATTCGGTTATCCCGCCTCTGAAGCGCTCGGTTGTCCGCTCTACGCGCCTGAAAAGGGCGGCGCCAATTGCGCCGAGCGGATGTACGCGGTGGCCGCCGCCCCCTATTTCGGCGGATATGTCAGCGACTTCCGCAATGCCGAGGGTGGACATTTCGAGCAGTTGAGCGCCTGGACCCAGCAACGCGATGGCGGGGTCGGTTCCCTGTTTCGAGAACTGACCGACGGTTCACTGCTGGGAACCCTCGGCGCTATCGGTTACGCCCGAGACGTCATGCGCCAGAACAAGGAGGTCGCCAACGCCTTCGGTCTGCATCTGGTGGCCTACGAGGCGGGTCAGCACCTGACGCCCTACTCCGGATACGGGACGTCGTGCAATTTCTGGAACAACCCGCCGGAGTGCGCGCCGTATTACCCCATCCAGCAGCTATACATCCAGGCGAACCGAAACAGCCGCATGGGTACCTTATACGACACCTACCTCAATACCTGGCGGGAGGAGGGTGGGGAACTGTTGATGCACTATTCGGCCATCACCACGCCGCATCCTCAATATGGTTCCTGGGGCGCCAAGGAGTATGTCGGCCAAAGCCCTGGACCGGCGCCGAAATACCGGTCGCTGATGCGGTTCAAGCTGAATAACCCATGCTGGTGGGCGGGTTGTGCCCGTTAGCACGGCCCGGAGGCCGGTCCCCCGCTGAACCGAGACCCAGCCGTCCCGGACCTGGCCATGGGCCGGCGCCGGGGCGGTCACGCTTCCCGCTTGATCCTTCGGCTCCCGCGCTCCGCTCACCCCACCTGTAAGGAGGCTGCATCATGAAGAACCGTTACCGCCGCTTCGCCCTGCTATCTGTCCTGATGCTGTCGGCCGGATTTGATTCGTCGGTACGGGCGGCGACATCCCGCCTGTCCATGCCCTTGAATGTAACGGAAACCGCCGGGGTGGCGAGGCGTGATGAAGTGGTGCGGTCGGGGGTCCCGCTCCCACGCGCCTGGCGCGTCACGACGACCGACGCCCTGACACTGGTGGATGGCAGTAATCGGCCCGTGCCGGCGGAGTTCCGGGTACTCGCCCGCTGGAACGCCGGGTTGACGGTCGAATCCGCTCCCATCCAGTGGGTGTTGGTGAGCTTTCCCGCGCGGGTGGCAGGTCATCGGTTGGCACGCTACCGCTTGGTGGCCGACGGCTCCGCCGGCCCCAATCCCGCACCGACTCAGCCTTTGCGCCTGCTTCGGGAGGGCGACCGGGTCACCGTGGACACCGGGGCGGCGGTCTTCCAGTTGGGCGGCGACGCACACTCCGTATTCGACGCGGTCAGCCTGGCCAATGGCCGAAAGCTGGTCGGGGCGGCGCCCACCACCGCGACCTGGGAGGGTCAGGCCTATGCGCATGAGACGGTCCGGGCGATTCGGGTGGAGCATCAAGGCCCACTCTCCGCGGTGGTGGTGATCCAGGGCGCCTATGCCTTGCCTGCGCAAGGGGGTGGCGTCCTGGGGTCGAGCCGGCGGTATGAATTTACCGCCGGTTCCCCGGTGGCACGGGTGCGTCACGTGGTGAGCTGGGAGGGGGATTATTGTCCCGGCAACGGTTGGGACACGGCCTGTGACCGGGACGAGGACGGTAGTCTCGAGCCCAATGGTCTGCGGCTCGAACAATTGCGGGATCCCCTGTCACTGGATCTGGGGCCGACGATACGGGCGAGCCTGCGGGGCGCTCGGAATGAAGCCGCCGTCAGCGGCCCCCTGACCGCTGGCCAGCAGGCGGCCATCCGGCAGACCCTGCGCGCCCAACGGAACGATCCCTTGAGTTATGTCCTGACCGCGCCGGCGGCAAGCCGGAGCGGGGTCAAGGCGGACGGCGCCCTGCTGCAGGTCCGCGGTTCCCGGGGCACGGTGGCCGTGGCCATGGACCGCATGCACCGCTACGAACCCCAGGCCCTGCGTGCGATGGCGGACCCCCGTCGCATCGCCGTGGATATCGCGGACGGCAGCGTCTGGCTGGGTCAGCGCCAAGGCTTGTTCGCCCATTACGCGGTGGGCGTTTACGGACCGGCGCCGTCCGGCGCCCTAATCGAGCAACAGGTCTGGGCGGCCCTGAACCACCCCCTGCATGCCTTGCCCGGCGTGCGCGAGATCAATGCCAGCGCGGCCCTGGACGAATTGCCCAGCGGCCCGCTCCCCGCCCCCTGGGAGCGCTTCGATAGCCTGCTGCCCCAGGTGCTGGATAACACCCTGCGCGGCGTGGACGAAAAAGGCCTGGCCGGCTTGATGACCTTCGGACACTACCCCCGCTACTGGGGTAGCGCCATCCTCGCGGACGAACTGGAATGCGGCGACAACGATCCCACTCCGGACGAGGCCTGGGATAACGCCTACTGGTGCGCCACCTGGACCGACTACCACAACACCGTGGCCAGCGCCGCCCAATGGAGCCTGCGCTCCGGCGACCCCCGCGCCCTGGATGAAATCGCCTTTCCCGGCGCACAGCGCCAGTTGTTCACCCAGATCATGCAATGCGGCCCCGATGACGGCTGGTTCTACTGCGGCCAGGCGCCGGCCGGTTATGGCGGCTACCGCGTTGACTTCAATTCATCCCACGCCTATTTCGACAATCTGCTGTTGTATTACTGGCTGACCGGCGATGAAACCGTGGTCACCACACTGAAGCGCGGCGGGGAAAGCATGCGCAACTACCTCTGCGCCCGTCGCCCCGGTCAAGCCTGTCTCCCCACCGATCCGCCCAGCGATGAATGGGCCGCTTTGGGCGGGCGGGTGGCCTCTCAATGGAACGCCGTCTTCCGCTTCCTGGGGCTGGCCAGCGATGACGCCGGATTCCTTGACGACTGGAGAGGCAACCTGGCGCGGGCTGTTACCCAGTATTACGTGGAAGCCCGGAGGGATGGCGTGGGCTATGGCTTCTGGCTGAACGCGCCCTTCGACGGCGGCCAGGACCAAAGCAGCGACCAGCTCTGGATGGCCACCTTATATGACATGAACCAGCTCCATCGCCTGGCCGTGGATACCGACAACGCGCCTCTCGGCGTACCGGCCATCACGCCCCGTCGGGTGCTGACCGCCTGGGCGCGCACCCTGAAGGATTACGGCGCCACCGTGTCGGGTGATGGCTCCGCCCGCGGACGCTGGCCCAACGCCCTTTATTTCAGTCGCCGAGGCGGGCGCTTGAACGGTGTCCTGCTTGGCGTCACCGCCAATACCACTGGCGATGATCCCTGGCTATACGATCCCGGCAAGGCTACCTTGACCGCCCACCTGCTGCGCGCGGCCGACTTCAGCGGCGACGAAGGATTGCGCTCCCTGGGCGCCGACCTCACCGACCTGACCCTGGAAGCCGCTGCCGCCGACGGCTCGCCTCTCGGCAAATATCAGGGCGAATACCTGGGCCGCTTGCCCGCGGCCATCCAGAGGCTCAGCCGACCTTGAATGATGGGCGGGACTTTGGAACTATGGAGCGGCGGCATCCACGGCCCTGACACGGGCGCGTTGCAGTGCGGCCGGGTGGCCGCCGTACCATGCCGTTTCCTGGACCGGGCCGGCTGAACCCGGTGGATGAGGCCGTCGATAGTCTTCAACCAGACGAAAAGGGTGAATCACATGCCAAGAATGAAACAACGACTGACCGTAATCCTGGCGGGCGCCCTGGCGTCCCTGGCCATCGTCGATGCCGCCATGGCGGTGTCCATGTCCCGGGGTTCCAGGCAGATGGGTGACGATGCATTCGACGCGATGATCTACCGGGCCAGGGATCCGCGCCTCTGCGATTTGCCCATCCAGTTGATTTGCCGGGACATCCCGGGTCAGGGTTCGATCACGAAAAAGTTCTACCCGGATTCCTTCTTCCTGTTTTCGCTGGATCCGGACAGCCGCCGCGTGGAAGGCGGTCTGTATCAGGTTGACGGCGCCCGGCTCCGGCGGGTGTTTCCCTCGACTCCGGCGAGCCAATTGACGTTCGAAGGCGACAGCGGCGTGTCGAGCTGGAACGTGGAATCCAGTTCCTACCGGATAACGGCGGACTGGAACACATCCTTGAAACTGCTCTTCAAGGATGCCAAAGCGACCCAGGCCTACTCCTACGATTGCGCGGACATCACCTATCCCGTGGAGGCCGCGGATATCAGGCCGGTGGGATGCTCCAGCCAATTTTTCAGCCGGAAGCTGATGAAATGGGACGGCTCCCTGGTCACGCTGCCCGTGTTTCACCTGGACCGGGATCCCAACCTCGATGACGGGGAGGCGTCCGGCGGCAATCCGATTGACGCCTCGGTTTACCGGATCGATTGCGGCAATAGAAGCTATTCCTATGTGTCCAGAGGCTGGCTGGACGGTCTCGCGAGCCTGCGCTACACGACTGTCGATACCCTCCCGGCGGTCCTGAAGGGAATTGACGACTCGCCCATCCTCAGGGTCTTGTATCCGGACGTCTGCCAGCCGCGACCCTGAGTATGTCACTCATCCAGGCGACGACGACCGTCACCGATGCAGGAAGACGACTTATGGCGTCCCCATCGGGTCACGCCCCCGAATTCCATCTCTGCCAGGTCGTCCATCCCCATTCCCTCGGGGTCTCCTGGGATAAGACATTGGCCACTCCCGTTTTGTCGACCGGCGATTTTTGCTGGTTGGGGACGGAGGCGAGAAGTCTCCCGGGACCCGTGCCCGAATGCCAGGGCGGCGCTGTCCGCATAAGACTTCCCCATGCGGGCGATGATCAGGCGTTATCTCAGGGACCTTGAAACCCGCTATCCACAGAAGCCCGGCGCCACTGAAGGGTGATCCTCACCCGGCATCGTTCACGCTTGTCTCTCGCGCATCGGCAGCGATGGTCTTTCCTTGGTTGCTCCACCAAAAGAGGCTTAGCCGGTCAGTAGCTCAGGGTCACGCCCCCGAAACCCGCGAGTCGGCTGGTGCCATAACCGTAGACCTCCTGGTATTCCGTGTTGAACAGATTATCAACGCGGGCAAATAGCCGGACATTCTGATTGATCCGGTAACTGCCGGCCAGGTTGGCGATGGCGTAGGCCGGTACCCGAGTTCCCAGTACGCCTTCTTTCTCGCCCACCGCGATCAGGACAAAATTGATATCGGCCTCCTTGAGGAATTGATAATGCGCTTCGAAGTTGCCCTTGTTGCGCGGCCGATTGACCAGGGGCTGGCCCGTGTCCCCATCGAGCGTGTCGTTGTAGGTGTAATTGCCGCGCAGGGTCAGATCCTCCAGTGGCGTGATCTGAAAGAAGGCTTCCACGCCCCGGGCGCTGGCGCTGTTGATGTTTTCCGCGAGCCATAGCGGCGGCACCGCCTGGATCAGATTATTGAAGCGGTTGGAGAAGAACGTCGCCCCCATTTGCACGGTCTGATCGAGGAAACCCTGCTCCAGACCGATATCCCAGTTGAGGCTGGTCTCGGGAGCCAGATTGGGATTGCCGAAAAAGGGCGCATAGAGTTCGTACAGGGTGGGCACCTTGAACCCGGTGCCCACATTGCCTTTCAGCTTGGTGCCGGTTTCATCGATGAGCACCGCCTCGGTCAGGCTCCAGGTCACCTTGCCGCCGACCCGGTTGTTTTCGGCATAGCGCACCGAGGCCGTGGAAATCGATCGATCGAACAGCGTGAAGTTGTCCGACAGGTAATAACCCTGGGTGTTGTAGCTGGGGTTGCCGATCCCCTCGCTCTGATTTTCCAGGCGGTCTTCCTCGTCTTCCAGACCCAGGGTCAGCGTATGGTCCTTGTGGATATGGAAGATGTTCTGCCAGTCACCCTTGATCTTGCTGCCCAGATAATCGCCGGACAAATCATAGGGCAGACCGGGATCCCAGTTGCTGTAATTACGCTCGGTCTGGCCATAGCCCACCCCCAGGGTCTGCTCCCACAGGTTGTCAAGCACCTTGAAGTGGGCAAAGCCGCGGGTGAAAAGCTCGCCCGTCGTACCGGTGTAATAGAGGGCATCGACCGGGGCGCCTGGGTGTTCGGGATTGTTGCCCGTCATGTAATCCAGCGCATTCTTGCCGTGGGTGTAGCGCAGGTTGACCCCCAGATCGAGGGTGTCCAGCGCCTGATAGCCCGCCCGCCCATCGAAGGTTTCGTTGCGGTACCAGTCGCGCTCGGGATTTCCCCAGAGATAATCGGCCGCCGAAAAGCCATGAGATTGGGTCGTGCTGGCCATGGTGGCGTAATTGAAACCCTCGACCTCACCCGTTGCCGAACCCTGAACCTTGAACGTGTCATAGCTGCCGCCCTGGGCGGACAGATCGAAACGGGGCGCGCCCTTGCCCTTTTTGGTCACGATATTGATCACGCCGCCGATGGCGTCGGAGCCGTAGAGGGCGCTTTCACCGCCGCGCAGGATTTCGATCCGCTCGATGTTGTCCACCATGAGGTTGGCGAAGTCGAACGCCCCCACCGGTGACGAGGGATCATTCATCTCCACCTGGTCGATCAGTACCAGGGTCTGACCCGAGCCCGCGCCGCGAGTGTAGACGTTGGTGAGGCGGCCCATACCGCCACTATTGAGGACGTCGAGGCCTGGCACCAGGCGCAGCGCGTCGGCCACGGTCAGCACCTGGCGGCGCTTGAGTTCCTCGGCGGGAATGACGGTGATGGACGTACCCGATTGCCGCTGCGGGGTTTCGTACCGGTTGGCGGTGACGATGGTGGTTTCCAGTTCCGGGACGGCATCCTCGGCCGCTAGCACGGAAAATGAAGGAGAAGTCGCCAGCAGGGCGAGTAAGGGAGTGAGTTTATAGCGATGCATGTCTGTTATCTGCGTTTCCGTTAGGCCGGGCACACCCGCACGGCGGCGAGACAGTTGCAGACACAACATCGGATCGACAGGCCCCGGTCGGACCGGCGCGCGCATCGAGCCGACATTGCCCTCCGCAACGGCCGGTTGATCGCTTTCGGGCCGGTATCCGGGCTCATCGGTGGCTGGACGCCCGGCCTGCCGCCTTCCCATGCTGGAGCACAGTGGCTGAAATGGCAGACCTAACCGATTGACCGTTGCGGGGGCAGCGCCGGCTTTGGAACATGTCCGCACCGGCTTCCCGTTTAACCCGGGCAGTGTTATCGCCCCGGGCACCTCGAAAGAAGGTAAGAGTCTAACAGATTGGATTTATCGGGGCCACCAGGCGGAGGAGGATAGTGATGTGCGTTGGTAGACGGATTGTGCCTCGAACCGTTTGAGGTGGTATTTCAGAAAGTACCGATGTTGTTCGGTAAGCCGTCTGAGTTGCGCGGGTTGGACCAGACCTAGCGCTTGTCGCTGGTTGTCGGGTATCGTTGGCGCCGCCCCAGTAATCCAAATGAGCCTGGCGGAATATTGGCCGTCCGATCTGTTGGCGGAACATGCGCTTCACTTCGGTGTCCCGGATCGACCCGGGCCATGCCGGCGGGGCTTTGGCCGACTGGTCCGCCTAGTTCTCCGTCGCCTGCGTCCGGTGCCCGGCGGGACCCAAAATCAATACTTGGGGGTGACTCGTAATTTCGTATTCGAAGCCGTTGTCGCTGCCGATCTTTTCAATCAGGGCGATCCGCCGCAGGGTCATGATGTGAGGGGCGTGTGCCTCTGGCCTATGGATTGGTGGAACCCGACGCCGCACTTTCCCTATCAGTACAGCCGTCGCCTGGGGCAGCTTCCCAGTTCATCTGGCACAACGTATCGGTTTCATGCCGCGGTCAACGCCGAATGATCCAGGCGATTCCACTCGATTGACCGCTTCCGCCAGTGGGTGTCGATGGCCTGGGTGAAATCAGGCCGGACCAGCTTGGCGCGGGCTTCGCACCACCCGGCTGATTCGCGGCGTATCACCACACCCTCCAGTGGTCCTTCGCGGTAATGGCTAGGCGTCATGGACACAAGCTGTGTTAGTGCAGATACAGTCGTCTTGCCGCGAAAAACTGCGGGCACCGTCACCAACCCACCCTTGCGAGCCAGCCCATCGCGCCGGGCTGCGCTCCAGAATCGTCCGGCGGCGCGGTCGTACACATCAAACAGCAGAAACCAGTCCGGCAGGGCGGGGTAATCCAGCGAATGACGTGCCGCGCACCATTCGCCAAACAGGATCAGCGTGGGCTCAAGCACGGCCAGCAAACCTTCCTCATGTTGCGCCAGCCAGGCCGGCAAGCGGGCAAACTGTCCAGCATGGGGTTCAGCCAGATATTGCCCCCGGTTCTGCGCGCGCGGACCGCCATCGGGGTCCAGGGACAACCCTACATTCGCGCCGTCCAGTTTCTCCTCCACCACCACCTCTCCGTCAAGCAGGGCAGCCGCCTCATCGGATGACAACACCTTGTCATCGCGCGGTGTGCCTTCTCCCAGCCAGGCCAGATGCGGGGTGTGGGGGAAGCGGAAGAAATCGGTCATGATTTAGTCCGGTAATGTCGGCAACGGCTTGTTTGGAAATTTATTCCGGTAAAACCCGCAAGCATCGTCTGGACACAAAAATTCGACACGTACACCTTTTTCCACCAAGACCGGCCACCAGTCCAACCATTTACAATCCGCCGCTTGCCATATCGGTGGCTTTTCCGGATGAGCATGAGCCACTGCCGCGAATTTGCGATCAGGCGCATCAAACATAGGCTGAAAGATGGGATCCGGGAATTCCGCGAATTCATTTTCGGCCAATTCCGTCAGGCTCACCTGTTCCACCCGATTCAGGTTCCCCGCTTCGCGTAACAACCATTTCAGGAAGACATCGCCAACACCTTTAGGTGGGTGGAGGCTCGTTTTATGCTGATATTCACCCAAAATCCGGTATCCATCATCAACGATCGTCACACCGGTCGTTTTCATGGCTTGAAGTCGATTGACACATTCCACCACACAGTCGATCGAGACGTCGGCATGCTGACCATTGGCTACCAGTAGCACATTGGTATCAATGACTGATCGCATCATTACTCCGCCCCCTTGGCGAGTTCCTTTTTTCGCTGCATCGCTGCTAAGGTGCGGCCTGCAATATCAGCCATTTCATCGCCGAAGAAATGTTCTGGCCAATTTTCGATCTCGCCAAACATGTTAAGGCGAAGGGGCTCCAACTCAGTAGCCGAACCCGCTCGACGGCAGAAGTACACCGCAACATCAGCCGGCGCCACGTTACCTTCGGCGACCCGGCGCTGCAGGCGATTCAGAAAATGCTCGGAATGGCTTTCAACAATCAACTGGACATGACGCTCCTTGCCGTTCTCGCGCGACTGTGTTGCAGAGATGAAGACATCCGCCAATTCAGCCTGCACTTGAGGGTGCAAATGAATTTCGGGTTGCTCCATCCAGACCGTGGAATTGGGTGGGCAATAGTAAGCCTGCACCAAGGCCGGTAAAACCTGCGACACGCCAAAACCGACGTCGGTAATCTTCACTTCAGGCGCCTTGGCATGGGTTTTGACCAGCACCTCATATTCCTTGCGGCCTTCCGCGACGGGGAGAACGGAGAAGTCCTGAATGACGCCGAGATCCTTCAGCCACGCGGCGATGAATTCGGCAAACCCTTGTTTTGGCCGCCTAGGGCCGCGATTGAGCTTGCGCCCCTCGCTCTGAGCCGCCAGGATTGCGGCAATGGCATACTCGCCCATCTGCCCCACGCTGGCCGGCATTTCACCCGACCACTGGTAAATACGCTGCGGATGGTTGCGCAACGGACCCAGGTAGGAAATGCTGTCCAGCATGGATTCTGTTGTCAACGCAAAATCAGCCATGAATCCTGCGTTTTTGAAGCGTGCCGCCGTAGTATCCGATAGCCGATAAAACTTCTCTGGCTCCTCCAGTGGCCATCTGCGACCATCCGCCATCTTGAATGCATAACGCTCGGAGGTGAGTGCAAGCTTGCGGCTTTCATCGCGCCTCATCATCACATCCAGTACCAGATGCTCCTTTTTTTTCAGGGCGTAACTCATGACCTGGACTTCGGGCTGGCCCAGCTTGCCCGCTACCATTTCAACCTTCAACAGCATCTGATCACCAATATAGCGGCCCGATGGAACCAGCGGGTCGTGCACATCCAATGCTTTGGGAAGTTGCCAGCCCAACTCGAATTTCAGCGGTTTGCCAAGGTCATGACCATGCAGACAGTCTGCAAAAGTGCCCAGATCGATCAACGCGCTGGAATCACCCAAGTGTAGAGCCCGTTTGCGATCGGTTGACCGCGCAGTTTGCTGCAACGCCAGCAACAAATGCCCCAAGCTGCTCTTGCCAGCACTATTGGCGCCAAAGATCACTGTCAAGGGTGCCAGACGGATGGGGCCGGTATCTTTCCAGGCCTTGAAATTTCTGATACGCAGATGGGTCAGCATCAGTGTAGTTCTCCAGATTCCAATTGATCACAGGCAGCCAACACCAACCGCTGGCTGCGATATTCGCCGATCTCGCGGATTTCGTTATTCTTAAACACGCGGAAGTTTTCCGAGGGGTAATTCACGCCCATGATGTCGGCCGGACCCTAGAGTGTAAGACTTGTTATATCTTCAAGGTTGTAGTTTGGTAGGCGAATTTTATTCGTATGAAGTCCGACAGCCCCCTGGACCCGCCTAACTCTCTCGCCCCCGATAAAACACATTGAATGCCTCGAACGGGATCAGCCGGCCATCCGGCTGGACGATTTGGACGCAGCTTTTCTTCAGGGCGCGGAGGTCGAGGGTGGCGGCATCCATGAACTGCACGATCAGCACGCGGAAGACGTTACGGTAGTCCAACTCCGCCGGGGCCTCGACGCGGGGGAGGCAGCACAGCAACTCGGACAGGCAGCCGGCTTGGGCTTCCGGGGAATGGTTGGTGGAAAACAGGCGGAACAGGGTTTCCTTGAGGCGGGGGTCGCGCTCGAAGGCGATGGTGTTGGCGGCGCCGCCCACGAGGATGTCGCGGTCCAGGTAGCGGGTCAGGGGCACGGTTTCGTCGCCTAGCCGGAGGGCATAGGCCATGGCCAGGGTGTCCGGGTTGCAGGGCACAGGCACGACGCCTTCGAGGGTGAAGAGACCGGATTGCTCGGTGATCTTGCGGCGGATTTCGCTGACGGTGAGCCGATGCCTCTCGCCGTCGTAGAGTTCCACCCGACCGGCGTCCTCGATGGGCTGGAAGGTCACGCCGCGCACGCAGGGCTGGCTGAGCCCGAAGCGGATGAGGTCGCCGATCTCGTGGTCGTTCAGCCCTTTCTTCAGCGTCGCCACCAGGGTGGTAGAGAGGCCATATTCGTTGAGGCGGTCGAGAGCCTCGCGGTGAATGCGGGCCAGGTCGGCGCCACGCAGTTCTCGCAAGGCGCGGTCATCCAGCGAATCGAACTGCAGGTAGATTTCCAGTCCGCGCGGGTCTTCTTCCGCCAGCCGCGCCACGAAGGCCGGGTCGCGGGCGATGCGGAGGCCATTGGTGTTGATCATGATGTGCCGGATCGGCCGCGCCCGCGCCGCCGCGAGAATCTCGAAAAACTGGGGGTGCAGGGTCGGCTCGCCGCCGGAAAGCTGCACCACATCAGGTTCGCCCTCGGCGGCCACGACGGCGTCCAGCATGCGCTCGATTTCGGCGAGGGGGCGGTGGCGGGTGCGCTCCGGGCCGGACTCGGCATAGCACACCGGGCAGCGCAGGTTGCAGTGCTCGGTGATCTCCAGCACGGTCAGGCAGGCATGCTGCATGTGGTCCGGGCAGAGGCCGCAATCCCAGGGGCAGCCTCTTTGCATCGCCGTGGCGAAGCGTTGCGGTAGTTCCGGCGGCTTGATCCACTGCTCGCGGCACTGGCGATAGTAACCGGCGTCGTCCGAAATCAGCACCCGCTCGAAACCATGCGCTGGACACCATTTCTCCAGGTAGACACGCTCGTCCTTGATCAGGATTTTCGCCTCCACCCGCTCGCGGCAGGTAGAGCAGACCGAGGCGGTAGTGTCGTAGAACAGATAGGGGCGGGTCTTGCGGCTCACGGCAGGCGTTTCCATTGGCGGATGAGGAGGGGCAGATACAGGCCGAGCGCGATCAGGCAGACCCACTGGATGCCGGAAAGCCCGAGTGGATAGGCATAGGGCAGGGGCTTGAGGGCATCCACCGCCAGCCGCCAAACCAGGTAGGAGGCCAGCAGCAACTTGAACAGCAGTCCCGGCTCGGCGGCGCAACGGGGTTGGAGCTGGCGCAGCGCTGGCCAAAGCAGCAGGGCGAAAGCGATTTCGTAAAGCTGGGTGGGATGGCGGCGGATACCGTCGCCGAAATCGACACCCCAGGGCCGTGCTGTAGGGACTCCGTAGGTGTCGTCATGCAGCCCGGCGAGGAAGCAGCCGATCCGCCCGATCACGATGCCCAGCAGGATGGGGAAGACAAACGAATCGCCGGTGGACTGGCGCACGCCAGCCAGCTTCTTGGCGATCTCCACGCCGATGAGCCCGCCCAGCAACCCGCCTACCAGGGATTGCCCGCCACGCATGAAACCGGCCCAGCCGCCGTATTCGGTCCAGAGCGCCGGCTGCTCGATCCAGAATACCGCCTTATTGCCCAGACCCGCACCGGCCAGCATACCGGCCAGCA
>Ga0194126_10005988_pt1 | contig 17583 bp, 14 predicted proteins | sample TA2KigC150mmetaG_FD_148641 | JGI IMG/M metagenome (GOLD analysis project Ga0194126, IMG submission 148641) | Freshwater microbial communities from Lake Tanganyika, Tanzania - TA2015035 Kigoma Deep Cast 150m | ecosystem: Environmental > Aquatic > Freshwater > Lake | place: Tanzania: Lake... | reverse complement strand
CTTCCGGCTGATGCCAAAACGCCGGCACGCCTCGCTCACGTTGACGTCAGCCTCGCGCGCGATCATCACGAACTCAGCTCGAGCATGTTGCAGCCCGCGAGCCATCCAAGACATATGAACACCTCCATGTGTTACCTATGTCCTGATAATAACCTGTTACCTATCTCCTGAGCCCGCACCCCTGCGGCCACCTACTCCCACTCGATTGTCGCCGGGGGTTTGGAACTGATGTCGTAGACGACGCGGTTGATGCCGCGTATCTCGTTGATGATGCGGTTCGAAACCCGCGCGAGGAAGTCGTTCGGCAACCGCGCCCAGTCTGCGGTCATCGCGTCGGTAGACGTGACCGCGCGCAGCGTCACAACGTTCTCGTATGTCCGCTCATCCCCCATCACGCCAACCGAACGCACCGGAAGCAGCACGGTCAGGGCTTGCCAGACCTTGTCGTACAAGCCTGCCCTGTGCAACTCGCTGATGAAAACGTCATCTGCTTCACGCACCAGCCGCGCACGCTCGGCCGTTACCGGACCGAGGATTCGCACTGCCAAACCCGGACCGGGAAACGGGTGCCGGCCGAGGAGCGTCGCCGGCAATCTGAGCGCGCGCCCCAACTCGCGCACCTCGTCTTTGAACAGCTCGCGCAGCGGTTCAATCAGCTCGAGCTTCATGTTCTTGGGCAGACCGCCGACGTTGTGGTGCGTCTTGATGGTCGCGGACGGTCCGCCGAACGCAGAACGCGACTCAATCAGGTCGGGGTAGAGCGTGCCCTGCGCCAGAAACCGCAGCGGCCCGTGAGTTCGCGCCACTTCCTCAAACACGCGGATGAACTCGTGTCCGATGATCCGTCGCTTCTTCTCCGGACTGGATACGCCTGCCAGCCTGGTCAGGAATCTCTCGCCCGCATCAACCATATTGAGATTCAGCCGTGCCCCGAGTGCTCGGCGCACCAGCTCCGGCTCATTCTTGCGGAACAGCCCGTTGTCAACGAAGACCGCGACCAGGTTGGGCCCCACCGCCCGCGCCAGCAGGGCGGCCATGACGGACGAATCGACGCCGCCCGAGACGGCACAGAGCACTTTCTCTTTCCCGACCAGTTTCCGCACCTCTCGCGTCTTTTCACGGATGAAGGCCCCCATGGTCCAACCCGCCTGGCAGCCGGCGATCCGGAACAGGAAGTTAGCCAGTATCTGCCGTCCCTGCAGCGTATGCTCGACTTCGGGATGGAACTGCACGCCGTAGATCCGATGCGCCTCGTCTCCGAAGGCCGCGCAGGCGATGCTCGATGTTCTGCCGATCGTGATGAAACCCGGCGGCAGCGCGGTCACGCTGTCACCGTGGCTCATCCAGGCCTGCGTCCGGTCTGGAAGACCCGAAAGCAACCGGCTGGGACGAGTCGGAATCAGTTGCGCGTGGCCGTACTCACGTGTGTGCCCGCCCGCGACCTTCCCCCCGAGTATCTGCGCGGTCACCTGCATTCCGTAGCAGATGCCCAGCACGGGGAGACCGAGGTTGAAGATAGCCGGATCCGGCTGCGGAGCTCCGTCCTGTCGCACGCTTGCCGGGCCGCCGGAGAGGATCAGCGCTTTGGCGCCTCGGTCGAGCACCTGCTCGGCCTTGATGTCGTGCGGCACTATCTCGCTGTATACCTTCAACTCGCGCACGCGCCGCGCGATCAGCTGGTTGTACTGCGACCCGAAGTCGAGGACGAGAACGCGGTCCATCAGCGCGAGACCCCGAAGGCCGGGGTTCGAATCTCAAGCGAGACCACTCCGGAGTTCCGGCCGGAATTCACTCTTCGTGCTCTGGAATCGATCATTCTCTGCCGAGCGTGTCCGGCGCCAGCGCCCCGCAGACCCCGCGGGCCTCGCCGTACAGAATCAGACACTGGCGGTACGCTTCGTTCGGTGCATCGCCACCCCGGGCTACGCGCCACTTGGCGATGGCGCGCCGCAAATCGGCTATCTGCGCCTCAAATCGGGCCAGGCGGGCTTTGACCTCTCGCCGCTCGGCCGTGCCGACCGCCACCATGCGCTTCTTGAGGTTGTCAACCTGGGTCTCGAGTTCGGCCACTCGCTGCTCATAGACCGCCACCGATTCGGCCCCGACCTCGAATGGCACCGACGCCGATTTCGCCGTCGCCTTCGGCCCCGCCGCGAGACTCCACACCAAGTACCCCGCGAGCCCGAGACAGACAACCAGCACAACCCAGAACCAAGTCTTCATTGCTGCTCCTTTGCGAGAACCATGTTCACGAGTCGGTCCTTCACGTAGATTACCTTGACCACCTGCCGTCCGGCCAGGAAGGCGGCGATGCCCGGACTCGCCAGGGCCGCCTCCTTCACCTCGGATTCCGTCGCCGTGCGCAGGACCGATACTCGGTCACGCACCTTGCCGTCGACCTGCACCGGAATAACCATCTCGTCGAATACGAGGAACTTCGCGTCCGCCTCAGGGAAGCGCTCGCCGAACAAGGAACCGGCATCCGGCCGCGACCGGTGCCAGAGTTCCTCGGCCAGGTGCGGCGTGAACGGCGCGAGCAGGTGGATGAGCTGACCGAGCGCGAAGCCGTACACCGCCGACTCCCGGTCCGTGAAAGCGGACAGATCATTCAGGAACTCCATCTGTGCCGCAATTGCCGTGTTGAACTGGAACCCCTCGCAGTCAGCGATGGTCTTGGCGATGGTCTGGTTCAAGCGAGTGTACAGCTTCAGCTCGTTGCCGGTCAGCCTGCCCGTATCCGGACGCTCGAATCGCACCCGCTCGGCATTGCCCTCGTACAGCCGCCAAAGCCGATTCACGAAGCGGGTCACGCCGGTCACCAGGTCTTCCGTCCAGTCCATCCCCTTCTCCGGCGGCGCCGCGAACAACACTGCCAGCCGTCCGACATCCGCCCCGTGCTCCGGCACGAACTCGCCGACCCAGACCCCCACGCGCTTGGACGACGACATCGTCACCCCGTCCAGACTGACCATCCCCTGTGTATGAAGCGTCAGGCATGGCTCCGCCACCGCGAGCATCCCCATGTCGTGCAGCGCTCGGGTGAAGAACCGGAAGAATATCAGGTGGCCGGTGGCGTGCTCTATGCCGCCGATGTACTCATCAATCGGCAGCCACTTGTCCGCCTCGTTCTTGCCGAACGGCAACTGGCCGTTGTGAGCATCCGTGTACCGCAGGTGATACCAGGAAGAATCGACGAACGTGTCCATCGTGTCCGGGTCGCGCCGCGCCGGCCCGCCGCACTTCGGGCAGGTCGTGTTGATGAAAGACTCGACGCCCTCCAGCACCGACTTGCCCTTGGGTTTGTAGTCCTTGATGTCCTCCGGCAGGAGCACGGGCAGCTGTTCGACGGGCACCGGCACCACGCCGCAATCCTGGCAGTGAAGCATGGGAATCGGCGTGCCCCAGTACCGCTGGCGTGAGACCAGCCAGTCCTTGAGCCGGAAGTTGACAACGCGCCGTCCCGTGCCCGCTCGCTCGAGGTAGTCGGAGACCTTCACCATCCCCACATCCGAACGCGTCCCGTCAAACTGCCCGGAGTTGACCATCACACCAACATCCGTGTAGGCCTCTGTCAGCTCATTCGGACTTCGAACTCCGGACTTCGGACTCTCGATAACGACCTTGATGGGGATCTTGTACTTCCGGGCGAACTCGAAATCGCGCTGGTCGTGCCCCGGGACGGCCATGACCATCCCGGTGCCGTAGGATGCCAGGACGAAATCCGCCAGGTAGATCGGCACCTGATCGCCGGTCAGCGGATTGACTGCGTACTTGCCGGTGAAAACGCCTTCCTTGTCCCCGGTGGCGGCCAGACGCTCGATTTCCGGCCTCACATTGATACGCTTGCGGAACTCCTCGACTTCCTTCTCATGCGTCGTTCCCCTGGCAATCGTCTCTGCCAATACCGAGTCCGGGGCCAGCGCCATGAACGTGACGCCATGGAGCGTATCCGGCCGGGTCGTGAAAACCGGCACCTTCTCTCCGGTCTCGGCCAGCGAGAAATCGACCTCGACGCCGTCGGACCGTCCTATCCAGTGCCGCTGCATCGTCTTTACGTTCTCGGGCCAGCGATCGAGTTTGTCGATGCCGTCGAGCAGTTCCTGGGCGTACTGGGAGATCTTCAGGAACCACTGCGTCAGCTTGCGCTTGTCAACGGTCGCCTTGCACCGGTAGCAGACACCTTCCTTGACCTGCTCGTTGGCCAGAACGGTCTGGCAGTTGGGACACCAGTTCACCGACGCTTCCTTGCGGTAGGCGAGCCCGCGCTCGTACAGCTTGATGAACAACCACTGGTTCCAGCGGTAGTATTCGGGCAGGCAGGTCGTTACCTCGCGGTCCCAGTCGTAGCCGATACCCAGCAGTTTCAGGCTCTGCCGGGCAGTCTTGATCGACTCGAACGTCCAATAGCTCGGATGATTTCCGTGGGCTATGGCCGCGTTCTCGGCCGGCAGCCCGAATGCATCCCAGCCGAACGGATGTAGTACATCATAGCCCTGCATCTTCCGGAACCGGCAGAGCACATCGCCGATGACGTAGTTCCGACAATGGCCCATGTGGACGTCGCCGGACGGATAGAAGAACATGACGAGAACGTAGAACTTGCGCTTCGGGTCCGGCTCGGTGTGGAACGTTCCCTGTTCTTGCCAGAACTCCTGCCAGCGCTTCTCAATCTCCCTTGCCGGGTAGGCGACTCTCGTCCTCTCACCGTCCGTCCTCTTCTCACTCCTCATTCCCGACTCGTCATTCGACATGGTCAGATGGCTCCTGCAGCATCGAACTTCGGCTCATTGGTCGGCACTCAAGACTCCCTTCAGGGATGGGCGGGCCCGGTCACGACGCACCTTGCGCCTCAGGCAGAATTCAGGCGCCCTCGTGTCGATGAAGACCGGGCAGTAACTCTCTTTCGCCGGGCACGCGGCGCAGACTGTAAACGTCTCCAGAAGCGCAAACGGCTCCGGGTGTCCACTGATGATGTCCCGGTTGATCTCGTAGAGCTGAAGCAGGCATAACCGAGCGCGCTTGGTGTCGTCCGAGTAGGAAACCCGCCGCAGAAACGCACCCGACAGCCAGGCGACGGTCTTTATCGGCTCCTCGCCCCAGTTGCGCAGCCGCTCCAGCACTGCCAACCCGCCGGCGCCGTCGCCGCGTGTCACCCGGCCGACGTACTCGTTCAGTTCGAATTCGCGCGACTGGCCCGCCAGTCTCCGCACTTCTTCCTCCGTAATGGTAGCGCCCGGCTCAACCACCGTGGCCAGCTTCTCCAGTTCGCCTAGAAGCAGTGTCGTCTCCTCCCCAGACACATCCAGCAGCAACTGCACGGCTGCTGGTTCCAGCGACATGCCCAGTTCCTTTGACCGGCGATGAATCAGGGCAGAAAGTTCGGCCGCGGCCGGCTGCCTGAGGTCGACGACGTACATGGCGAGGCCGGCACGGTCCAGCGCATTCTTCACTGGCTCGCTGTAGTCACAGGTGACCGCTACCGCGCAGGCTTCCGGCAGCGCTGCCAGTCCGGTCAGTAGTTCGCCCAACTGGCCGCCCTTGGCCGACTCCTCCTCATCCTCGCCCTTCTTCTTCCGGCCCTTGGAGAGCCGGTCGATCCCGCGCGCCACAACCAACCTCCGCTTCGATGCTACTGGCGGCTGCCGGATGTGCTGGAGCAGGATCGGCACCTCCAACTCGTCGGCGTGAACCGACTCGAAGTCGAATGCCTCCATCCCGGGCTGGACCAGCGCCTCTTTCAGCGCCCGCAGCAACTCGTCCGCCGCGGCCGAATCCGCCCCGAACAGGACGTACACAGGCACGAACTTCCCGCGTTTGATGTCCGCGAGAACCTGTGCTGGTTTGCGGGGAGAAACGCCAGTGTGCCCGGCCATCGGGTATCTTATTCGCTCCTGTTCGCCTGTCAAATCCGCCGACAACTCGCAAGTCGCGACGCGGTCGCAGGAACGTCTTGACAGCTGGTGCGAACCGGTGTATAACAGAACCAGGTTAGCTGTCATGCGGTCCCAGACAGGAGGCAAAGTGAAGAGACTGTTGCTGCTCGCGCTGCTTGTGCCGGCGTTGGCGCTGGCAATCGGTGATATCAAGTGGTTCGACCTGAACCACTGGAAGGCGCCGTTCACCAACGACGGCCGCTGGGGAATCATCAACAACGCCGCGGCTGGGACGTGGCCGCAACCCTTGAGCAACTACTACGTCTTCGGCGCGGGAATCTGGGTCGGCGCAGTCATGGACTCGGTCTCCCCCGAAACACTCACCACCGTGCTCTACAATCCCAATTCCGGCGGAACCGAGGGCTATCCGACGCTCTGCCAGAACTGGCGTGGGGGCAACGGAGATTCCCTCGACCGCATCTATGTGTACCCGGGCGATTGGCCGCCGCCGCTGAGCCGGTTCCCGATGGCGCCACAGGACCCGCGTTCGGACCGGGACATGTGGTGCTGCTTCTGCGACTCGAACCCTGCCGTTCACACTTCACCGGGCCGGCCCATCGGCATTGATGTCTACCTCACCGCCTTCGGGTTCGACGATTCGCTGGCCGAGGACTTCTTCTTCCTCAAGTACGAGTTGCGCAACTGCTCGGGCGACTCGATTCACGACGCGTGCTTCGGCCCGGTGCTGGACGCCGACATCGGCGATGCGACCGACGACATGGTCGGACTGATACTCGATCACACCTACGTAGTTGGACAGGAAACCATCAGAGTACAGAACACCGGTTTCGCGTATGACTACAACAACTACGAGGCGAGCGGCTCGACGTGGGAGTCGGGAACGCCCGGTGCGGTCGCCGTGATGCAGCTCGAATCTCCGGAATCACTCGGCCTGACCGCGTTCAAGATCTTCACGCTCAATGTCGAACCGACGAACGACTCCGCTCAGTACCTGACCCTGGCCGGCTACAACTACCAGACCGGGGCCTACGAACCCTACGACTCGCTCGACGCGACGCCCGGCGACAAACGGATGCTGCTCGCAACCGGGCCCTTTGACATCGCCCCTGACTCGGTCCTGACGTTCTCGTATGCGGTCATCGGCTCACCGTTCGGAGACTCAGGCCAAGTTCCCTCAGAACGCGACACGTCGGAACTGGCCCTGCGCTGCAAATGGGCAAGCGAGTACTACAATCAAGTCACCGCCGTCTCGGAGAGAACGCCAAACGCCGAGCGCCGAGCGCCAAACTCCGGACCGACCATCGTCCGCGGCGTCCTCAATCTGCAATCTGCAACCTACAATCTGCAATCTGAAATCGCCCTGCTGGATATCTCCGGCCGCAAAGTCCTCGGCCTCAAGCCCGGCGCAAATGACATCAACGCCCTCAGCCCGGGTGTGTACTTCGTCCGCGAGACCCAACTGCAAACTCAAACACAAGCTGTCCGGAAGGTGGTCGTGACGAGGTAGGGCAGAACCGATCAGAACCTTGTGAGTCAGGCATTGCACGGCTCAACACCGCAGAAGGAGACGACATGTCACGAATAGCAGTGATCTGTACGGCGCTTGCGTGCGCCCTGTCGAACCTGCCGGCTGCCGGCGAGACAGGGGCATTCAGAGGAACAAACCACCGCTCCGGCAAACACTACACCGGCCACAGCCGGACCGCCGATCTCCGGTCGGCTCACCGCCAGGCACCGGCGTGGCCGCCACAGAAACCAAGTCGGCAACGTTCAGTCACTCGCACCAGGGACGTCGGACATGCCGGGCGTTTCGGCGATGCCTTCCTGGTCGATACCGGCATCACTCCTGTTCCCGCGGCCGGCTCGCAGTACTCGTGTGGCGCGGCGTCGAACGGCAGCGGCTGGCGCGTGCTGTGGTCGGACGAGAGCGACTACTCCGCTCGCACCAGCGGCGTAGCCTCGGACGGGACTCTGCTCGATACCAGTGGAATCCTCTTCACTGACCGGGGGTACTCGTCGTCGGGAGTGAGCCGGGCTCTCACCGGTCTGGGATCGGACTTCTTCGCGGTATGGACTCCTGACGACAACGGCATCTGGGGAGCAAGACTGGACTCCACCGGGGTACTGGTCGACTCGTTCCTCGTCTATGAAAGCTCAGACTTACAGACCGCTCCGGCAGTCGCATTCGACGGTGACTCCACCTGTCTGGTGGTCTGGACCGAGAACCCCTACGGGTACAGCGACGTGTATGCCAGGCGAGTGACTACCGACGGGCAGGTGCTGGACACGCTGCCGATCCCCGTTGCCCCGGACCCCGCGTGGGCCGAAGGGATGCCGACGGTGGCGTTTGGACAAGGAGTCTACCTGGTTGCGTGGCAGGCGATCGACAGCACGTACACCTCTGCCGTCGCCAAGGCCACGAGAGTATCGACGGGCGGCGTGGTTCTGGACACGGCCATCTTCCTGCGCCACAACCCGGCGATGATGCAGGCAATCCCGGCTGTCGCATTCGGCGATACGTGCTTCCTGGCCGCGTGGTCCGAGGGGCTGGATCAGCCCGACTTGTTCGCGGCGCGGGTATCGACGTCGGGCAATCTGATTGACAGCTCGGGGGTGCAGTTGAGCAGCAGCCCGGACTATGACATGTTTTCGTCCGTCGGCTTCGACGGGAGCCAGTACCTGGTCATGTGGTGTGAACTCGACCCTTCGTGGGAGACCGGCTCGCTGTGCGGACGCCGGATAACCGTTGACGGCGTGCCGCTCGACTCCGGTCTGATTCGGCCTGACCTTGCCGGCTACCTCCCCTCGTTCCCGAGCGTGGCGTCGGACACGGCGAACTTCCTGGTTGCCTTCAGCGCCTACGAAACCAACTACTACGAGGACAATGTGTTCTGCACGCGCATCAGTCCGGAAGGCGCAGTGCTGTATCCCTTCACTTCCTTCCCCATCGGCGTCGACGCCCAATACCGCCCGAGCGGTTCGTCTGACGGAACCGACTTCCTCAGCGCCTGGCTGGAGACACGCGGGCGGGGCGATGCGGTACAGGCCGCGCGGATCAGCGCCAACGGGACCGTGCTGGACCCGGTCGGACTGACTGTCAGCTCGACGCCGGCGAGCAAGGCCGACCTCGCGACCGGGTACGGCGATTCGCTCTACCTCGTGGCGTGGGATCAAGCCAACGGCATCGATGGCTCGAGCATCTATTGCGCGAGGGTAAGCAGTGACGGCACCGTGCTCGACCCGGGCGGTATCGTCGTCTGCGACGAAGCTTCGTACCGGCAACTACCTGACATCGCCTTCGACGGCCAGAACTTCCTGGTCGTCTGGCAGGACATCCGCTCGCTGACGAACGACTGCATATACGCCGCGCGCGTCAGTCCGGCTGGAGTCGTGCTCGACCCGAATGGCTTTGCGGTGGCCGCTGCCGACACCTTCTACGACCTGGAACCGGCGGTCTGCTTTGCCGGCACCAACTACCTGGTCTTCTGGTCGGGGATCGGTCTCTACGCGCGCGAGAGCGACATCTTTGGAGCGCGTGTCACCACGGCAGGTACGGTATCCGGGCCCAGGTTCCTGGTCAGCGGCAATACCGGTGACCAGAGAAGGCCGGCGGCAGCCTGCGGAGCGACCGGCGCGCTTGTGACCTGGGAAGATACGCGCCAGTCGACGTACGACGTCTTCGCCGCCAGGGTCCGTGCTGACGGGACCGTGCTTGACCCGAATGGAATCATCGTTGGCGCTACCACCTACGATGAGCAGTTGCCGCGCGTCACGTCCGATGCGGCCGGGTTCAGGGTGCTCTGGAGCCGCTGGGAATACTCTGATTCGACCATCTTCTCTACGGGTAGGGTCGACTCATCCGGGAACGTGAGTCACGTCAGCGACTGGTTCGGAGTACCCGGTAACGACCCGGGCAACGGATACGACGCGGTGTACGGAGGCGGCCCGGACCTGCTCCTGCTCTACAGTTGCTGGACCGACTCGGCGCTGGGCCGCTACTACGGCGCCAACCGCCTCTGGGGGAAGCTGGGAGCGGTTCCCGGCATCGAAGAAACGCCGAACGCCAAACTCCGAACGACGAACGCAGCAACCCTCGTCCGCGGCGTCCTCAATCTGCCCTCCTCACTCCTCTCTCCTCCCTCCTCCCTGTTCTCCCTCGATGGCCGCAGAGTCCTCGGCCTCAAACCCGGCGCAAACGACGTCAGCGCCCTGAGCCCCGGCGTGTACTTCGTGCGTTCGGCGTCTAGCATGGTGCGTGATGCGTCGAGCGTCGCAACCAAAATCGTCATCACGCGGTAGGGAGGATCCGTAAGATCAAAGTCAGTGCCGCTCGCCGTGTGCTGGCTGATGCTCACGGCTTGCTTCGGACAATGGTCTGACCCGGTGCCGCTCCTGGGCGGCAGTTCCTCTACTGCCGGTCAGGCGCTAAGCGCCGGTGCCGGTGACACCATCTGGACGACTGTTGTGTCGACCGCGCCGCCGCGCGTGCTGGCCTGCTGGACGACCGGAGACACCTGGTCGCTGCCCACTGAACTCGCTCTACCCGACTCAAACCCGGTCTTCCACGATCCGGGCATGGGTCGTGACGCCTCGGGAAGACTGTGGTCTGCCTGGTACAAGGACTCCGACAGCGCCGGCGTATGGACTGCCTTCAGGGACTCGGCCGGCTGGCACGCCCCGGTGAGAGCCTATTCGGGATCCCCGGTTGTGGGACCGATGTCCTTCGCCGGCGACGTCAAGGGTAACTGGTACCTGGGGTTCGCCACGCTGACGCCCTACTCCGATTTCAGCTACTCCTCAGCGGTGTACACCACCTGGAACGGCGATTCCTGGCGTGCTCCGCGCTACATCGCTCGGGGAATGGGAAGCCCGATCGAGACGAACTTCCATGCACCGACGCTCGTTGCCCGACCGGACTCCGGACTGTGGGCCGCCTATGACATGTCCGCCTTCGGCGACTCGTTCGCCATGTTGAGCGTAGTGCAGCACGACACCTCGCGCCGCTGTTGTTCCTGGGACGGCTCGGCCCCGGCTGTAACCGCTGACTCGGCCGGGCGGCTGTGGCTTCTCTACTCGCAGATGGGCGGGTTCTGGCTGCAGTCTGCGCTTGTAGTGGACACCGTAGAGGTCGACACCCGGCTCGTTACTGACTACGCTTCCGGCCGAGGCCTTGCCGCGACCGATCTTGAAGGAATCGTTTGGTCGGCATGGAAGATACGCACCCTCAACTACGTTGGGGTGAACTACACCACCGGAGGCAACTGGTCTCAACCGGAACAGGTATCCACCATGAACGGTGCTCCATGCGGTATCGCGTCAGACGTAAATGGCCGAGTCTACGTCCTCTTTCGCGCCCCATCCGGGCAGCTCTACAGCGTGTACCGCACCTCAAGACCCGGAGTTCAGGAACAGCCACACCGAACCGCTGACGGTTCTCGTCTCCCCGCCATCGTCCGCAACATCCTCTTCCTGCCTTCCTCTCTCCTCTCACCTCCCTCCTCCCTCTTCTCCCTTGATGGCCGCAAGGTGATGGACCTACGGCCCGGCGCGAACGACGTCAGCCGCCTTAGTCCCGGCGTCTACTTTGTGCGTTCGGCGTCAGGCGTGGTGCGTGATGCGTCGGGCGTCGTCACGAGGGTCATCATCGCGCGCTAGGCCGCATTTCGTCTGGCAGCCAATCTCTCGGCCGGGGCACAAAAGCTCCGGCCGAGCCACTTGTTGACCAAACCGCAAACCCAACAGAGAACTCGACTTACCAAGCGACTCGTAAAGTCATCAGACAAGTCAAACGACAAGTAACTGCAAGAATCACTCAGGAACTAGCCGTACAACTGACACGAAGGATCACTCAACAGTTGACTATGCAAATGACTCTATATACCACCCGATACCTGACTAGACAAGTCACTACACATTTTACTCGCCAAGTCACCAAACAGGTCACCCGTGAAGTCACTCTAAATATAGCCTGGAATATCATTAGTCACGTCACTCAATAGGTCACTGGGGGAGTCACCCCCCCAGTCCAAATACAAGCCAGTAGTGGAATGTCATATCATCTATAATATCGGTGCTTTATCTATCGGTCTTGCCACACTTGACTCGTCAGTATGGCCAATGTACAATGCAGAGAGGATTGAACCAGAACTAGTGGAGGTAAGACATGACTGACCCGAAGAAGAGGGCCGACCGCTGGAAGGCGAAATACAACCTGAAGCGCGTAAACGAAACGCTCACCGACCTGCGTGAAGACATGGCTGCGCGCTACGAAGCAGCCATGAATCAGGTCTACGCCATGGAGATGAAGGTCAAAGAGGTCATCAACGCCGCCGGCGTCTCGACTTCGCTATACGTCTCCTACTTGAACTTCGGCCGGCAGCTCTACAAGCTAAGCCGGCAGCAGCTCATCTCGGGCGAGACCCTGGCGATGGCCGCGCAGGTGCTGCTGGACAAGTGGACCGCCCGCGGCTGCGACCCCGCGGTCCTCGCCCGGATCCGCAAAGACGTCTTCACCATCGAAGCGCCGAAGCCGTAGCTTCGTCCCTTTTCTGCCGCAAGCTCAAGGGGCGGGCTCACGCCCGCCCCCTTCGAATTCCGACGACTCCCTACTCTCGACTCTCCATTCTTCCGCGCTAGCGCGCCACGTCCGCCTTCTTCACGGACCGGAACCCCGGCGTGTCGGTACGGGAGAAGTGCTATCCGCCGCTTTTGTCGCAGTCCGAACTCGAGGGTCTGTCCGACAGGACCGTCGGCTCGCTCGTTGCCGGCTCGGCGACGCGAGTCACATCGTAGGTAGAGACAGACTGTCTGGTCCGCTTCTTCAGACGTTCCCAGCGCGGATTCCCCTCCAGCAGCGCGACGGTCTTGCGGCTGCGCTCCTCCCAGGTGAGCCCTTCATCTTCCTTGTCAATCTCGGTTCTCCTGCGGCGCATCCATGCGACGGCGTCAAACGTCTTCTTCATACCCCAGCACCTCCTTGGGCGTGCGGATCTCCAACGGACCGTAGCCCAGCTCCAGATTCACACCGTTGAACAACCTGATCCTGCCCAGGTTCACGATGTGCCGGAAATTCCAGCTCACCAGGACGTCTGCCTGGCCGATGGTGGCCAGTGCTATATGCAGCGCATCTGCGTGCGAGCCCGGGCCAAGTATCCCGTGTCGCAGGTACTCAGCCGCCAACTCCGAGGCCTCCTCGGAATCGTTCAACAGCAGTTGACAGGTATCGGGCACTTCGTCGAGATGCGCAGGAACTGCCTCCGGCGCACCTGCCAATTCGCGCAAGGTGTGAGCCGAAAGCACGAGCGTGTAGCGACCATCAACGAAACGTCGCCACAACGCCAGGCTGTCTGCCTTGAACTCAGCGTCCTCGCAGCCGCCGACGACCGAAGCGTCCACGTAGACGAGCAGTCTCCTGAACCGCATGGCTCTATTATAGCGTCGGACTCGGCAAGCGCAAACCACCTCGGTCGTCAACCCGCCTTCCGGAACGCCGACTGCGGCTCGGCCGGCTCAGAAACATGGGGCGGGCTTGCACCCGCCCCACTCGAATTCCGACGACTCTCTACTCTCGCGCGCTAGCGCGCCACCACGACCTTGATGACGCTCGACGCTTGATGCTCCACGCTTGACGCCTGACGCATGAAGTAGACGCCCGGGGCCAACGCCCGCACATCATTCGCGCCCGGCTTCAGGTTGAGCACCTTGCGGCCGGATACGTCCAGCAGGCTTGTGGCTTGAGGCTCGCGGCTTGCAGCTTCGGACAGGAACAGCACTCCGCGCACGATTGTTGGCCTCATCTTGTTAGGGACACTTCTCTATCTTCCCTTGCGGGGTCTGCCCCACTTCTGGACGCCCAGCACTCGGTCGAGTCTCGATTCCAGCGTTGAGTGGACAGCCCGCGGCTGCGACCCCGCGGTCCTCGCCCGGATCCGCAAAGACGTCTTCACTATCGAAGCGCCGAAGCCGTAGCTGGAGCGGCGTGAACGCCGCTGCTTGACACTCGCCTCCTGCGACTGTATAACAGTCACCGTGTTTGGCCGAGTTGGCGGTCAGATGGAGGCGCGATGATGGCTGACAAGAGTCGGCAGGAGAATGTCCTTCGACTGCTACAGGGGCTGCGTGGTATAGAGCCGCTGAAGGAACTGGTCTGGCGTGAACTCGGATACACGCGCAAGATGGAAGGGTTGTCGCGTCGGGAGCTGTCGGAATCGGCGCGGGCGGCGCTGGCTGATGACCCGGTGCTCTTCGCCACCGCTGGCGCAGAAGACAAGTTCCAAGTCATCTACTCCAAGCTCAGTTCCGACCAACTTCGCCTCGGCGACGAACGGCCGGTGGTCTCCAGCCTGCTCAAGAACCACCCTTACTCGCTCTTCGTCTTCTCCAACAAAGGCCAAGACCGCTGGCACTTCCTCAACGTCAAGTACGACGACTCCGCCGACCGCCGCCGCCTCTTCCGCCGCATCAGCGTTGGTCCTGCCGAGCAGCTCCGCACTGCGTCAGAGCGAATCTCCATGCTCGCTCCCGAGACAATCAGCCCGGACCTTTTTGGCTTGTCACCGCTTGCCGTCCAGAATCGGCACGATGAGGCGTTTGACGTCGAGAAGGTCACGGATGAGTTCTTCTCTGAGTACAAGCGCGTGTTTGAGTATGTAGAGGGCGAGGTAAAGGGCATCAAGGGCTCAGACCGCCAGCGGCTCTTCACACAGAAGCTGTTCAACCGGCTCATGTTCGTCGTCTTCGTGCAGAAGAAAGGCTGGCTGAGATTCAACAAGTCCGAAGACTACCTCAGCGCGCTCTGGCGCGACTACGCCGCGCATCGCGGTCCAACGGGTAGCTTCTACGGCAGCAGGCTGCGGCTGCTCTTTTTCCAGGCGCTGAACGACCCGCGGGAACTGAATGTCGGCGGCGCCAACCGAGACAGAGCAGATGGAAGCTTACTCCAGATGCTGATAGGCGATGTGCCCTACCTCAACGGCGGCCTGTTTGAAGAGGATGACGATGACCGAGATGAGAGAATCACCGTTCCGGACGACTGCTTCCCGCCGATACTCAAGGACCTGTTCGGTAGCTTCAACTTCACGGTAACGGAAAGCACGCCGCTGGACATCGAAGTGGCGGTAGACCCCGAGATGCTGGGGCGGGTGTTCGAGGAACTCGTGACGGGACGGCATGAGACCGGTAGCTACTACACGCCCAGACCCGTCGTGGCCTTCATGTGTCGAGAGGCACTCAAGGGGTACCTTGGCTCGGCACTCCCACTAGAACGTGGTGAGGCAGTCGCGCGATTCGTAGAAGGGCACGACCCGGCTGGTCTCCACGATTCGGAGGCGGTGCTCGGCGCGCTCAGACGTATGACGGCCGTGGACCCGGCCTGCGGTTCAGGTGCGTATCTTCTCGGAATGCTGCACGAACTCTTTGCGCTGCGCCAATGCCTGTTTCAGGCTAAGAACTTGGATCCGAAGACCGCATACGATCGCAAGCTTGAGATAATCCAGCACAATCTGTACGGCGTTGACCTAGACCCGTTTGCCGTGAACATCGCCCGGCTGCGCCTCTGGCTGTCGCTGGCCGTGGACCACGAGGGCGTCAAACCAGAACCCCTGCCGAACCTAGACTTCAAGATTGAGCAGGGAGACAGCCTTGGCGCAAAGAACCCTGAAATCGTGGGGCAGATGGTTGTTCAGGACAAATTGGTGACAGATTACCTGAAGGCCAAAGAAGACTTCCTTATGGCCCACGGACAGCAGAAGCTGACGCTGCGTCAAGAGGTGCTGGCTCTCAAGGAACAGGTAGCTCTCTGGACTCGCTCAAAGCGCACTCCTCGTGGATTCGACTGGCCCGTCGAGTTTGCAGAAGTCTTCAGAGAGAAGGGCTTCGATGTCGTACTCGCGAACCCGCCCTATGTCAACATGGTTCAGATGGAGGACGTGTCTGAAGCATACCGCAGCGCCCTGAGAGGGATGTATGACTCTGCGAGCGGTGGCTTTGATCTTTTCGTCCCTTTCATGGAACGAGGAGTCCAACTTCTGCGTCCGGGCGGGCAGTTCGCGTACATCACGCCGAACAAGTACCTCAGCGCAGAATACGCCGAAGCACTACGCAAGTTCTTGGGCCGGTCGTTTCGGCTATCCGGACTATGTGATCTTACGAATGTTCCGGTATTCACCGCGTCGGTCTACCCGTACATCACGCTAGGAAGCAAGAACGCACCTAGCGTCGCTGCGGAGGACGTCGCCATCTACAGAGCGCGAGTAGATGGGACATCGATCATCAGCATGGAAATGGCGTACACGGCCCCGCTGAGCCTCACAAAGGTGACGGATTCAGAGCTGTGGGCACCGCTTGTCCACCCCGCCGTAGGAAGGCTGCTGCCCGCCTTGCGGTCGAGAAGGCATCTTGAGGACGAGGCCGTCATAACGGGGGCAGCTACGGTAGACGAGGCGTACAAGTGGGAGTCCGCGCTCCACGACCAGGCCGAGGGCCTGCTCGCCCGGAGTCCGACGAGATACGCCAAGTTTGTCGTCAGCGGCAACATCCGGAGGTACCACCACACATGGGGTCTTGATGGAGTCCGGTATCTGAAGCACACCTATAGCGAACCGGTGCTTGATCTACGACACAAAGCCATCACCGAGAAGCGCCGCCTTCAGATCAGGGCCAGCAAGGTGATAGTATCGGGTATGGCTAAGAGGCCGATCGCTGTGTTCGACGACGTCGGTATCGCTGCAGGTAAGTCCACCGTCATCCTTGTGCCAAAGCAAGAGCTAGGTGGAGAGTACCTGACTGCACTTCTCAACTCGGGTACAATGAAGGAGATCTACGAAGTGATGTTTGGAGCGCTCTCTCTTGCTGGAGGATACATGCGCTTCGGACCGCCTCAGATAAAGGCGCTGCCTTGTCCCGATGCCTGCCGTCGGGACCGCGAGCGCATCGCGAGCATCGTTCATCGGATCAGTTCTATTCGGTCAAGGCGGGCCGGATTGCGCGAAGAGTCGACATCGGGTGAGTTGGAGCGACTTGAGCGCGAGGTAGATGAACGGGTCAAGGCTCTATTCGGCTTGGGCTAACAGAGGACCAGTGAGTCCAGAACTAGAGGAGATTTAATGACCATCAAGGAAGCCGCAACTCGTGTCCTAGGCGAGAATCGCGCTCCGATGCGCACGCGCGTCATCTGGGCGGCCATTAGCCGAGCAGGCTACTACAAGGGCAGCGGCAGGACGCCATACAGAACGCTCACCGCAGTGCTCTACACCGACATCCGTAGGTACGGAAGCAAATCGACCTTCGTGAGACGCGGCTTCGGGCTGTATGGGCTGAGAGGCCAGAAGCACGATGACTAGTTGCGGCGTCCAGTCACAACGCTCCGCGGGCCGTCAACAGGAGGTCGCTTGAGGGCTGCATTTATCATCATGCGTATCGGTGAGCCAACCCTCGAAACGATGTGCAAGGAGGCGATCGTTCCAGCCCTGAAGGCGTGCGGATTCGACCCAAAACGCGTGGACAAGCATGAGCAGGGCGGTCCACTCAAGAGCGAGATCATCAAGTTCCTTGAGCAGTCGGACATACTAATCAGAGCATAAAATGTTTGACATGGGAGTCGGTTTGGTGTATACTGTGAGTAATGAGAGAAGACGATACTCGGCGTCTATCGCCGGCGGCTTTGGATGTGCTGCGTGTGCGGGTGATGAAA